>Ga0315326_10000248_pt1 | contig 25248 bp, 18 predicted proteins | sample M180m32315metaG_FD_203457 | JGI IMG/M metagenome (GOLD analysis project Ga0315326, IMG submission 203457) | Ammonia-oxidizing marine archaeal communities from Monterey Bay, California, United States - M1 80m 32315 | ecosystem: Environmental > Aquatic > Marine > Coastal | place: USA: California... | reverse complement strand
AATTCACCTTTGGATTGATCGCTAAACCAAGCCATTTCCAATTCTTGAATATGGGAATATGCATCCAATCTCAACTCATGCTGAACTGTTTGCGCTAAATTTCTCCACAAAACTCCATAAATATATTCAAAGAGAGATTCAAAAACCCAAATTATAACGGTTAAAATTGAAAGAATTATTAATTGTTCTTTAGGATCTGTATAGCCATAATTCGACAATACAGATTCTTCTTGCCTAGCCACGACATCTACTGCAGCCCCAATTAACAATGGAGGTGCTAAATCAAATATTTTATTCAAAATAGAAAATAAAGTAGCTAACCACATCGTAGAACGGCGTTCTTTCATATGTGATATAAGACGATAAATTGGTGCCTGTTCTGCCATTATTTCACTCTCGCATAATGTTCATTTGATACTTTTTTCAATGGAAATACCTCGTTAAGACTCGACCTAACAATATAGTCTATCTCTTTACCTTCTAAGGCCTTGATTTCTAAACGTTCCTGCACTGTTATCTCAGTAGCCAGTTTAGCTTTAGATTCGTCCAGATATGTTATTGGACTAGGTACATCCCCAAGAATCATAATTCTTTTCTTGTCAGGAGCAAAAAATTGAGGAGTTGCTGATAACAAAGCCTTGGTGTATGGATGTTGGGGATTGAAAAAAAGCTCTTCAGTATCAGCTTCCTCGACAACTTTACCTAAATACATAACTGCTAATCTATCACACATGTATTCTATAACTGATAAGTCATGTGAAATAAATACATAAGTTAAATTGAATTTTACTTGTAAATCATTCAATAAATTAAGAATTTGAGCTTGGACGGATACATCTAATGCTGAAGTTGGCTCATCCAAAACTAATACTTTGGGATCCAAAGCTAAAGCCCTTGCAATTACTATCCTTTGACGTTGACCGCCTGAAAACTCATGAGGATATCTATACAAATGTTCTTCACCAAGTCCAACATTATTCAATAATTCAATAACTTTACTCCTGAAATTCTCCGTTTTTCCATGTATTACTAGAGGTTCTCCTACTATGTCTTTAATTAACATTCGAGGATTTAAAGCTCCCATTGGGTCTTGAAAAACAACACCAATCTGACGACGGAATAGACGTAATTCCTCATTTGTTAAATTTTCAAGATTACGCCCTTTCAATCCTAGAAACTGGTCTGATAAAAGTACAGAACCAGAGGTAGGTTCAACTAATCTCAATAATGTTCGCATTAATGTTGTTTTACCACATCCACTCTCTCCAACAATACCAAACGTTTTACCCTCTTCAATATTCAAATCGACACCATCTAAAGCTTTGACTAATGCGATATCAGTTCCCCAAACATTTTTCACTGGGAAATGTTTTCTTAAATCCTTAATCTGAATAATATATTCTCTCATCATATAGAACCATATTCTCCAGTATCTGGTACTTTTAGTCTTTCTTTGCCACCTTTAGGTATTGCATTTAGCAATGCTTTAGTATAAGGGTGCTGAGGATTCTTAAATATGTTATTTACAGTATTCTCTTCAACTATTTTTCCTTTGTACATTACGGCTACTCTTTCACAAGTTTCAGCTACAACCCCTAAATCATGAGTAATTAATAGAACAGACATATTCTCTTCTTTTTGAATATCTTTAATCAGTTGAAGAATTTGAGCCTGGATAGTTACATCCAATGCAGTAGTAGGCTCATCAGCAATTAGCATCTTTGCTTTACCTGCTAAGGCCATGGCAATCATGACTCTTTGCTGCATCCCTCCACTCAATTCATGAGGATATGAACTAGCAATCTGTCTAGGGTTTGGAAGCTTGACCTTGTCTAAGGATTCCATCACCATAATATCTAATGCAGAATCTGGAATATCTTGCTGCAAGTAGTCTCGTAAAAGCATTAATACTATAACAAAGAAAAAAGGTAAGCCAAAACTAAATTGTCCAAGCATTGCAAAAAGGGAAATAAAAGAGATACATATCGCTAATACAGTAAATTCAATACCTGGAGAAAAACTAAACTTTTTACTAGTATAAACGGGTATATCATTATCCGAAGCTTTTTGGCGTAGTTCTTTATCCTGATGGAGTGTTAAGACTTCTCCTATTTGTTCATTAATTGTCATTACTGGATTCAATGCTGATAACGGATCTTGGAAGATAATACCTACTTCACCACCCCTTATTTCTCTCAATCTTCTTTCGGAAACATATGTTATATCCTCTCCATTCAATAATACTGTACCCTCAACTACTTCACCCGTTTTGGGAAGTAACTGTAATGCCGAGTAACATGTTACTGATTTACCGCTCCCAGTTTCCCCAACTAAACCAAAAATTTCACCATCCTTAACAGATAAATTAACACCATCAAGTGCCTTGACAACACCATCATAAGTATTGAAATTTGTTTTTAAATCTTTTATCTCTAACATCTAATTCCTCTGTTTAGGGTCAAGAATATCTCGAACACCATCTCCTAGTAAATAAAAGCCAAAAGCCCAAAGGGCTACAGCTAGTCCAGGGAAAAAGAAACCCCACCATTCTCCCTTAAGCATATCATCCTGACCAAATGCAACGAGTTTACCCCACTCAGCAAGATCTGCTCCGCCACCAAAACCAAGAAATCCTAATGCTGCTAAAGAAAGGACAATACCTCCCATATCCATAGTTGCTATAACTATGATTGAAGTTATACAATTAGGCAATACATGCTTAAAAATAATTCTAAAATCAGAAGCTCCAGCAGCTTTTGCAGCTTCAATATAAGGCAATTTCCGAATCCTTAATGCTTCAGCTCTAATAACTCGCGTGAAGCCCGGCCACCAAACTATAATCAAAGCATACATCAGCATTTCTATAGAATTATCTCCTGTGACTGCAATAATTGCTAATGCCAATACTAAACCAGGTATTGCAATAAATACATCAGTTATCCGCATTATGATATCATCAACTTTACCACCATAATAACCTGATACTGCTCCAATTATGGCTGCAATAAAAGTGCCTGTTAAGACTACCTTAACTGCTACATCTAAAGAAGTTCGGCTTCCCCAAACAATACCATAATATATATCATATCCTCGATCAGTACTTCCTAGAATATATCCATCCTCTTGTCCTGATTCAGCAGTACATGAAAAATAGCAAGGAGGCTGGTGATCATAATTGAATTCAAAATGTTCTTCCATACTCATAACATCTCTCTGATTCTCTGAGGGAGGGGCTAAGAAAGGTGCAAAAAGGGCAATTGATAGTAAAGAGATAACTAAGAATAATCCTAACATGGTCAATGGATTTCTCCTGATTTGATAAGCTGCTCTTTTTAATTCATCATATTTAGGAGCAAAACTTTCCTGTATCTCATCCCAGTTGTATAAAACATATAATGAATAAAATACCAAGGAAAAAAATAATAATATCATGAACAAACCAGTCAAAATCGACCAGATAACAAAAAGCGTTCCTACAAATAAACCAACTAACAATAAATCCTCTGGATTTTGTGTTAATCTAATTGCAACAGAGTACAAAACTAATAAGGATAAAGAAATTATGATTAATGAACTAAAAACTACAGCTATGCTAATGTCCATAAAAGTTGCTAAAAGCAATAAAACTGAAAAAGAGACAACTATGATTTCACCGAGACTTAAATGACCACCCAACTCAACACGGGGATCTAAGAAAGCGTATAATATATCTACAATAAGATTAGCTATAATGTATAGAAATGCAGAAAATAAAGTGTAAGCTAGAATCGCAGATACATCTAAACTACGCATCGCAGTAATTGCCCAAGCACCCAAGCCGGGCCAAGTAAAAATGGTCTCAGTCAAAACTGAACCATTGATTAAACCAGCAAATCCCATCCCTAGTAATGTAACTGTAGGAATCATAGCATTTGGTGCTCCATGTCCAAAAGTTACCTGCCTTTCAGACAATCCCTTGGCTTTTGCAGTTCTAATATAATCTTGACCCAAAACATCCAACATGTTGCCCCTCATTAGCCTAATAATAGTAGCCATTGAACCGTAAGCAAGAACTGTAGCTGGAAGAATCATATGTTTTAGTGCATCCATAAAATGAGGTAAAGAACCAGCTGCAATTGCATCAATTAATAGAAAATTTGTATCCATTTTAATAGGGTCTGTAATTTCCCAAAGAATAGGATCATAACGTAGACTTAAGGGAAGTAAATCCATCTTGAAGGCAACAATATATTGTAGAAATAGAGCAAACCAAAATATAGGAATAGCTGAACCAAATAATGCAAATAATCTAATACTATGATCATGCCATCTATTCTGGCGAATCGAAGAAAAAATGCCAAGCGGTATTGCAGTAGCAACAGACACTATGAAAGCTAAAATAGATAATTCTAAAGTCGCCGCAAATTTTTCGGGCATAGCTTCAGAAACGTCTTGATTAATTACCTTAGAATAACCCCATTCAAAAGTAATTATATTTCTCAAATATGTAATATATTGATACTGTATTGGCTCATCAAGATTATGTTTATCAATTAATTCGGCATACTGCTCCGGAGTAGTCTTTTCAGTAACATATGGAGCTAAAGGGTCACCCATTCCATATGAAAGATAAAAAGTAATGAGTGTAACACCCAGTAGAACTGGTATGGTCAGTGCCAAGCGCCTAACTACATAAATCCAAAGTTTCACTGTTCGCTAAGGAGTGTTTTACTTAAGATAATACTCTGCCTAACTTTTGCTCAAAGTATAGAAAAGAGTCCCATGCATCATATTGTGATACCAGCCATTCACCCAATCTCTCCAAATCTTATATCCTATTGATTGAGATGACCAAATGTATAGTGCCTTATCATGCTCTAAATCAGCTAAATCAAAGTATAAATCTTCTCTTGTGGATATGTCTGACTCGGATGCTGCACTCATTATTAAATTATCAATATCATCATATGCAAAACCTAAGTAATGTGCAAAGTGCCCTTCACTATGTAAGAAAGGATGTGCATAGTTATGAGGATCAGCATAATCTGGAGCCCAACCCAAAAAGAAAAGAGGCAACTCATTGGCTCTTAATTTGTCTAAATATGTAGGCCATTCAAGTCCTTGTACCTCAACATTAAAATTTGGGTTCATTTCTTCTAAAGCATTTTCTAACAACAATAATGCATTCAATCTTACATCATTTCCTAAGTTGTAATAAGCAGTTATGGTAAAACCAGAGTCCCAAACACCTGCAGTTTCAAAATGCTGTTGTGCCATAGCTGGATTATAACTGTATTTAGGGCCATTAGCATCATAACCTAGTAAGCCATCAGGTATAGGGCCTGTAGGTTGCTTACCCCATCCATCTAAAATATCATCAATATAAGAATCATAATTAAAAGAATAACAGAATCCTTTTCGTATGTCCTCATCAGTAAAGAAATCACTTGATGGGGCTGTATTCTCATAATTAGCAATATTGTGGTTGAAACCTATGAAACCCATACTTAATGAAGGTAGATTACCTTCATATTGCATTCCATCATATGTTAGCACTTCTTCACGATAATTAGGTTCAACATATACTGAGTCTGCATTACCTGATCTTAATTCTAAAATACGTGCAGATTGATCATTATTCTTCTTTAGTAAAACTGTCTCAATATAACCTGAGGTCGTTATGCCAAATGATTGTCGTTGATTATCAGTCCAACCTCTCCAGTAATTAGGATAATATTGCATTAAAACATACTGTTCAGGCACCCATTTACCTCCATAATCTTCATTCATCATATAAGGGCCAGTACCCATCACTTCTTTTTGAATACCTGGGCATTCGACTCCAGGTATAGGGCTACCACAACCCTTGCTAGAAACCCAATCTTTCGAAAGTATTGAAGCTCCATTATAGGCCATAATTGGTAAGAAACGTGGGGCTGATTGATTCAAAATAAATTGAACAGTATATTGATCTATCTGGACAATACTATCTGCAATACCATCCCCATCGTCATCTGTTTTATCTAATAATTCAGTGTACATCCATGCAGGACCTGCTGCAAGATCCATTACAATAAGACGATTCAAGGAAAATACTACATCAGAAGCATCCATTGGAGAACCATCATGGAAAGTTACTCCTTGTCTAATTTTGAAAGTGTATGTAAGGCCATCTGGAGATATGCCTCCATTAGATACAGAAGGAACTTCTTCAGCTAATATTGGAATTAAACTATCAGTCCTTTCGCGATCATAAAACACTAACGTTTCATACGTATTAGCAAGAATAGAACCGCTAGCTGAATCATAAGCTTCAGCAGGATCCAAACTTACGGGATCACCAATTGATACTGAGGTGTAAACTGTAGGGTCAGGAGATGTTTGACCGGAAGTTTCATCAGATATTACTCGTATTGTACGGTATACAATATCTGATTTTCCATCACTATCTGTTACTGTCAATGTTACTGGATAACTACCAACTGCAGTAGTAGCAGTTAAACCACCTGAAGAACCAAACTTGTGGGTTACACTAGAACCTGTAGCAGTTGCAGTTTCTTCTCCAAATGTCCATGACCAATCTGTGATATCTGAAGTTGAAGCTGAATTATCTACCCAAGACCAAGAACCTGCACCGCTAAATTCAATCTCAGAACCCGAAGCTATGACTGAAGATTTAACCGAGATTATAGCATGTGGTGGAGAATCGGATGATTGTGAAACTTCAGGATGTAAAACTGTAATGTAAGTTAATTTCCGATCATTTGTACCAACTGCGCCTTTATCATCTGTAACTGAAAGAGAAACAATAAAGTCTCCAGGATACAAGAATTTATGTATTTCTTGCTTATTAGTTCCAGTAGTTCCATCTCCAAAATCCCATTTATAAGATACAACTGTACCATCTTCATCAGTTGATTCTGAACCATCAAACTGAATAGAAGTACCCAGATCAACAACTTTCGGTCCAGAAACAACAGATACCACGGCTACTGGATTCAAATTAGAACCTAAAACTTCTTCAGTTCCTAGAATATCTAAACAACCTGTGAACAGGAGTAGGCCTACAATGGCCAGCGAGCTGAATTTACCAAATATTTTTTTCATTGTTGTACCGTTATTGTAAACTGAGAACCGGGAGATGAACCGGAAGGAACCTGAACATTTACCACTTGCCCACTAGGCATTGTAACTGTCAATACTTGACCTGGAACTACACCTGGAGGAACTGTTATGGTCATTGTTGAAGGCTGACTTATTGGTGGTGCTACTGGTTGTGGAATTGCAGCCATACTTTGTGGATATTCAGCAAGAGGTGCTGGACCTGGTGCAGCCGGCGCCACAGGAGGTGCTACAGGCGCCATAACTGGTGGTGCTGCAGGCATTCCCCAATCATCTTCTACAGAAGGCTGTTGTTTTCCTTTTATCATATTATAAAAATCATAAACAACAAGTCCAATACCAACAATCATAAAGCTAACAAAAATATATTCATTGCTCGTTGATAATCGGCCATTAATGGAATCCGGACTTAGACCTGGTGGGCTATTTTGATATCCGTCTGGAGTCTCGTGTCCATCTGAATCTTTAACAACTTCAAACGAAATTATTACACTACTGCCAATTCCAAAATCACTCATTAGGTTAGATTTGAAAATAAAAGGTATGTCATTTTCAGCTTTACCAATAGACTCTAACCATATTTTAGTATTACCATTATCATCTTCCATCCGAGCAATCTTATCAACTATCATAACATTGCCTCCAACCTCATAATCCTCGAATTTATCTATGCCTGTTGATGAGTCTATTTGATCAACAAAAGTTTGTCCATCTATTGCCATAAATTTGGGGAAAATTATGGTTAAACCAAGAATTCCTACTAATACCAAAACAGCACCAACTGTCATTAATAGATTGAACCGCACGTAATTACACTCTTACGTATTGATTTAAGACTTATGCAATAATCTTCTTTCGGTAATACACTGCTGAAGCTACAATAAGAATCGCTAATAATGAGTAAGAGAGCATTACTAAGATATTTTCAGATGAAGATTCTGGAGATTCTCCATAAGCATAAAATTCTGAATACGCAGATATCGAATGCATATCATTTGAATCAACTGATCTAACGAGTACTGTATGGTCTCCAGTAAAATATAAATCTTCTAAATCTAAATTAATTATCCAGTCAATATAAATTGAAGCATTGGAACCTGGAGAATATTGTGCTTCCATCCACGGCTTACCATCTACACTATATTCTATTCTATCTACTGAACCACTTCTTGACCAAGAATGACCTGTAATCGTATTGCTATTGCTCCCTGTTTGCCATCCCGTTTCTGTACTAATTATGTAAGTTTGTAAATCCGTATTAATATTATCCGTATCTGTATTCAATAATGATGATTTAACTGCAGCATGAGCATCGACCATTCCCCAACCGAAATGGCGATTCCAATAAGGATCAAGTTCTGGTGCTGTTGCCCATGGACCCTCTTCAACACCCTCTCCATCAGCAGAGGTAAGAGTCTCTCGCCTTTCAGAAGTAAGCCTGAGTATTTCTCTAATAGCTAAGGGATCTAAATCTGGATTGGCTTCAATCATTAATGCAATAACTCCTGAAACTGAAGGTGTTGCGTATGAAGTTCCACTACCTCTACCACTATACCCATTACTTGCTGCATCTTGACCCGGAATTCTATTGTAGCAACTACCGCTAGCATGGCATGCTTCGGCTTGAACTATATTCGTTCCTGGTGCAGAAACATCAGGTTTCATTTCATCATATGGATTACCATCATTATTATCTCTACGAGGACCACGACTAGAGTAGGATGCTATACCATCATCAGCACGATCAATACTGTTCTTATCATCAAGAGCACCAACTGTTATTGAAAGACTAGAGGAACCCATACCTGAAAAGCCATCATTTTCTGAACCATCATTACCTGCTGCCACACTAACCACAATTCCTGCCAAAGTAGCTTCATCTAAAATAAGGGAAAACATATCTGTGCCATCTGAACCTCCATTTTCATGAGAAGTAATTCCCCAGGATAATGAGATTATATCAATACCATAGCTTTCATTTTCTGCACCTGGCCAAGCTGTATCCTTGTTTTCAATTACCCAATTAAGACCATCCATGGCAGATTCATAAAATTCCTGTTCTAAAATATAATTCTCAAATGGTCCTGCTCCAACTGCAGTTCCAATTCTAACATCCACCAAATTAGCATCCGGTGCTGATCCTGTAAAATTAGAAGCTTCACCGTTTGGCAGTATACCAGTACTAGTTGCCATGCCTGAACATGCAGTTCCATGTTGATTTTGATCATCTGGGTCAAAAGAGCCATCATCTTCTTGAAAAGAAGCAAGGCATAATGCATCATCTGAGCAAACGGCATCATAGCCTGCAATAAATTTACCATCTAATCCGGGATGCTCATTATCAATTCCAGTATCTACTATTGCAATATTAACGCCTTTACCACTAACTCCTAAAGACCAAGCACCCGCAGGATAAACTGATGAATTACTAGCCTTAATTGCAGGAGTTTGAACATCACCATAAAATACAACACTACCATATGGTTCTACCATTGTAACATTAGGTAGAGAACCAAGTTGAAGATATAAACTCGAATTAACATATCCTAATAAAAGTGCATTTACTGAGTTAATATTATACCTTATTTCTAAACCAAGATTTGTTAAGATTTCAATATCTTCTTTAGTAGGTTCAGAAATATAAGAGATACTAACAGGATATTGACCTTTAATTGTTTCTAACCAATCTACCACTCCATTACGATTAATATCTCTTTCAGTAGTTTGCCACCAATTAGACTCTTCCCATATATATGTCTTAACTTCAGGAATTTCAGAAATAGACAAATTACGCTCATTTTCAGAACCAAGACCAGACATTGGTATTGTTGAAAAAACTAAAAGAGCGACCATCATTAGTGCATTGAATCTACGCATATACAATAATACGATATAATACGCATCATAAAAGTATTTAGGTAATTAAATTACCCCAAAACCACCGCCGCCAGGTGTTTTGATTATTATTGTTTCACCTTTTTCTACAACTCTTTCAACTTTACTCTCTAACCTTATTTCTTTGCCATGACTTCTTATTGAATTTAAACCACATTTACCTGATTCTCCACCGAAGAGTCCATATGGAGCTCTACTCCTTCTTTCAGAAACTATCGATACTTTTCTAGGTTCTAAGAAATGTAATGAGCGGACGACACCATTTCCTCCTCTATGTTTACCATCACCGCCTGAATTCTTACGTATACTAAATTCTTCAAGTCTTATTTCTTTGAATCTTTGTTCAAGAATCTCAGGATCAGTGGATCTAGTATTAGTCATATGAACTTGAACTGCTGAGGCACCATGAGAATCTTCAGTAGCTCCTGAACCTCCCGCTATTGTTTCATAATATTGCTTTCCAGAATTATCTAAATTACCAAAAACAAAATTATTCATTGTACCTTGAGAAGCTGCTGCAATTCCTAAAGCCCCAAGTAAAACATCAGTAACCCTTTGAGAAGTTTCAACATTTCCTCCAACAACTGCTGCTTTATTGTTAGGATTTAGCAAAGAACCCTTTGGTATCTTAATTTCAATTAAGTCCAGACATCCAGAATTTAGGGGAATTTCTCTATTAATTAGTAATCTAAAAACATAAAGAACTGCAGCTTTAGTAACTGCAATAGGTGCATTAAGATTATTATGCATTTGGGGACTAGTACCTGCAAAGTCAACAATAGCTTGATAAGGATATAAGGAATTAGAAGATTCTTTAATTATTAAATTTACACATATTTTAGACCCATCATCTAAATAATCTTCAAATTCGACCTCTTTGAATTCTTTACCATCTAAATAATTTTCCAAAGCATCGCTCATTGCCTCAGCTGAATTATTTCGAATATATCCCATATATGACTGAACTGTTGAAATACCATATTTCTTTATTACATCTTCAATGCCTTTAATTCCGTTCTGAACTGAAGCTATCTGAGCATTTACATCATTTTTTCTTTCCTCTAAATTTCTTGCAGGATAATCAGAAGAAGTGAGCAAATCTTCAAAATCTTTCTCTCTAAAAATACCATTCTCAACTATTAAAAAATTATCAATAATTATTCCTTCTTCCTCAATATTTGTTGAAAAAGGTGGAATAGAACCTGGAGTTATTCCACCAATATCGGCATGATGCCCTCTACTAGCTGCATAAAATATTGGTTTGTCATTGTCTGAAAAAACAGGAGATATAACTGTTAAATCTGGAAGATGCGAACCACCTTTATGGGGATTATTAATCAAATAAAAATCCCCTTTTTTCATAGTATTTTTATTTGAATCTATAATCGATTTAACTGACTCGCTCATCGCACCTAGATGAACTGGAACATGTGGTGCATTAGCAACTAAATTACCGTCACCATCAAATAAAGCACATGAAAAATCTAATCTTTCCTTAATATTTACAGAATGGGCCATATTTCTAAGAGTGTAACCCATCTGTTCCGCAATACTCATAAATAAGTTATTGAAAATTTCGAGAGAAATGGGATCTCTTTTATCAGATATATATCGCTCTACGAAACTCTCCTGCTCTATGATTAAGTGATTAAATTTATTACATCTAAATGAAAATCCAGGTTCAATTAAGATTGATGAATATTCATCATAAATCATCATAGGACCCATAGATTTTTTACCAATAGGTATCAAATCTCTTGAAATAAAAGGTACCTTAGAATATTTATCTTTAAAAAAGATTTTATGTTCGGTCAAAGACTTTGAGAATTTAGTAGATTTCATTTCACTCTGAATCTCTGGAATTCGAGTATTAGCTCCATAAACTTCAACCTTTATATTTGCAATTTCAATCGTACCGGATGGTTTAAATCCAAAGATTTTTTGATATCTTTCTGTGAAAGCTTTAGTTATACTATCTATATCTTCTAAAGAAACTGTTAAGTGACTATCAGTACCAATTATCCTAATATCAATTAAATAATCGGACCTAATATTCTCTGAGTCTATACCTAAATTTTCTAATTCTAAAATATAATCTAATTTAATTCTTCTACATATTTGAGAAGCCTCAATCAATGAATCTTTATTCAAGGGACTTACAAAAGATTGGATTCCATATCTAAACTGCTCAGCATTTGCAATACCATAGGCCGATTGTAAACTTGCTAAGGGATGAATTATTATCTTCTTAATTCCAAGAATTTTAGCTATTCCACAACTATGTTGTGGTGAAGCCCCTCCAAAACAAATTAAACCATATTTTCTTATATCATAACCTCTAGAAACAGATATTTCTTTAATTGCATTACTCATTTTTTCGTTAGCAATATCTATGAAGCCTAAAGCTAATTCTTCTATTGAGAAACTAGATGAAGTCTTTGTATTGATAATCTTTTTTAATTTTTTAAATTCATTTTCAGCTGATTTTCTGTCTAGTTTTTGATCTTGATTGGGGCCAAAAACAGAAGGGAAATAATCCGGATTTATTCGATTTAGAATAAGATTTGCATCAGTTAATGCTAATTTACCGCCAAGACCATAACATACCGGTCCAGGATTAGATCCTGCTGATTCAGGCCCAACTTGAAGTTTACTTCCATCAAACCAAAGTAATGACCCACCACCTGCTGCAATTGTTTTTACATCTAAACTTGAAGCTTGGAACTCAATTCCACCAGCCTGTACTTCGACAACTTTTTCAAATTCACCACTATATTTGGAAATATCAGTTGATGTTCCACCCATATCGAAGCCTATAATGTCATCGATTTTATTCAAATTACCAATCTTAGCTGCACCAATTACTCCTCCTGCAGGGCCAGACATAATTGCATCTTTTCCATTTAAAGAAAGTGAATCAGTTAATCCGCCTGAACTCTGCATAAACTCCACTGGGATTTTTCCTAATTCATCTTCGATAGATAAAATATATTTATGTAGTATAGGATAAAGATAGGAATCAACTACAGTAGTTTGACCTCGTCCAACAATCTTGATTAATGGAATTACCTTACTTGATATTGAAATATTAGAAAAACCTTGAGATTTTGCTATTTCATAACATCTCTCTTCATGGACTGCATTCTTCCATGAATGCATTAAAACAATAGCTACTGAATCTATCTCTTTATCCTTTAATTTTTTAAGATCTTGTAACAACTTTTTTTCATTCAAATCATGAATTATGTTCCCTTCGGAATCTAAACGTTCATCAATTTCATAAACCTCTTTGAAAAGTTTTTCGGGTTTCTGAATTGACAAATCAAATAATCGAGGCCGTGATTGGTTTCCTATCTCCAATAAATCTCTAAAGCCTTTGGTAATAAGTAAGGCTGTTTTCGCCCCTTTACGTTCTAGTAATGCATTAGTGGCTATGGTAGTCCCAATTCTTATTCGATCGATCTGATCAGATGGGATTTTCTGATTAGAATTTAATTTTAATAAACGTCTTATACCTTCTATAACTGAATCTTCATAAAGTAAGGATTCAGATAAAAGTTTTAACTTATGAAGTTTATTTGAAGGATCTATACCAATAACATCTGTAAAAGTTCCGCCTCTATCTATTGCAAAAAACCATTTGCTCATACTTTCTTAGAACAGTATGGGCACATAGACCATTTTTGATCAACAGCTTTGCCGCAGTTAGAACACAATTTCATATCTCGCTCTTTACTTTCAGGAGCTTCAGACCATAAATCTGGAGCTGGTGGTGGGGGTAATGGGTCTGGCCAAAAAACAGATATACCTAAGCTAATTAATAAACAAATAATAGATAATATTTGGACTATTATGGATTCTGTAAAATAAAAATTAATACTTGCAAGAATCCCTGAAATTAAAAAGGTTATTCTTAACATCTATTAATCTGAATACATTGCTTCTATTTCTTTTGCCCAATTCTCATTAATCTGTTTACGTCGTATCTTAAGAGTTGGAGTTAGTTCACCTTCATCTACATTTAAATCACGTGGAAGAATCGTAAATTTCTTAACCTGCTCAGGATTCATAAACCTCTGATTTAATTTTTGAACTTCAGCATCTAATTCAGCATGAATCTCAGGATTAGCAGTATAATCTGATAATTTTGAGCCCAGTTCTTCTAATTTAGAAATTTGTTCATTCGGGTCTTTAGGAACTTCTGTAGCTCCATCCAATCCATGTTTATCTCTCAAAATAGCGCCAACGTCTAACGTAAAAAGCGCAGTACAATAATTTTTATTGTCTCCTACAAGCATACACTGTGAAATAAGAGGAATTGATTTCATGGTTTCCTCAATAACAAGAGGTGCTATATTTTTCCCAGCTGAACTAACATATATTTCTTTTAAACGGCCAGTAACATAAACAAATCCATCTGAATCAACTCTACCTAAATCTCCAGATTTTAACCATTCTCCATCCATTGTTTCAGCTGTGGCTTCTGAATTATTGTAATAGCCTTTCATGACATGACGGCCTCGAAATTGAATTTCTCCATCGCCTTTTTCATTAGGATTGTCTATACGGATTTCTCCTGCAAAAGTTTTACCGACAGAACCAAATTTATTAGCTCCTTTGTGACCTATTGTGGCACCGGCTGATGTCTCAGTCATTCCATATCCTTCAAACAAAGGTATACCTAATTTATGAAATAATTCAAGAATATCGGGATTAATTGGTGCAGCCCCAGTAATAGCATAGACACAATTTGACATTCCTATCTTCGCTTTTGCCTTCTTCTTGATTATGCCGCCAAGAATAGGTATGCCTAGAAGTTTTACTTTTCCTCCCAAACCTGCAACTAAATTGGAATAAACCTTCTCATATATTCTTGGAACACCAATGAATAAATGTGGTTGGACTTCTTTACAATAATCAATTGCATGCAATGGGTTATCAACTACATGCATATGCATTGCCTCTCTAATCCAAGCATGGTTGTCTACTAACTGCCCAAAAACATGAGCACATGGTAACCAAGAAACATATTTTTCTCCTTGATTATAACCTTGTATCTCAAGAACCTTGGTTATTTCATATTCAAAATTATCATAAGTTAACTCTACACCTTTAGGATTTCCAGTTGTTCCAGAAGTATAGATTAAAGTTGCAGTATCTCCTTGACTGATACCTGAAATACTATCATGGATTTGAGAGTCTTTGACATCTTTACCTTTTGATAAAAAATCAGACCATGATATAGCCTTAGGATGATCAGGCATATTTACACCATCCATTACCACTACCACTTCTACTTTTTCAAGTTTTGATAAAGCTGCATGAAGTCTATGCGAACACATCTTTGACGTGTCACCCCCATCCATAGGATTATGCCCAACAAATACAACCTTCGAGTCTGAATTACCAACTACCCACTCGACTTCATTCACTGAACAGGTATGGTAAACCCCAACTCCTGCACCATTACAAAAATTAGCTGCAGCATAGGCTACATACCATTCTTTACGATTATATGAATATATACTTAAGTTATCACCTTTTTCAAAACCAACCGCCATAAGTGCCTTGGATAGGGCCATCGTTTCATTATGGAACTCTGACCAAGTAGTATGATCCCATTCACCGGACTTAGCTTTAGAAGACAATGCAGGACTGTTCGCATATTTTTCTGCATTTTGAATCAAATATTCAGATGTTGTCATTACGGACATAAGCTAGTCAATACTGCACAGATTATATTAAGTTTAAGTTAAAGTTTTAAAAGTTTAGATTTTGCCATTAAAAATTCATCTTCACTTAAAATTCCACTCTCATGCATTTCAGCTAATTGAACCAATTTAGACATCATCTCATCTTCATTATTATCTGCTGTTAGAGTTATATCTGATTGATTCTTTTCCATCTCATTCCGCTCTAATCTTCTTTCATTAGGAGTTACATCGCTTTCAATAATACGAGCTTCACGAGCTGAACGTGAAGCTTGTTGAACATTTACTAAAAAGTTTAAATGATTTCTATTCTTAAGATCGGATTGAGCCGTCTGAAAGAATTTCTTAGCAGTTGTTGTATCTAAATTATCTGACGCTGCTTTTTCAATTCTATTATGTGCATATTTCAATAATCTCTGGAGATAGGGTTCTAAAGTATATTTGTAAACTCCATCGGCACCACCGAGAAATAGATAACCTCCTCCACTAGCCATAACTCCTTTAGTTGAAGGCCTAGATTTGAAACCCCAAACTTTTCTACCTTTTTTATTGAATAATGTAACTTTAGAAGAAGTCTCACCAATAGAAACAAAATCTGCAGTTTGAGTCATGTCTATCCAAACTGGTTTAACTGCGAAATTTTCCTCCCATAAAATACGTGAACTCTTAACTCCAAACGTAAAAGTATTATCACTTGTTAAATAACCAACATAATCTCCATTCGAACTTATGCATGTTTGAATAACCTCACTTGATGTTTCTTTAGTCCATAATATATCGCCTTTAATATTATATAAATATACTCTTGAATAATTAGTACCCACCACTATAAATTGTCCATCAGATGAAATATCTACACTATTTACAGAAAAGTCTGAATTACTCAAGTGCTTTTCCCATTTTACTTTACCATTACCATCATAAACAATTAAACGACCTTCATCAGTACCTACTGCAATTATAGTTCCTCTTGAATTGATACTTGTAGATACTGCAGAGCTTTGTAATTCTCTATGCCAACGGATTTTACCATCTCGATTAACTAAATATATTACTTTTTGACCACTAGCTATTGACATTAAACCAGTACGTGTTGATACTGAAATATCTCTAACTCTTCTTATCTTACTGTTATTCCATACTGGCCGTCCACTCTCATTCAGAAAAATTAATCCTTTTTTGTGTCCTACTCCTGCAAATTTACCATCTAGACTTATAGATAAAGATGAAGGAGATGCAGCTCCTTGAAATGTCCAGATTGGAGGATTTTCACGCATTACTAGAATAATACTAACTCATTGCTACATTATAAGCAATTTGGTGAATAATCTATAATATTAATACTGCTGCTGCAACTGTAGTTGTCCACAGTCCATCTGGACTGACTGTAGCTGTTTGAATTACTGAACGTGTATTAACAATTCTGTCATCTATTTTCCAAAGCTCTCGTTTTTCATCCCATGAAGCATCTGGATCAAACTTAAGACCATAAGTTGTTGCTAACATTTCAGCTGCTAGATCCTCAACATATTCTTCCATTTGTTCATCTGTTAAATTGACACCGTGGTGCTCAGAAAGATAGCCATAGTCTTCTCTTTCACGTGGTACTGCCACACCTACGCCTGAGCTTACTAATTCAGAAGGTTTATTACTTTCAGAGCGGGCCAAGACAATAGGAACAACTTGCCCATGTGAAAGAAGTTTAACGCCAGCCTTTCTATCAATAAATTCACATTTAGGTGGTAAAATACTAGAAACTGTAATTAAATTCAAAGAAGCAATGCCTGCTTCTCTCAATGCTAATTCAAACGATGCTAATTTTTCTCTATGCTGCCCCGCACCCTTGGTCAAAAATATTTTTTTAGGGACCCAACTGTTTATACTCACTATTTTCAACAAAATAACACCTATATAATCTTTCACCACGCCCATGAAATAAGTCAATTGACGAAGTCTGATACATATATAATTAAATAGTGACCTCCAAATGAAATGATGTGCAAAAACAACTTACGCGTCGAATGGCTGGAGAAATCGTAGTTTCTGAAAAGCCTGGAGACACTTTAAGAAAATGGAGAGAAATTTTTAATCTTTCTCAGAAAGAATTAGCTAATCTTTTAGAAGTAAAACCTTCTGTTGTTTGTGATTTTGAAAAGGGGAGAAGAGCCTCACCAGGTATAGGAACAGTTCGGAAATTTGTTGAAGCCATGGTTGATTATGATTCGTCTCATGGAAGCAAAGTTGCCAACAGTATGGTAGGTAGAAGAACTAATGAAGCCATTGTTGATATCAAGGAATTTACTAGCGGTATTACAATTAATAAAATGTTAGAAACTATAAAAGGTGAAGTATTGGCAGGAAATAAAGAACTAACTGAAAGACCGATATATGGTTATACAATGGTTGATTCACTAAAGGCCATTACTACATTTAATGCATTTGGAGAGATGTATGGTTGGTCAAATGAAAGAGCCGTATTTTTTTCAGGAGTACATTATGGCCGATCTCCAATGATTGCTGTAAGAGCGCATCCAGTTAAACCAAGAATGGTTGTTTATATTAGGCCAAAAGCTGTTGATTTGTTAGCTCCTAAACTAGCTGATATGGAAAGAGTTGTTCTTGTTAAGACCGAACTTTCTGAAAAAGAAATTATTGACAATTTGAGGTATTTAAAATAGGTGAAAAAATGAATGGAATAGTAAGCTATGGAGCATATGTGCCGGGATACAAAATTGAAACCGGAGAAATTGCTTCTGTATGGGGTGCAGATGGAAGTGCTTGGGCTAAAAACCTAAATGTATATTCAAAATCAGTGCCAGGCCCAGATGAAGATGTGATAACTATAGCTGTAGAAGCTACACGTCAAGCAATGAATCGTGCTAAACTAACAGGGAATGATATTGAAGCGGTGTATACCGGTTCAGAATCCCACCCTTATGCAGTAAAACCAACTTCTACAATTGTTGCTGAAGCAATTCGAGCTACACCTAATTTGACTGCAGCAGATTTTGAATTTGCCTGTAAGGCAGGTACTGCTGCCATTCAAACATGTTTGGGAATGGTAGGACATAAACAAATTAAAAATGGAATTGCTATTGGCGTAGATACGTCGCAAGGTGCACCAGGTGATGCACTAGAATATAGTGCTTCAGCAGGAGGCGGTGCGCTAATAATTGGAAGAAAAAATGTAATTGCAAATATTAACCATACTACTTCTTACACTACAGATACGCCTGATTTCTGGAGGAGAGAAGGGCAAAAATATCCTAGGCATGGAGGTCGATTTACTGGTAAACCTGCATTTTTCAAACATGTAATGAACTGTGGAATGCTAATCATGGAAAAAGCAGGTACAAAACCTGAAGACTATGATTACATAGTAACTCACCAACCAAATGGAAAATTTCCAATAAGGGCTGCCAAATCATTAGGATTTAAACAAGAGCAATTTGAGACGGGATTATTAACTCCAAAAATAGGAAATACATATTCAGGTGCTGTGTTTTTGGGCCTTTCAGCAATATTAGACATCGCTAAACCTGGAGATAGAATACTTGCTGTTGCATATGGTTCTGGAGCTGGAAGTGATGGTTTTGATATTACTGTAACTGATAAAATTAAGGATATGGATAGAAGTGAAACTGTGGAAGATATGATTTCAAGAATGGAAATCGTAAATTATGCAACATATGCTAAATTCCGAGGTAAATTGAACATGGGGGCTACAAAGTGAGAGACGTAAGTATCATTGGAATAGGAATAACTAAATTTGGCGAACTATGGGATAAATCACTTCGTGAGTTGGGACTTGAAACTGGATTGTCGGCAATTAATGATGCCGGAATTACAAGTAAAGATATTGATGCTTTGTATATCGGAAATATGGCTGCAGGATCAACACTACAACAAGAACATGTAAGTGCATTAATGGCTGATTATTGTGGTCTAACTAATAACCATGTACCTGCAACAAGAGTTGAAGCTGCGTCTGCATCTGGTGGGTTAGCACTAAGGCAAGCATACATGGCTATAGCTGGCGGATTTATAGACATTGCAGTTGTTGGCGGTGCTGAAAAAATGACAGATGTTAGTGACTCTGAATCTTCCTATACTGTGAGTATGGGGTCTGATGAACAATGGGAATCAAAAGCTGGAGCCACATTTGCATCATTGCATGCTATGATTGCTCAAAGTCATATTAGTGAATACGGAACCACAAGAGAAGAAATGTCTGCAGTTTCATCAAAAAATCATTATCATGCTTCAATGAATCCCATGGCTCAATTTCCATTCAAAATAAGTTCTGAAGCTGTTTCAAATTCAGGGATTGTATCTAGCCCATTACGAATGCTCGATTGTGCTCCAAATAGTGATGGGGCTGCTGCAGTAGTTCTTTGCGCCTCTGAAAAATCTTCTAAATACACTAAAAAAGCAATTAAAATCATAGGATCTGGGCAGGCATCAGACACACTGAGTTTACATCATCGCAAATATTTAAACAGAATGCCAGCAATTGGAATCGCTGCTAAAAGAGCGTTCGAAAGTTGTGGTAAAAAACCAAAAGATCTGGATTTAATCGAAATTCATGATAATTTTACAATATCTGAAATTATTGCTTTAGAAGAAATTGGCATATTCAAAAGAGGAGAAGCTGGAGCCAAAATTTTGGATGGAGAAACCAAACTTGGTGGAAAAATACCAGTTAATACCAGTGGAGGTCTGAAAGCCAGAGGGCATGCACCTGGAGCAACAGGAATTGCCCAAGTAGTAGAAATTGTTCAACAACTTCGAGGTGAAGCTGGAGACAGACAAGTTAAAAATGCAAAAATTGGAATGGTTGAAAACCATGGAGGTACTGCTGCTACTGCTGTTGTACACATTTTGGAGGGTGAATAATGTCAGTACCTAGATTCTGGAGAGAATTAGACACTCGATACAATCTGATTGGATCGTATTGTAAATTAACTAAAACATATCATTTTCCAAGAAGGAGTTTCGATCCTGATGTAGGTCGTGAATCAATCGGAACGATGGAAGACTATCAATTCAAAGGCACTGGAGATGTTATCAATTGTACTGTAGTTCATCAAGCTCAGACTGGATACGAGATGTTTGGACCATATTGTATGGCTATCATCAAACTGGATGAAGGACCAAAAATAACGTCACAAATTGTTGATTGTAATCCAAAAACTGTTAAACCTGGTATGAAAGTAAAGGCAGTATTTAGAAAATTAGGTGAAGACAGTGAAAGTGGAATACTACATTACGGAACTAAATTCATTCTAAAAGAAATACCTCAAATTGAAGATGATAATGAAAGTCTATCAAATATTGAATTGTGATTCTTAGAAACTTATATATCTATAGGCATTGATTCTAAATATCAAATGGCTGAAAAAAGTGAGATGTTGCAAGACCCTCGTGAATGGGTTAAAGATCTGGAAATGGATTCTACAGAAGAAATTGCAGTCCCTAAAATGTTGATTGATCAAGTAATTGGTCAAAAACATGGTGTTGAAATTATAAGAAAGGCAGCTGAACAAAGAAGGCACGTCATGCTCATTGGCGATCCAGGCACCGGAAAATCCATGCTGGCCCGTTCAATTTCGGAGCTTTTACCGAAAGAAGAACTACAAGATGTCTTAGTTTACAATAATCATGAAGATAATAATGAACCTAGAGTTCGCGTTGTTCCTGCTGGAAAAGGCAAGGAAATAGTTCAAGTACAGAAAGCTCAAGCGATGATTGAAAAAGAGAAAAAAGCCAAATCCCAGATGATGATTGTTGGACTAATAATTATGTTTGGTGTTCTTTGGTTTATAGCTACTGGTTTTAGTAATCCTATGATTGTATTCTACAGTTTAATTGCTGCAGCATTTGTTTTCATGGCTATGAGGTATACTAACCAACGTAATGATAATGCTAATGTACCAAAAGGACTGATACTACATGATAAAGACATGAATGCTCCTTTCATTGATGCAACGGGAACTCATGCAGGTGCACTTCTAGGAGATGTAAGACATGATCCTTTCCAATCTGGTGGACTTGAAACTCCAGCACATGATCGTGTTGAAGCTGGCGCAATTCACAAGTCTCACAAAGGTGTATTGTACATTGATGAAATTAATTTATTAAGAATAGAATCACAGCAGTCACTATTAACAGCTATTCAAGAAGGAGAATTTTCAATATCTGGACAATCTGAACGTTCTGCAGGTGCTATGACTAAAACTGAGCCAGTTCCATGTAACTTCGTTTTGGTCGCAGCTGGAAACTTAGATGCAATTCAAGGTATGCATCCTGCTCTTAGAAGCCGTATCAGAGGATATGGATATGAAATATTTATGAATTCTACAATCCCAGATTCACAAAAAAATAGGGAAAAACTAGTTCGATTTATTGCTCAAGAAGTATCAAAAGATGAAAAAATAGGGCATTTCTCAAAAGAAGCTGTTGGTGAAATAATACATGAAGCTCAACGTAGAGCTGGAAGACAAAATCACCTAAGTTTAAGACTGCGAGAATTAGGTGGTTTAGTTCGAGTTGCTGGAGATATTGCGAGAGAAATTGGAGATGAAACAGTAACTGCCACACACGTTCTCAAAGCTAAAACAATTGCAAAACCACTTGAACAACAAATTGCTGATCGTTATGTCGAACGTCGTAAAGACTACAAAATGTATTCTATTGAAGGTTCAGAAATTGGAATGGTAAATGGTTTAGCTGTCATGGGTGCAAATTCAGGAATGTCGGAAATGGCTGGAATTATGATGCCGATTGTAGCTGAAGTTACACCATCTCAATCTAAAAATGCAGGAAGAATTATAGCAACTGGAAAATTAGGAGAAATAGCTAAAGAAGCCGTTGAAAATGTATCTGCGCTAATAAAAAAATATACTGGTGAAGACATATCTAAGTATGATATCCATGTCCAATTTGTAGGAGCATATGAAGGGGTAGAAGGAGATTCAGCATCAGTCTCGATTGCAACTGCAGTAATCTCTGCTTTAGAAAATGCAGAAGTGGATCAAACTGTAGCATTAACAGGATCACTGAGTGTTAGAGGACAAGTTCTACCTGTTGGAGGTGTTACGGCTAAGATTGAAGCTGCTGCTGAATCTGGTGTAACAAAAGTACTCATACCCTCTATGAATATGCAGGATGTTCTTATAGAATCAAAATATAAAGATATGATTACTATTATTCCCGTTTCGACATTAAAAGATGTCTTGGACAATATACTTGTAGCTGGACCTGGAAAAGATGGACTTCTAAAAAATCTAACCAAGTTTTTACCTAAAACCAATATGTCAGGGAAAATAGCAAATCCTTCAACTTAATATTTTCTGATTTCTCCAAATTTTTCTAGTGATTCACTAAGTTTTAGTAAATCATCTGAGATTGCAATTATTGAGGTACCAAGATGAGCTACAGTACAAACAGAACCTATTGGAGTACTATCAAATATCTCTGATATATTTTTATTTATTAAACCTGATTTTTCAGTAAATAAACGACCTATCTTTATTGCGGAACGTATAGAAACTTCATTAAATTGTATGCCTAAAGCGGCTGAATTTATAATTTCAACCCATTCATTATCGGATATTATTTCAGAAGTCTCTCGACCCAATCCAGAAATACAAACTATAAATTTCTCATTTATAGGATAAATACTCGTTTGACCACTATAACCGGGCTCATGACGAACAACTATAGATGGAGACATATGATTCTTAAGTGATGTTGCAATTGCTATAACATCGCCTAAACCTGTTTTAAATTCAATTTCAGCCTGGTGAGCTGCTTTAACACACAAATCCAAATCTTTTTCTAATTCTAAACATGCAGCTAATGCTGAAGCTCCAGATATTCCAAAACCTGAACCTAAAGGTAAATCATGTCTAAGATATATTGTCAATCCTTTATTATTAAATCCAAGTAATTCAATTGCTCTTAAAGTAACTGGATCGTCTATTCGTTTACCTTTTCTAATTATTATATTCTCGTCAGTATCAGATTCTTCTTTTACAACTGCACAATGTACTCCCTGAGGAAGAACAACACCCATACCTATTGAACCCATAGCTAATGGATTCTTATTTGGCCAAATTGAAAATGTTAAACTAATGTGGCCAGGTACAAAACTCATAAAGTATCCTCATAGAGTTTAATTGTTTTTTCTATAGTCTGGGACCAAGTCCTTTCCTTGGTTGCAAAAATATAGGCTGAATTTGCCATGTCTTCTAACAACTTGTTATTAGGTAATATTTTAGATATTGCACCAGCCATTTGACCAGGCCTTACCAATAATGCATGCCCCTGTGTCGCTTCTTTAACGGATGGTAATAGTGTAGCTATAACTGGCAATTTACAACCCATATATTCATAAATTTTTAATGGTGAAAAACCATAATCCATATTAGGATAAGGTGCCAAACCAACATCTGCTTCTAATAATAAACCTGGAACCTCATGTCTTTCAAGCCTTCCAATATGATGTAAATTATCCAATTTTGGCAAGTTGTGGCCATAACCACCACCTGCCACAACTACATCTATGGAAGGATTTAATTGTGCAATTTCTACTAATTCATCCGTGCCATGCCATGGACCTAGAGCACCAACAAAAACAGCCATCTTATTTCTAATTCCTAATTTATCTTTAAGTCCTAAAGATTTACTTTTAAGATTAAACAAATCATCTTCATAACCATTTTGTATAACTGAAAATTCTTTAGCCTTCGGATTCCATTCAGATATTTGATCTCTAAGAATAGAACTTACAGTAAAACCTCCATCGGCTAATTCTATTTGCTGCCGACATGAATAAATTGCAGATTTATTATATGGCCATAGTCTAGCCATTTTAGTTGCTGATAATTCAGACCTCATCCAATTATCATCAACTTGAAGAATAGATTTTACTCCTGTTTCAAAAGCAGCTTGGACACCAGAACCTGCAAAGATATAGCCTCTATCATGTACTATATCAAAATCACATTTACTTATCTCAGATTTAACTTTTTGATAAGCGTGTCTTGTAAATATTATTCTTTCAAAGGGTATTCCCGGATCTACTATTGGTATGAAATTTAAATTTGGACTAAAATTAGAAATATCAATTTTTTCTTTATCATAACGGCATAACAAGGTAACTTCTATACCTTTTTTAGCAAGACCATTTGCAAGAGCCAATTGATGTAGGGTCTGTCCTAAAGTGTCTGGAACCCTCACGGAAGGGGCTACCATCAGTACTTTCACAAATATTGCAGGAATGAACAGGTTTTAGAACTGCCGCCATAGGGTGATGTGGCAAATATTGCAATAATTTGTGATAGGGAATTTTTCAACCCTTTTGATCAAAGAGTCTACAAAGAGGTTGTCAGTATGAAGAATGCAGGCCATAGTATCGAAATCTTAACTCCACATACATCGACGAAAATAAGAGAATTGGAAGGAATAAAAGTTAGATGCTATTCTACAAATGGGCCACCTGGAATTGTAGCTTATAGATTAATTAAGCAAGCATTGA
>Ga0315326_10000243_pt1 | contig 25370 bp, 26 predicted proteins | sample M180m32315metaG_FD_203457 | JGI IMG/M metagenome (GOLD analysis project Ga0315326, IMG submission 203457) | Ammonia-oxidizing marine archaeal communities from Monterey Bay, California, United States - M1 80m 32315 | ecosystem: Environmental > Aquatic > Marine > Coastal | place: USA: California... | reverse complement strand
GATATCCCTTTTGCAACAATAGTACTCTTTGTGTTTTTACCGATGTGTATCATTTTTGTGCCAGTGTCAGCTTGCTGATGATTATTAGTAAGAGCTACAGAATAGAACTCTCCAATAGAATTATCACCTTGTAGAATAACACTTGGGTATTTCCATGTTATTGCAGAACCAGTTTCAACTTGCGTCCAACTAATTTTTGAATTTTTACCTGCACATTTACCTCTCTTTGTTACAAAGTTATAAACCCCTCCTTCTCCATCTTTATTGCCTGGGTACCAATTTTGAAGAGTTGAATATTTAATTTCAGCATCTTCAAGAGCTACCAATTCAACTACAGCCGCATGAAGTTGGCTATTCTTTCTTATTGGCGCAGTACAACCTTCTAAGTAACTAACATAGGAACCTTTATCAGCAACAATTAATGTTCTTTCAAATTGCCCTGTATCGGCTGTATTAATTCTGAAATAGGTCATTAATTCAATTGGACACCTGACCCCAGGAGGCACATAAATAAAAGACCCTTCTGAAAAGACAGCGGAATTTAAGTTAGCAAAATAATTATCAGAATAAGGAACGACACTTCCTAAATATTTTTTAACCAAATCAGGATGATTTTTTATTGCTTCACTTAATGGGCAAAAAATAATTCCCAACTCCTTTAATTGTTTCTCATAAGTTGTAGCAACAGAAACACTGTCAAAAACTGCATCTACAGCAACTCCAGCAAGTTGAGCTCTTTCTTCTAGAGGTATTCCTAATTTTTCAAATGCTTCTAGCATTTCTGGATCGACTTCATCCAGAGATTTAGGGGAATCAGAGGAATTAGGAGCTGCATAGTAATGAATATCTTGATAATCAATCGGAGGATAATCAACCATTGCCCATTCAGGCTCACCTTCTTTTTCATCTTGGCTAAGCCAATGATTATATGCCTTGAGTCTCCAATCTAATAACCATTTAGGCTCTGATTTTTTCTTGCTAATCATCTTAACAATTTCTTCGTTAAGCCCTTTAGGAGCAACTTCAGTTTCTACATCTGTTGTAAATCCCCATTTATAATCTTTATCTTCTAATTTTGTTTTCCGAGATATTGAATTATTATCAGATACCATACTAAATTTCCAATCTATACAAAAATTCTTATTAATATATTAATTCTATCTTAATTTTTATTAAAATGAAGTATAATATTCTGATGTCATTTGAACCTGTGATTGGACTAGAAGTCCATGTGCAACTTAATACGAACAGCAAAATGTTTTGTTCATGTTCTGGATCATATCAAGAAATGGAACCTAACAGCTTAGTTTGCGAAGTGTGCCTTGGGCTACCAGGATCACTACCTTCAGTTAATTTAGAAGCAGTAAATTCAGCAATCAAGCTTGGGCTATCACTAGGTTGTGATATATCAGATGTAACAAAATTTGATAGAAAAAATTATGTTTATCCTGATCTAATGAAAGGATACCAAATATCTCAATTTGATATGCCCATAGCCACAAATGGAAAGATCAATGTTGAAAATAAATCATCAGAAATAAAATCCTTGATACGTATAAATAGAGTACACATGGAAGAAGACGTAGCTAAATTAATTCATAATGAACTAAATGATTCCGTATTTATGGATTTAAATCGCTCAGGCATGCCCCTCCTAGAAGTAGTTACAGAACCTGATTTTAGATCTTCTGAAGAAGCTGAAAACTACCTAATAAAGTTGCAATCAATTGTTAGGTATCTTGGAATAGGCACAGCAAATATGGAAGAGGGTAGTTTTAGATGCGATGCAAACGTAAGTATCCGAGAAAAAGGAACAGAAAAACTTAATGAAAAAGTTGAAATAAAAAATATGAATAGGATTAAGGCTGTAGCAAGAGCTATAGAATATGAAATTTTAAGACAAAAAAAGGCTGTAGCTTCAGGAGAAAGAATAGTCCAAGAAACGAGAGGCTGGAATGACATAGAATCAAAGAGTATTCCTCAAAGGTCGAAAGAAGATGCTCATGACTACAGATATTTCCCAGAACCAGATATACCAGCCATAAAAATAACTGCAAAATTTGTAAACGAGATCAAAGAGGCTCTTCCAGAGCTCCCTGAAGATAAACAGGCTAGATACATAAATGATTTCAATCTATCTTCATATGATGCAGGAATCTTGGTGTCTAACCAAAAAAAGGCTAAATTTTTTGATCAAGTACTAAATTCATCAACAAAGCTAGATGGGAAATATGTAGCCAATTGGATAAATGTAGATTTAAATGCTATTTCTAATGCTCAGAAAGACGATGAATTAGAAAAAATGGAAATCTCTCCGGATAACTTTGGAAAATTAATCATGCTTGTTAAAGAAAATAAGGTAAATAAAAATACTGCTAAAGATTTATTATCAGAAATATACTTAACCAATGAAGATGCAGAAAATATTTCTAAATCTAGAGGTCTCCAAAAAATGGAAGATTCTAATGAACTTTCCAATATTGTCGAAAATGCAATTAAGTCTAATCAGGCGGCGGTAAATGATTATAAAAATGGAAAAGAAACTGCTGTAAGATTTTTGATTGGGCAAGTCATGAAGCAATCTAAGGGGACTGCTAATCCTAATTCTGCTGAGACCGAAATCATCAAACAATTAAAAAATGAATAATAAACCAAAAATAATTGGAATAGGTGGCGGAACAGGCCTTTCTGCTTTATTTAGAGGCCTCAGAAATAAAGATATAGATATTTCAGGAATTATATCTGTAACAGACGACGGAGGAAGTTCAGGAAGATTAAGAGAAGGATTTGGAATATTACCTCCAGGAGATTTCAGGAATTGCTTGGTAGCATTGTCAGATACTGAACCAATACTACAAAAATTATTTCAGCATAGATTTGAAGGAGATGACCCATTATCTGGGCATTCTTTTGGTAATCTTTTTATACTTGCTATGGAAGAAATTACTGGTAGCTTTGAAGAAGCGCTTGAAGAATCTTGCAAAATTTTAAATGTGAAAGGTAAATTATTACCTTCAACTCTTGAACAGATAAACTTATCTGCAAATATGAAAGATGGGACTATAATTGATGGCGAATCAAATATTCAAAAAAATTCTTCAGGTATCTCCAGGTTAAACCTAAATCCTATTTCTCCCTCTGCAAATCCAAAAGCTACAGAGGCTATTATGAATTCAGACTATATTATAATAGGTCCAGGCTCACTATTTACTAGTATAATACCTAACTTTCTTGTCCCCAAAATTTCAGAATCTCTCAAAAATACTGCTGCTAAAAAAATATATGTTTGCAATATAGCTACTCAATTAGGAGAAACTACTGGATTTGATGCATGCGATCACGTACAAACTCTACTAAATTACAGTGACAATTTAGGGTTAGATTACATAATTATAAATAATAACATTGGTAACTTAGGAGAAGACTTTCCAACAAGTAAATGTGTGGAAATTGGAAACTTAAATAATGAATGGGGAGAGATAATTCTAAAAGACTTAATGAATTCTAACTTTAAAGGACACCATGACTCTGATAAACTGTCGAACGTTATCATGAATATAATCGAGAAATAATGTTTACAATAATAGAAATAGTAATATCTTTATCCTTAATAGCAATAATACTTTTGCAAGTTAGAGGAAATGGAACTGCCCTTTTTGGTCAAGCTGAAAGTTCATTTAGAGTCAGAAGAGGCTTTGAAAGACTTTTATTTAGAGGCACTGTTGCCTTGGCAGTAATTTTTGTTGTTGTTGCTGTATTAAATGTTAGATTCTAAATAAACTCCCAATCAGTAATTCCGTCTGGCTTATCAATTAATTTGACTCCCTTTTCTATTAATTCACCTCTTATTTGATCAGACTTATCAAATTCTTTATTTTTTCTGTAATATTCTCTTTTATTTATTAATTCTTTTATTCCTTCATCATCTATATCTTTTTTAAACTCATTTATATTCTGGCATAAACCAAGAACAGAAAGCATAGAATTCAGTGCTTCTCTTGCCTCAGAGGTATCATGACCTTCGTTATTACCAGAATTAATTTTCTTAGATAATAAAAGTACCTGAGAAAGGGCCACAGGAGTATTCAAATCAGAAGACAAAGCATTAATAAAAGTTTCTTTTTCCTTTGAACAATCTGTCTTTTTAATATTATTATTTTCTATATTTTTTAAAGATTTTCTTAATCTAGACAGTGGTCTAGACTGACTAGAAATTAGTTCCTCTGAGTAAATTAATGGGCTTCTATAATGAGATGATAGTATCCACATTCTGATTTGATCAGAATCAAACTTTTTTAAGGCTTCCTTGATTGTAATAAGGTTTCCTAATGATTTACTCATCTTTTCGCCTGAAAGCTTTACCATTCCATTATGCATCCATATATTTGCAAATTTCTTACCAGTTAAAGATTCGCTTTGAGCTATTTCATTTTCATGATGAGGAAATATCAAGTCAATCCCTCCGCCATGAATATCAACAGTCTCTCCAATAGTATTGATTACCATAGAACTGCATTCTATATGCCAACCTGGTCTACCTAATCCCCAAGGAGACTCCCAGCCCGGTTCTTCACTTTTTACTGATTTCCATAACGCAAAATCTTCTTGAGATTCTTTTTCTAGATCAACATTAATCCTAGTGCCTGTTTTGGCATCATCTAATTTCCTGCCACTGAGTTTTCCATAATCATTAAATTTATTTGTTTTAAAATAGACACTATTATTTCTAATGTAAGTTAATTCTTTTTTTTCTAATTCTAATATAAATGAAATTATATTTTTTATTTCTTCTGTGGCTTTTGGATAAATTGAAGCTCTTTTTATACCAAGGGCATCCATGTCTTCAAAGAAGGCTTTGGTATATTTTTCAGCAACTTCTTTCATAGATGTGCCCTCTTGAATTGATTTATTTAAAATTTTATCATCTACATCTGTAAAATTTTGCACTCTATACACCTCAAAACCTTGATGAGACAAAAATCTATCCAAAATTTCAAATATTATAGAAGAAAATGCGTGACCTAAATGACAATAATCTGAGGTAGTTATTCCGCAGACATACAAATTAATTTTTTTTGGAGGTCCTAATTTCTTATATTTTCGTGAAAAAGAGTCGTATGTTTCAATCATTAGATTCTCTCAATGTAACAGCACATAAAGTTCCAATAGCATCTCCAGATCCTATCAATCCAATATTATCAGTAGAAGTTACTTTTAAGTTTATTTTTTCAATATTCAAGTTTAGTAAATTTGATACGTTTTGTTCAATTTTAATTAATAAGTCTGATAATTTAGGTTCCTGCAGAATAACCTGAATATCTATATGAAAAATCTCGAAATTCAATTCGTTCATTAATTCTATTGCTTTAAATAAAAAAATTTCAGATGATGCATTCTTCCATTTATCCTGATTAGATGGAAAATATTTTCCTAAGTCTCCTTGTCCAAGTGCTCCGATAATTGAATCTGAAATCGCATGAAGTACAACGTCAGCATCACTGTGTCCTTCTAAGCATTTTTCAAATGGTATTTCTAAGCCTCCTAATATTAAATTTTCTCCTTCAATTAGTTTATGTACATCTAAAGAAATACCATTTTTAAATTTAATGCTCCGACCAAAATCTTGTAATAATTTTAGGTCGTCATGGGTAGTTATTTTTTGATTTTCTATATTTCCATTTATACAATTAACTTTATATCCATTTATTTCTAATAACTCTGATTCATCTGTATAACTTATTTTTTTTGAAGTCTTGCTAATACACTCGCTTAAAATATTAAAATTGAAAAACTGAGGAGTCTGGGATCTAAATAACTCATTACGATTTAATGTTTTAATAACTTCATTGGAACTAACTCTTTTTACTGTATCTTGAATAGGTATAATGGGAATTACTCCATTATTATTATCTAATAATTGCATTCCCTTAGTTAATATTGACTCAGAAAATAATGGTCTTGCAGAATCATGAATTACCACTTTATCAATAGAAAATTGGTTTAGATAATCAATAGCAATTGACACAGAATCTTGGCGCCTCTCCCCTCCTAATATCACTTCTTGAGGAAACTTATAATCAGAAATTAATTTTTTTATATCTGCAATATTTTCTTTTGATGCGATTAGGACTATTTTTGAAAATAAGCTTGAGTCTATAAACTTAATCAAGGATTTTATAAATATTGGAATATTATCAAAAATTAAAGTGGGTTTATCTAAACCATTCATTCGTGAGCTTTTTCCAGCACATAATAAGATAGCTCCTGCTGATTGGTTTTCATTTCGATTCAGATTCACAAATCAAATTTTATCATAATTAAACTAAAGGATTTATCTTTTACTTAGTCTTAACTCTGGTTTTATTTTTTTCAATCTTCTTATCTTTGTCAATTGATAAAATTCCATTTTTTACATTAATTGATACGGAATCCCCCTCCATAAATTCACTTGCCAGCATTTTCTTAGCAAATTCATTTTCTATACTTCTTTGAACAACTCTTTTTAAAGGTCTTGCTCCATAAGACTTATCAAATCCATTTTTTACTAGCCAATCTAGTGCTTTTTTAGATATCTTCATCACAATTCCTAACTTCCCGACTCTTTCAATAAACTTATTGGTAACTATCAATGCTATTTTTGAAAGTTCTTCATGAGTTAAAGAGTCAAAAATTATAGTTTCATCCACTCTGTTAAGAAATTCTGGCCTAAAGTGTTCAACTAAAGCATCTTCTACCTTTGATTTCCTATTTTGAATTTCACTATTTGATCCTGAAAATCCTATTGATTCTTTAGCAATATGAGATGAGCCTAGATTACTAGTCATAATTATTACTGTATTCCTAAAGTTAACAGTTCTACCGTGACCATCTGTTAATCTGCCATCATCAAGTAATTGTAATAACAAATTCATTACATCGGGATGAGCTTTTTCAATTTCGTCAAATAAAATAACCCTAAATGGTCTTTTTCTTACTGCTTCAGTTAATTGGCCAGCGTCATCATAGCCGACATATCCAGGAGGAGCGCCAATTAATCTTGTAGAAGATCCTTTATCCATATATTCAGACATATCGATTCTAACCATATTATCTTCGTCATCAAATAAGCTTTCTGCTAATGCTCTTGCTAACTCTGTCTTTCCTACACCAGTAGGACCTAAGAATATAAATGTTCCTACTGGCCTTTTGGGGTCACTAACACCAGATCTCTGTCTTCTAATAGCATTAGATAGTGCTGTAACAGCATCTTCTTGACCAACCAATCTCTCATGGAGTCTATTTTCTAAATTCAAAAGTCTCTCTTTATCTTTTTCTATCAATCTAGCTACAGGAATATCAGTTCTTTCGGCTATCAATGTGGCTATACTTTCAGAGTCTACAATTCTGGTTTTATCTACTTTTTCATTATTATCTTCTGAAATCATTTCTTTGTGCAGCCCTAATCTTTCAGATTTTAATTTTGCAGCTGCCTCAAAATCATTTCTACCTGAAGCTGCCTCTTCTTTGTCTAATAAATTTTTTATCTGATCATCGTAGTCTTTAATATTAGACGGCAGTGACTCAGAGTTAATTCTAAGTTTGGCTGCTGCTTCATCTATTAAATCAATAGCCTTGTCAGGAAGATATCTTTCAGTCATATATCTTGCACTTAAGTTTACCGAAGCTTCTAATGCCGAATCAGTGATCTGAATTTTATGATGCTTTTCATATCTTGGCCTCAGTATTTTCAGCATTTCTATAGCTATTTCTTGATCAGGCTCATTAACATTTACTGGTGTAAATCTTCTTTCAAGTGCTTTATCGGATTCTATATATTTTCTATATTCTTCTGGAGTTGTGGCCCCAATTAATTGGACCTCTCCTCTAGCAAGCGCAGGCTTCATCATATTTGCAGCATCTATTGCTCCCTCTGCGCCTCCAGCTCCAACTACTATATGTATCTCATCAATAAATAAAACAATTTCACCTGACGCTGCTCTTATTTCATCCATTACGGCAGTTAATCTTTCTTCAAACTCACCTCTAAATTTTGCACCAGCAAGTAAAGATGCCATTTCCAATTTAAGTAATTTTCTATTCTTTAAAGATTCTGGAACATCATCTATTACTATACTTTGCGCAAGACCTTCTACAATAGCTGTTTTACCAACTCCAGCATCACCAATAATTACAGGATTATTTTTTGTTCTTCTAGTAAGAGTTTGAAGTACTCTTTGAATCTCTTTATCTCTTCCTATAACTGGATCAAGTTGCCCTGCCCTGGCTAATTTTGTCAAATCAACACTATATTTTTCTAATGCTTGATATTTTTTCTCGGCACTTTGGTCTGTAACTCTCTGACTACCTCTAATTTCTTTTAAGGCATGGTAGATTTTTTCTACAGTAATGCCATAAAAATTAAATAGCTTATTAACTTCTCCATCCTCAAGTGAAACTAAGCCCTTCAATAGATGCTCTATTGCAATAAAATCATCATTTAGTCTCATTCTTTCCTCTTGCGCTTCATCAAGAACTTTTTTCAATCTTGGTTCAATATAAATCATTCTGGTGGATGATTGCTTTTGGCCTAAAGTAGGAAATTTTTTTAAAGAGAACTCTAAATCTTTCTTAATTTTTTCTAAATCAGCACCAAGAAAATCAAAGATTTTAGTTGCCATACCATCTTTAATGGACAACATTCCTAATGCCAAATGCTCAGCATCTAATTGAGCATTTCTCATATCTGATGCCCAAGCATGCGCTCTTTCAAGTGCCTCAGATGCCTCATTTGTATAATCTTCTCTTCTAGGTAAAACCACTATTTCCTTTCAATATATATTTATATATACCATATTCTATTTCTTATTGCATAATGCATATTATAACTTGATACAGATCATGTCAACAATACTTTTATTTATTTCTACTTACAAATATACTTAGTTTTTTGGCTCATTGGAATGTAAAATCTAATCTATAAATGGAAAAATTTACTAAAAAACCTAATTTTTTAACAAAATATGAAGTAATGATTAGTGATTACTTGAAATCTTCTGTTCTTTCATATGATGGAGATATTTCAAAATATATTAATAATTATTTTGGATGGGAAGATAATGGCAAAGAAAATTCCTATCAAGGAAAAGCATTTAGGCCTGCTTTATGTATTGCTTTATGCGATTCACTGTCTGGAGATATTAATGCCGCTTTACCATGTTCCATATCGGTAGAATTAGTTCATAACTTCTCTTTAATTCATGACGATATAGAAGATAATGACAAATTAAGAAGACACAGGCCTACATTATGGACTATCTGGGGGATACCAAAAGCCCTAATAACAGGAAATTCAATACTGGTACTAGGAAATCAAAAATTAGGAAAATTACTTGAACATGGGATTAGTCATGAAAAATTATTTTTTTCACAAAAACTACTTACTGAAAGTTACTTAAAAATGATGGAAGGACAATTTCTAGATATATCTTTTGAGAAAAAATCTAGAATTTCAGAAAACGAATACCTAAAAATGATTGGTTTAAAAACTGGAGCATTAATTGAATGTTCAGTTATTTTAGGTGCTATTTCATCAAATCAAAATCTTGCTAAATCTGACTTAGAATTAATTTCTGATTTCGGAAAAGATATAGGATTACTATTCCAAATAAGAGATGATATTTTAGGAGTTTGGGGGACTGACAAAACAGGAAAGCCTGTTGGAGGGGATATAAGAAAGAAGAAGAAAAGTCTTCCTATAATACTAACTATAAATAGTGATTCAACTTACGGCAAAGAAATAAATGAGATAATGAAAAAAAATGAAATATATGATGGCGATATCGATAAGTTTCTAAATATAATGGATAAGATTAATATCAGAAATAAATGTGACAATATAGCTGAAAAATATTTATTAAAAATACAAAATACTATTTCAAATATACCAACTTCCGATGAACATAAAAAAACATTCAATGAAATAACAAATTTTTTAATGAACAGAGAAGCTTAAATGATATTAATTTGCACTAAAGAAGATATTAAAATGGAAGATTTCCTAGAGTTATCAGGTTTAAAATTGACACCTTGCCCAGGAGAAATGCAAATCTATATTGCTAACTCAAAAGTTTTAAAAGACGAAGTTATGTTATTCAAATGCAATGAGTCAATAGTTCAATGCAAAGTTGGAATCAAATGGTCATTAGATAATTATAAACAAATAAATTCATCAATATTTATTGGCTTGATAGACCCAATAAATTCATCAATATTAAAAAATCAGATAGTGATTCCAAGTGATTTATTTAATATTAATCAAACAGAACTAGAATGGGGCAGAGGCATGATCTCTAGCTCAATAAAAATTAAATCCTCCCAACAAAAAATTATACGGTACTCTGTATACAAATCTAATTTAGATTTTTCATATGGAAGAATAGTTAGTTTAAACAATAATAATTACTCTAAGTATATTATTGAAGAATTGAAATCACTAAATAAATTCGATGGAATAAATAACTTATGTTTCACGATTAATGAGACATTGACTTCTTATGAAATAGATACCTATAACATATTAATTGGAGATCCAAAAGAATATTTATCTTCAAAAAAAATTCAATTAAAAGCTCTTTTTAAAAATTTAATTTTAGATTATTAATGAATATTCAAAATAGAAATAATAGAAAAAAAATTCAACAAACTTACGAAAACTTTCCTCTTTGGTCATCTTTTTATTTAACAAATTTAATGCCTCATTTGACTGCGATTTATCATTTCTGTAGGACAGTTGATGATATTGGCGATATGAAAAAAAATATTGCGACTATACAACTAGAAGATTTGGCAAATGATTTAGACACATGCTTTAATAAAAATTGTAACCCTAGCGACAGATTATTCCCATTAATGAACACAATAACTAAATTCGATTTACCTAAAAGATCTTTTAAAAGTCTCATTAAAGCAAATGATTTAGACACAAAATATAATAGGTACGAAACATATAAGGACCTCATTAATTATTGCAAACTTTCAGCTAATCCTGTTGGAGAAATCGTTTTAAAGATTTTTGGTTATGATTCTACAGAGCATATTAATTTATCTAACAAGATTTGCACTGGGCTACAAATTGCTAATTTCCTGCAAGATATTAAAAGAGATTCAGAGCTAGGAAGAATATACATTCCTATTGAAGATTTAAAAAAATTTAATGTAAAAGAAAGTGAAATTATTAACCAAACTTCAACAAATAATTTCAATAAATTAATAGAATTTGAATCTAGAAGATGTTGGGATATGTTCAATGATGGCGTTCAGTTAATAAATCTTTTAAAAGGATATAAAAAAATACCAATAAGCTTATTTGTTAGCAGCGGAAGAAAAGTACTAATAAAAATACATGAAATAAATTACGAAACTCTTCAAGTAAGGCCAGTGATTACAAAATCTGAAAAATCAATATTAACTATCAAAACAATAACTAGTTATTTATTCGGGCTTAGCTTATCAAATAAGAAAAAATATCTTGATTAAAAATTCAAAAAAATATGATGTGGTTATTGTAGGAGGAGGCATATCTGGCCTATCTTCATTAATCACCCTCAATAACAAAGGATTAAAAGTTTTGCTTCTAGAAAAATCAGCTTTTCTAGGAGGAAGAGCTTTTTCATTTGAAGATCAGAATACAGGTGAAATAGTAGATAATGGACAGCATGTTATAGTAGGAGCCTGCAAAGAATTTGTTAATTTAATAAAAGATATAGATTCTGAAAATAAAATAATCAAGGTTAATAATTTTCAAGTTCCTGTAATTTATGAGGGCGAAACTTCTTATCTTGGCTCTAAATATTTTAAATCAATCTTTGGGCTGTTTATTTCATTAGCAAGATACAAACACTTAAATCTTATTGAAAAATACTACCTCTTAATTGCATTAATAAAAATAAAATTTACAGATATAGATAATAGCAACTTCAAAGAAAAAAACTTTGGGGTCTGGTTAAACAATAATAAACAAAACTCTAAATCAATCAAGTGTTTTTGGGAATTAATCATAAAGCCTGCACTTAATGATAATCTAGAAATCGTTGAAACAAATGTAGCACTGTCTGTAATTAAAAGAAGTTTTTTTGGTAAAGAGCAACTTTACCTTGGGCTACCTAAAACAAATTTATCTTCATTATGGGCACCCATTGAAAAAATTATAGAAAAAGGTTCATCAAGAATTTTTAAAAAAACAAATGTAGAAAGCTTAATTTCATCAAAAGAAAAATTAGTTGGAATAAAACTATCTAATGGAGATATTATTAGAGCTAAAAATTTCATAATATCTACATCTCAAAGTGCAGCAATAAAATTATTATCTGATTCAAATATAAATATTAATAGTACTCCACTTGAAACATCTCCAATTATTGGAATACATTTTTGGTTCAAAAAGTCAGTTATTAAGGAAAGGTATATTGCATCAGCAGACAGTAAAATCCAATGGGTATTTAATGTTTCTAAAAATCATAACAAAAAGGATAATCATATAGTCATATCTCAAAGTGCAGCATGGGAATGGATAGATAAAGATAAATCTTATATAAAAAAATTGTTTTTAGATGAACTAATCTCATTATTTCCTCACATAAAAGTTAGTGATTTAGAAAAATATTGCGTAGTAAAACAACCTAATGCGACTTTTAGATGCATTGATAATTCATCTAACAAGAGAAATATAGATACTCCCTTTAATAATTTATTTTTTGCTGGAGACTGGACAAACACTTCATGGCCATCAACTATGGAGAGTGCTGTAATTAGTGGAAGAAAAGTGGCTAAATTAATTACTGACTAAAGATTCCCACTACATCACTTAAATTAAATGGACCTAATACTCTACTGTCTATTGAATTAATTCTATTATCCCCCATTAAGAAAATTTCTTTTTTTCCCAAATTAATTTCTAAAGGAGAATATTCGGCTTGAATTAATTTAAATTTTTCTTCAAGCTCATTATTGTTTATATAGACAGATTCCTTATTAAGCATCAAATTTTCATTAGGCAAACCAATTACTCTTTTGATATAACTCTCCTTGTTCAAGTTTACTTTCACAATATCAAACCTAGAAGGCACATAATTAAAAAATATTTTTTTTATAAGAATCTCATCGCCTTCATATATATTAGGATTCATGCTATTTTCTAATACTATATTTTTTTGAAATCTAATTTTTTGAAACATACATTATAAATTCCTTTACATTTAAAAAAAAATTCAGATAATTAAATCATAAAATAAACTCTCTAGGAGTAATTGTTATGATAAGTTCAAAAAGAATTAAAAACTACCTAATAAAATCTGACACTGTTTTAGCACATTGTGATATTCCATGTGGAATTTATGATCCAAATGATGCAATTCAAGCTGCCCAAACTGTTATTAGAATGACAGAACTAATAGAAGGACTAGATTATTCAGCAGGTCCTTCAGCTTCTCTAGGAAATTCTATGGCTAGATTTGTGAATGCAAAAGAAATACACGCCAAAAAAGCAAAGGATGAAATATTAGTTATATGGACAGACTATTTTAAGCCAGAACACTTAGAAAAATATCCTGATCTACATGAAAAAGTTTGGAATGCCTGTAAACTTGGATCATTTGTAAAAGTGAATGTTGATTTAGAAAAAGCAAAAGAATTTAAGGCGACTTTAGAAGAAATTGGTGATATTTTTTGGGAAACTAAAAAGTAATTAAAGTTTCTTATAATCCTCTCTTGGCGGAGAAAATATATCTAAAGCAAGCGAATTAGAATCGTTTCCATGTGCGCTATGTGGAACATTAGGAGGAATTAAGTAGTGATCTCCTTCTTTCAATAGCCTTTCTTCGCCATCAACTATTAATTTAAATGATCCAGATAAAACTCTTCCAGCTTGCTCATTTGGATGGGTATGAGTTGGAACTTCTGCATGAGGTGATATATCAACTAACATCATCATTATTTTTTCTCCCCACATTATTCTAACTTTAATTCCAGGGTGAATCTCTTTGGACTCTAGGTCATTTTGATCAAAAAAAGGCATTATCCGTGAGTTCCTAACTTTCTAGTAACTGCTGCATCTGCAACAGGGCTAGATATTTTTTTTACAATAGCATTAATCAATGAAATTTTATTTGAATTTAAAGATTTTTGAATTTCTTTTTTTAGATCTGCTGGATTATCCGCTATTACTCCATTGGCTCCAAAACCTTTAGCAATAAGTTCATAATTTGTTTGATCTAATTTTGTCCACACATCTCTATTATATAGACCTTTCTGTATCCAATAGTCAATTCCCCATAAACTATTATTTCCGACAACAATTGTAATCGGCAAATTATGTCTTGCTGATGTATCTATTTCAGGAACATGAAAGCCTAGAGAGCCATCTCCAACCACTAAAACGACCTTTTTATCTGGCAATGCAGCCTTGGCTCCTATTGCATAAGGAAGTCCAACACCAATCATGCCAAAACTACTTACATACATTGTTCTAAGATAATTTTCTATTGGTATAGTTGCTCTAGAATAATGACAATAATCTCCTCCATCAAAAACCACAAAGGTATCTTCATCAATACTTTCTCTAATCGCTTTGCTTATTTCCATGGGATGCATAGGAAGAGAATTGTCAGCCAAATTATCCATCTCATCTAAGTAAGCTTTTTTTGTTTCTTTCAAAGATTTTACCCAATCGTTATTTTGCCATTCAAATTCTTCAGATTTACCAGATATTTTTTCTACAAAAGATCCTACATCACTATTTATAGCAAGGCTAACTGTTCTTGGGCGATTAATTTGTGAAATTTCAGGATCAACACTTATTATTATTGTTTCCTTGCTAAATGGCGGAGAACCCCCAAATCCTAATTGATAATCTAGTTTCACTCCAAGCAACAAAACTACATCACATTCATCTAATCTTTGAGCAGCTTTATTAAGAGGAATATACCCAATACCTATAGAATTTGGATGAGAATCTCCCACCAAACCCCTTCCAGTATCTACTCCCATAAATGGAATATTTGTATTAAGTAAAAATTTATCCAAGTCTTTTTCAGATACTGTAGCTCCAGCCCCAAGGCCAGCAATTATCATTGGCTTTTTTGCTTTACTTAATAAATTCAGGCATTTATTAACCTGCGTGGGATTAGGATATGTGAGCCAATCATCATTATCATCTAAAGAACTTTTCTTAAATCTTGCAAAAACTTCTTCATTTACTTCAGCTTCCTGTAAGTCGTGAGGTATAGTCAAATGAACTGGGCCTCTTCGACCTTCCATTGCGGTTCTAAAGGCTAAAGATATATATTCGGGAATTCTTTCCACGGAAGGTATTTCCCAAGACCCTTTAGTCACAGGATTAGCAATACCTATTTGATCAAATTCTTGCATAGCTCCTCTACCAATATTTGAAGAATCTGCTGACCCTGCAATATTAATAACAGGCGCCTCAGAATGCATAGCATTTGCAAGACCAGCCAGAGCATTTGCATGACCTGGTGTCGTAGACATAACGACTCCAGGCTTTCTTAAAATCCTAGAGTATGCATTAGCCATATGAACTGATGCTGCTTCATGCCTACCATCTATCATCCTAAAATCTTGGTCAATAAGTTTATCCAGAAGATGAAGAATATGATCACCAGCAATACCAAATATGGTATCAACGCCATACATTTTAAGGCATTTAATTATTAAATCGCTTCCAGTAATTTTAGTCATTATAATATTTCCCTTATCAACATTAAGAAACCCATTATAAATAATAAAATATAAAGTGTCTTTAATATAAATGAATTTGAGTATTTATTCACATGTTTTGAACCAAAATACGATCCTATAAAGCCCGAAATAGCTAGAGGTAAAAATAAGATAAAATCAAAATGACTATTCCCAGAAAACCCAGAAGTAACTAAATGTCCGATAAATGCAAAAACTGTGAACATTAGATTAATATATGAATTTGTTGCTGATGCAGATTTAGCATCAGCCCTTAGATAATTTACCATTACCGGATACCTCAATGCTCCCAAAACCATTCCTACTGCTCCGCCTAATGCTCCAATAATCAAATTTAATAAAGATGCAATAACACTCTTTAGAAAGGGGATTTTTTTAGTGATTATTTTTTTAGAAGGAAAATGCACAGCTTTAAAAATTAAAAAGCCTGACAAAAATATTAATATAGTTACACTCCATAATAGGAAGTTTTGAGAAAGTGCCTCGCTTAATAATCCTCCGAATAATGGCCCTATAATAGCTCCTGAAATAAGAAACATAATACCCATTCTTAAATCTATCCTTTTGCTTCTAAAATTGTTCCAAACTGTAGGAATCATCATAGAAAAACTTATTGCCAGATTTGTTCCAAATGCCACCAACGCCTCAACTCCAAATAACAACATAAAGAATACCCTAATTGGGCCCAAAGGCATTCCTACCAATCCAGCAAAATATCCAGAGACTAAAAGGCAAAAGGATAAAAAAATAAAATTTATTATACTTATTTCGATCAGGTTTCTAGCCTTTCAATCATCCTATCAAGTTCATATATTTGATTTCGATCAGGTTTTAGAGAAGGCTCTCGTGCATATGCCTCGGTAAAAACTCCTTTTCTTTTCAATATATATTTTGGAAGCCAGTTCCAAATCCCTAAGCCCTGACCAAGTGTTCTAATCAAAGGAATGTACTTATGAAAATATTCCTCTGCTTCAGATTCTTTTCCCTCATTCCATAAATTAAAAGTTTTAACAAACATTTCAGGTATTGCGCATACAGGCATTGTGCCTTTAGATCCTCTTCTCATCTCTTCAATCATGAATAATCCTCCAGCACCACCAAATGGGATTGGCAATTTGCTACCAGCAATATTTTTCAGCCTATTAAACCTAGGTAGTGTGGGAGGTACTTCAACCTTTAAATATGATAAATTTTTATTTGATTGAGATAATTCAACAGCTAATTCTGGAGAAATAGGTGTATCAAACACATCTTGCATAAATATAGGAATTTCTATTTTTTCAGCTACATTAATAAAATATTTTTTTATTTCATTTGAATCGACACCTCCAAATGAAGGTGGCGCTATCATCACAGCATCTGCACCAAAATCTTGAGCTTTTTTTGAATATTCAATGCATAACTTTGTAGATTCTGCCGTTGTATTCATGCAAACTTTTATCTTATTATTGGAATAATTTACTACTCGTTTAAGCAATTCATCTCTCTCTGAATTTGTTAGCTTGTATACCTCGCTTGCAAGTGCAATTGCAACTCCACTAACCCCAGAATCTATCGCATATTCAACCTCTGACTCAACATCACTAAATATAATATTGTCATTAGAATCAAAAGGGGTTGATAATATTGGAAAAACTCCACTCATAAAATTTGACATTGTTTGCCTCTTTCTTACTTAATTAATGATTCAACTAAAGTCAGGAGAACTCCTGCAACTGTTGCTGTGCCTATTACTCCTGCAATATTCGGACCCATGGCATGCATTAGCAACATGTTTCCTGGCTTTTCTTTTTGAGCAATTTCTTGAACAACTCTTGCGGCCATAGGAACTGCTGAAACGCCAGCCGCCCCAATCATAGGATTTATTTTTTCTTTACTAAACACATTCATTAATTTTGCAAGCAATAAACCTGATATTGTTGCAGTAATAAATGCAAACAAGCCAAGAAAAAATATTGCTAGTGTTGCAGGCTTTAGGAAAACTTCTCCTGGCATAGTAGATCCGACAGCTAACCCAAGGATAATAACTACAATATTCATGAGTTCATTTTGTGCAGTATTACTTAATCTCTCAACAACACCGCACTCTCTCATTAAATTCCCAAACATTAATATCCCAACTAATGGCGCTGCTTTAGGGACTAGTACTCCTATAATAATAGTGCATATTATTGGAAACAAAATCTTTGCTCTCTTAGTAACAATATTTTTAGGAACAGGCATAGTGATCTGCCTTTCTTTCTTTGTTGTAAGCAGCTTAATAATTGGAGGTTGAATCAACGGAACTAGGGCCATATATGAATATGCGGCAACTGCAGTTGCTCCAACTATATCAAGCATATCTACCCCATATTGCTGACTTAATGCTTTCATATTTGAGGCTATAAATATTGTAGTTGGACCATCTGCACCTCCAATAATTCCAACAGCAGAAGCTTCTAATAGCCTAAAATCAAATAATGGAGTCATTCCAAGCAATAAAGTTCCAATTAATGCAAAAAATACTCCTGCTTGAGCTGCTGCTCCCAATAAAAGTGTTTTAGGGTTTGAAATTACTGGAGAAAAATCTGTTAGAGCTCCTAACCCCAAAAAAACCAATAATGGAAGCAGGTCTGTATGCAATCCATTTTCTTGGAAAAAGAGTAAAAAGCCCATCGGATCACCTTCTTTGGCTGCAGGCTTTACTGCCTCTCCAAGAGGAAGATTAGCCAATAAAATTCCAAATGAGATTGGAACTAATAATAGCGGCTCCTTTTTTTTAGCTATACCAAAATATAATAGAAACCCTGCGACAAACCACATCACTAAGCCTCTTGGATCTTCAAAGATACTTATTAAACCCTCAAATATTAATTTAATGTCATCCAATTTATCACCTTATTACTATCATTACTGAGCCAACTTCAATAGTCTCACCTTCACTAACATTTACACTCTCTATTGCTCCGTCAGCTGAAGACACTATAGTTTGCTCCATCTTCATTGATTCCATAATAATTACTGGTTCACCCATTTTTATTTTTTGTCCTTCGCTAACTAGAACTTTGATTATTTTTCCTGGCATTAATGCTAATAAATCTCCAGGGTTACTTTGGACAGGTTGCTCTACTTTTTTGGGTTCAGCTTTTTTGGGTTCAGTTAAGTCATTAGAAATATTAATATCAAAATTCTTATTGTTAACTCTTACTTCAGCACTATTAGAGCTTATTAGATTCACCTCTACTTCAAATTTTTTTCCATCTATCTCGAAATTATATTTTTTCATTTAACCACCTCTTCCTTTAAATAACCTTTGTTGACCCAATGCTTTCCAATTAGAATCTTCAAATTTTTTTACAGATTCTGAAGGAAAGTTATTTTCATTTTTATTGGCTCCCAGGGCAAGGCTTACTCCAACTAAAGCTGCGGTAAGTTCTAATTTTGAAAAGTTTTTATTAGAAGATTTTTCAGATAATTCACCTGAATTATTATTAATACTTTTTTTGTTTTCTATTAAATTTAATAAAGTTATAGCAATAAATAGAACTATTAACACCAAAAAAACAATTGCCAATCCAATCAATGAAACATATAAGCCATCAGATATCATTTAACTTCTCCTCTGCTATATCCATGTAATATTATATTAGCAATAATACTTAAAACTCTAATTTAATTGGTTTGCCATCAATTATTATAATCTTATTATTATTTTTATCTGATTTAATAGTAAATTTTTCATTATCATGAGTTAATATAAATTCATTCATATTTAAATTTTCAGATAAATTATCTCTAAAGAAATTATCTTCCATTTCCTTTGCTTTTATATGAGCTTCTTCAATAGTAATTAAATTAAACATTAGACTATCGCCTGGCATTAACTGACTGAAATAATTTAAACTTTGAGATGTAAAACTTAAAATTCTAGGATAGCCTCCTATTCTCTGAGAGTCTTCCATCAAGACATATAATTTACCATCTTTAGGTACTTGCATAACCCCTTTGCATGTTCCATCTGAAATAATATCAGTAAAGTTCTTAGAAAATTCTATTTTTATCCCGTCTAAAACTACTCCTGTCCTGCCCATCCTATTAGATATTTTGAATTTGGAATCAAGTAATTTCTTTTTGCTTGTGCTTGATAAATTATTGTACTCAGGGCCTTTTATCACATCTAATTTCTTTTCGCTCACTTCAAGTTGAGAAAATTTATAATAATCAGGGCAAATATTTAATTTCTTATTTTGAAAATTAACTATTTCAGGGTCCCAATATAAAAAATCATTAATTGTTAATTTCTTCCCTCCAACATCAAAATTAGAATGAGTGGAAGAAGATTTCATAATTTCTTTTACCTTAAAACCTCCTTTTATAGAAAGATAAGCCCTTAAGCCATTCTTTTGTGTACTGAATGTTAAAATGTCACTTTCGTAGATTTGAATTGATTCCCACATTTTTACAGGCACTGAATTAATTTTAGGGGTCATGTCTGAGCCAGTAATTGAGATTAAGCATTCTGAATAAAACTCAACCTCAAGATTACCATGGATTATCTCCACGCTCGGAACATCTCTGTTTCCTAAAAGGTGATTACCTAATCTATATGACAATATATCTCCTGCCCCTGAATTTGGAACACCTTGATTTTCAAAACCATATCTACCGGCATCCTGAATAGTAGAAAAAATAGGATTATTTAATACTTTTAATATTTTCATAATGGGGTAAATTTTACTCTCATTCCTGGATTAATTAAGCTTGGATTACTATTTTCTTTATCAAAAAGTTTTAGATCGGTATTTCCTATTATTCTCCAACCTCCTGATGATTTAAAAGGATAAATTCCTGTTTGCCTATCTGCTATTGCTACAGATCCAGCAGGCACTTCAACTCTTGGAGTAGAAAGTCTGGGACACTCCAATCTTTTATCAAGTCCACCTAAATATGGAAAACCAGGCGAAAATCCTACCATAAAAACGTAATAAGATTTTGAAGAGTGAATGTCAATAATCTGTTCTTCGCTCATAGATAAAATTTTAGATATTTCTTCTAAATCTTCTCCATGCTTTCCCCCATAATTAACTGGAATATTCAGAATTTGCCCCTCAACTTTCTTATAATTTCTTTCAGCTTTATTAAGTTTTTCTATGAGTTCTATTACTTGGATTCTCTCTGTTTTCAGCGGATTATAGGTAATAATTAACGAATTATATGTTGGATAAACGGATAATAAATCTAAATTATTTCCGTCTAAGGAATTAATTAGTAGATTTATATATTTATTTACTTCCTCATCTATAGAATTTGAAAAATTAAAAGCTAAAGTTGAATCGCTAATATCTTGAATTCTAAATTTCATATATTTTAACTAATAAAATCAGTCATTTTCTTCACTTCGCATCCCATGGCAATTAATTCATGCTTTATCTTCTTTGCCAATTCAACTGATTCTTGGTTATCTCCATGAAGACATATTGTGTCAATTTCAAGATTAATTTCTTTTCCTTCAATTGACTTAACTTTTCCTTTCAAGGCCATATCTATAACTCTTTCCAATATCTCATCATGATTTTTTAAAACCGCACCAGGAATATTTCTATTAACTAATTGGCCATCATCTGTGTAAGCTCTATCTGCAAAGCCTTCTCTAGAAAATTTTACTTTCTTAGATCTCACGAAATCTTCCCAAACTGAATTTGCTAAAACCACATGTATAAGCCCTGGGTTAAAATTTGAAATAGAATCAAATATTGGTTCTGCAATTTTTATATCTTTAGCTGCTGCGTTATAAAGTGCCCCATGTGGCTTTACATGGCTTATTTCGTTTTGCACAAATGCAGATAAAGCTCCTATTTGATAAGTCATAATATTTTCAATAGAAAATTTACTCATCTCCATAAACCTTCTTCCGAATCCTTGTAAATCTGGATAGCTTGGATGTGCACCAATAGAATTATTATTTTTTAAAGCTAAATCTACTGTATTTTTTATTGAATCAGGATCTCCTGAATGAAACCCTGTGGCTATATTTACTGAAGTTACATAGGGAGAAATACATTCATCTTTGCCTGACTTCATAAGGCTATAAGATTCACCTATATCTGCATTTAAGTCTATTACGCCGTTCATTCTAGTTTAGTGGTAAATTTATCTTGTTTCCTGATTCCCAGCTCATTCTTAGCGCATCAGTAAATTGCATATATTTCATTCCATCAAAAAAATTAGTATGGATTATTTTTTCTTTGCCTTTAATTGCATTAACAAATTCTTCCTCAACCCTCCATCCTCCAACTTCGCCTTTTTTTGGAGATAGCACTTTCCATTTATTCTGATTAGGCTTTATGCTTTCTAATCTTAACTTTGAACTATTATATGCTTGCTTGGTTTTAACATCATTATCATCAAATATATGAAGAGTTCCTTCAGTTCCATAAATGTATATGTCTACTAAAGAAGAACCTCCTAATATTGTGCTATGAGTCATATGATAACTACCTCCACATGACATATCGCCAATAGCTTCTAAATGGTCAGGAATTGAGATTTCTTTTTCTTCTCCTGTATTTTCATCGATTCTCTTTTTTATGAGTACATTTGAATGAGAAGATACACTGGATGCAGTCCCTAACCACCTCATGCCTGCTTCATAAAAAATTCCCATATGCATAATATTATTACCTGATATATCTCTATCTTCTCTCCAATGCATTGATTTATTATAGTTTGGGAACTCTCCAGTAGTACATTTGACATCAAATAAAATTAGGTCTCCCATTTCGTTCTTTATCCAATTCTTAATTGTATTGTCATATGGTAATGTGTGAGGGGCGGGAACAATCTGGGTTATTAAATTAGGATAATTTTTTGATGCCTCAAACATTTGTTCTGCTTCTAATGAATTCATTGCCATTCTTGCTTCACAAAGAACATGCTTATTCATTTCTAGTGCTCTTATTGTCAAAATTGAATGCATATTGGGCCAAGTTCCTATGCATACTGCATCAATACTGTCTTCATCTAATAGTTCCTCCCAAGAATTATAGACATTCTCTATTCCAAATTCTTTTGCAACAACCTCACCTGACTTATAACTCCTATTTGCTACTCCAAAAGCAGCAACTCCTTTTTGCTCGATTAATTTTGGTATATGAGCATTCTTTGTGTTTGCTCCTGCTCCTATAAATCCAATATTGATCATAAACTCTCCTTAATACTCAACAATTTCTTGGATGGCTTTTATAACTCTCTCTTCACTTGGCATAAACGAAAATTCTAAATCTCTATTATAAGGAACTGGTGTGTGCGGAGAGGTAACTTTTTTTATAGGTGCATCTAAATAATCAAATCCTTTATCAGCAATGATAGAAGATATTTCTGATGCCATACTACACATAGGGGTATCCTCATCCACTATTACCACTTTATTTGTTTTAGAAACTGACTCTAAAATTATATCCTCATCTAAAGGTGACAAACTTAGAACATCAATAACTTCACAACTTACCCCGGACTCTTCTAATTTTTCTGCAACTTTTCTGCAAATTTCAGAAGTGTAAGCCATCCCAATCAAAGTTACATCATTCCCTCTTTTAAGATATCTCCCTTTTCCTAATTCAAAAACAACTTCTTCATCTGGAACAAATCCACTCAAATTTATCAATTTTTTATCGTTTACGAGAAATACAGGGTCATCATCTCTTATTGAAGCAGACAGAAGTCCTTTAACTGAAAGAGGGTCTGATGGAACGACAACTTTTAGTCCAGGTATATGAACCAACATAGAATAAAAAGATTCTGAATGTTGGGCAGCATGACCAGTTCCTGCGCCAGATCTTGCAAACATTGTTAAAGGGACTTTAGTTTGACCGCCAAACATATATCTACTTTTTGCTGCATTAGAAAGCAACTGATCGTATGCCACAGTCACAAAATCAAAATACATTAAATCAACTACTGGTCTAGTTCCAGTCAAAGCAGCTCCAATTGCAGCTCCTAAAACCCCTGCCTCAGATATAGGCGTATCTTTGATTCTTTCTGGGCCAAAATCTTGAATTAACCCCTTAGTAGCCGCAAAAGGACCACCCCATGCATCAAGAGGCTTATATCCTTCTTTTTCTTCATAAGAAACTTCTCCATCTTTTTCAAATCTACCTGCACCACCAGCAATATCTTCCCCCATTACAAACACTGAAGAGTCTCTTTCAAGTTCTGCCCTCAAAGTTAAATTAAATGCATCCCTATATCTCATTTCAGAACCCGGGACATTATCTGTATTTGGTAATCCTGTAGAACCTCTAAATGTCTGTGAATAATCAAAAGTCATATACTAATCCTTATAGTTTACGTATACATCGCTGTATAGTTCGTTTAGGTTAGGCATTGGCGATTTTTCTGCAAATTCTACTGCTTCTAACATTTCTTCATCAATTAAATTTTTTATTTCTTTTATTTTTTCTAAATTCATAGATTTATTAGAAGTAACTTTTTCTTCAAATAATTTTAAACAATCTCTATCTTTCCACTTTTCATCTTCTTCAATAGTTCTATATTTTTTAGGATCATCAGCATGGAAATGGCCATGATACCTAAAAGTTTTAAGTTCAATTAAAGTTGGACCTTCACCTTTTCTAGCTCTTTTAATAGCTTCTCCAGCTACCTCATAAACATCAAAAACATCCATACCATCAGCAGTAACTCCTGGCATAGAATAAGCTGCTGCCCTATCAGAAATATCTTCAATTGAAACAGCATATTCAACTGGAGTTGCTTCTGCATAATGATTATTTTCGCATACAAAAATTACAGGCAATTTCCATATTGAAGCTAAATTCATACTCTCATGCAAAACACCTTGACCGGTTGCTCCGTCACCAAAAAAAGCTACTCCCACAGAATCATTTTCAGTGCCATTGTATTTAGAACTTAGTGCAGCTCCAACTGCAAGAGGAATACTAGCACCAACAATTGCATTTGCACCCAACATGCCTTTAGAAAAATCTGCAATATGCATAGATCCACCCTTCCCTTTGCATTGACCGGTAGACTTGCCAAATATCTCAGCCATCATTTTTTTTGTATCTAATCCTTTTGCAATACAATGGCCATGCCCTCTATGAGTAGAGCCAATCCAATCTTTATCTGTTAAATGAGCGCAAACACCGACTGGCCCAGCCTCTTGGCCATCAGAACTATGCGTCACTCCCATTGATTTGCCTTTGAAGGTTTGCTCAAGCATAGTTTCCTCAAATCTTCTAATTCTATACATTGCCTCAAAAAGCCATTCAAGTTTTTTCTGTTCCATGTATTACCTTTTTAAATTCTATAATTTATTCTGAGGATCTCTAGGATTAAATGCTGAGTCTGAATCTGTTTTTGAGGGAAATAAATATTTCCCTGGTTTTAACATTGAAGATATGACAGTGAAAATCCCAACAAAAATTCCTGCCTTTTTTATAAAATCTCTTCTGGTTTGAAAATCTTCTTTCATAATCTATTCCTTAATTTCTGCCATTCCTGAAATTATTTTGTTTTGATTAACAATCTTGTAGTATAAATAAACATCCTTAAGAAGCAAATCTTAATTATAATAAAGTATACTATTTTAGTCATATACATCTAGTTTTTAATTCATCTTTTAA
>Ga0315326_10000236_pt1 | contig 25594 bp, 26 predicted proteins | sample M180m32315metaG_FD_203457 | JGI IMG/M metagenome (GOLD analysis project Ga0315326, IMG submission 203457) | Ammonia-oxidizing marine archaeal communities from Monterey Bay, California, United States - M1 80m 32315 | ecosystem: Environmental > Aquatic > Marine > Coastal | place: USA: California... | reverse complement strand
TTTACTGGTCAAGTAGATAATTACATTGATACATTAAGAACATGCAGTGTTTTATTGGCTCCCTATCCTGAATATGCTTGTTATTTGGGTTCAAAAACAAAATTTATTGAAGCAGCAGCTTGTCAAATGCCAATAGTTACAACTCCTATAGGAAATCTTGATTTTCAAAATGACTATGTATGTCTTGGAAAAACAAATAATGACTTAGTAAAACAAATAGATTACTTAAAAGATGAAAATGTCAGAGATGATTTAGGTAAAAAATTAAAAAATGAAATTTTAAAAAATTACAATGCAAATATAGAAATTAAAAAAGTAATCAAACTTTATAATGAATTAATGTGATGTTTAATTTCTATGATATACTAAAATATACTGAAAATAATGAATTATAATAATATGAATTTAGATACATTTGATATTAATTTACATGAAAAAAAGATTTATTCTCAAAATGGGGAAGATGGGATTTTAGACTTTATTTTTTCTAAAATTGGAACTACTAACAAATTCTCTGTTGAGTTTGGAGTAGGAAATGGATTTGAATGTAATACTGTTTACCTTTTAGAAAAAAAAGGTTGGACTGGATTAATGATGGATTATGGTGCAGATCAAGAGATTCAATGGAAAGGAGTTTTGAAAAAAGCTTGGTCTAATAGAAATAATGGATTTAGTGAAAATATTAAAAAATATACTAAATTTTCAAAGAAAATAATTAAACGTAGGGAACGCTCAATGCATTTAAAGCTAGATATTAAAAATGAAAGAATCACTGCTGAAAATATTCAAAATTTATTTCAAAAATATCAAGTCCCTGAAAATTTTGATTTATTATCCATAGATATTGATTACAATGATTTTTGGGTGTGGAAGGCAATCACAAAATTTCATCCACGTGTATTAGTGATAGAATTCAATTCATCTATTCCTCCTAATGAAAGTAAAGTAGTACCTTATGATGCTGATGCTCAATGGGATGGTACCAATTATTTTGGAGCCAGCTTATTAGCATTAAAAAATTTAGGATTAGAAAAAAATTATACTCTATTAGGTTGTGACAATAACGGAGTAAATGCTTTTTTTTGTAAAAGTGATCTTGTCAAAAATTTTAAAATTAATGGTATTGAAAATTTGTATAGATCTCCAAAATATGGCGAAAAAATAAACGGTATACATATCGGTCATCCTTCAAGTACTAAAAAAATGATTGAAATCTAATTTTTTAAAACAATGAATATTTTTTACTTTTCAATCAGATTAAATTTTTCATAATTTATTTTGAATAATTTAATGTGATAATTACTATTGATTTGATTTGAATCAAATTGTTTATCTAAATATTGAAATTTTTCTTCATTCCAGTATACTTCTTGTAAATATTCTGAAAGATTTGAATTATTATTTACAATTAAATGAGTTAATTCATTTTTGTTACTAGTAATAAAACTAGATAAATCTGTGTATTTCACTTTTTCCATTACATTACTAAAAGTATATGTTTTAATTATTTTAATTTGACGAGTTTCATCATAATATACAAATGGCCATTTTTCTGTAAGTTCTGAAGATGAAATATATTTTGATATTGTAGGATCATAATTTACTCCTCCAATTGTAATGGGAATCTTTTTTGCAATTTCATAATATTCTTTTTCTTGTTCATAATCTATTTTTTTATATTCATAAAAAGAAATTGAACTTATTATAATTCCAATTATTATCAAAAATAATATTATGTCTTTTTTTGTAAATTTTGTAAGATATGTTTTAACTGCATATAATGAAATTAATGAAAAAATTGGAAATAAAGCATACAAATATCTTGTATCTTGTGCCTGACGTATATATGCATACAAAATTGGAATGCTACAAATTATGAGAAAAATAATGATGAAATTATTCTCTTTTTTTCTATGTTTCAAAAATAATATTGCTCCAAATGGTAAAAATATTAAAAAATTTGGAATTAAAATCCATCCTAAATATTTAATGAATAATATTATTCCATCAATTATTGCTGAATTGTCGTTTACCTTTTCATTTGTTGTTGAAAATACTTGTTCTGTTCCTACTGAGACTCTTTGAAAAATTCCATCTGTTCCTATAACTTCCATTTTATAATCAGATATTGGAGTTAATATTACAATAAAAATTATCAAACATGGAATTAATATTGTTAAAATTTCTTTTGAAATTTTATATTTTATAAAAAATAATATTACTAGTACAGCTAAAAGAAAAATTCCTTCTGAACGAATTATTGTAGCAAATGCTACTAAAATAAAAGATACCATTATCATTTTTCTATCATATTTTAAAAATAGTACTAACGATGATGTTGTTAATAAAATAAAAATTGGTTCTGTAATTCCTAAAACTGAATTTAAAATTAATCTTGGATCAAATGCAATTAATGCTACACCTACTAATGCAATTTTTTTATTAAAATATTTTTTACATAAAAAATAAACAGGAATTGTAATTAAAGATGATAATATTACTGAAATTATTTTTTGTAATTGCATATATTGGAATGTATTTTCTAAATTAATTATAGAAAACCAAAATGAAAGAAATATTGACCATCCATTATTAACTGGAGTCCATTCCATGGGTAGATTTCCATAATAATTAATTGCAGTTGCATATGTAAAATTAGAAAATGCATCTTCAGTTAATGGTAAATTGTAAGGAAAATAAAAAAATCTAATTATTAAAGCTGATAAGAGTAATATTAAAAATGAAATTTCTATTTTTTTAGTTTTAAATTTTAATTCCAACAATTTACTACCTTGAAAAATATTATTCTACTTATATTTATCATAAGTATTCTATATGAGTAATTATTTAGTACTTGATTTAAATTCATTCATTTTTTCAATATAGCCATCAGTTAATATTTTAAACATTTCTTCGTTTTTCTCAAAAAATTCTTTTACTTTATTTTCTGGATATTCTACATCTGAAAGAATATTTCCAGAATAGAATTGTTCATTTCTAAGAATTTCTAATTCATCCCAATTGAAATTTATTTTATTTTTTATAATTAATTGATTATATTTTTTGAAATATTCTGGATTAATTGTAGTTTTTAACGCTATTTTTATTAATTCCGGCAATCTTTCTAAGGTTTTAATTTTATAAATTGATGGTAATACATCAATTGGCATATCTCCAAAAATTATTGCAGGCTTATTTTTAGATGCTGCTTCTATTGTTGACCCTCCACCATTGACTGATATAATTAATTTACAATTTTTTATTAATTTTTTTGATGAATATGATGGATGTATTAAGACGACATTTGGTAATTCTTTAATTTCTTTATACTGTTTGATATCTCTCCACCCTCTTAAGTGTCCATGAATGTGATCTTTTACATATATTTTAAAATCAATTGGAATAGATTTTGCTATGTGTTTAATTATTTCTATTTGATCGGTAAACATAGGTGCATCATGAAGTAATGATACATCATCATCAATACCTAAAGGAAAATAAATAAATGGAATATTTAGATCTATAATTTTTTCTGAATTATTATTTAAATAATTAGTTCTAACATATTTTTTAAAATAAAATAAAACTGCATCAATAATCACTTTATGTTTAGTTCTACCATAATAAGTATAATTTTCTTGTGTATTTTTAGAATCTGAAATAAAAATATAATCTTTTAATGCTTTTATTTTATCTAATGTTGAATATGTTTTATTATTGGCCCATTTTTTATTTAATTTATTATATTTTGATGTATTATCATTTTCTCTATTCAATGACTCATCAATTTTTATTAAATCTAAATTTTTTGGTAAATCAAATGTAGACCGATCTTCTACTATTATAGTACTATTTTCAAATCTTGAAATAGTTAATATTAAAACTCTAATTTTTTTTGCTTTACATAATTCAATAATTAATTTTTGATGATGGAATGGTGGTTCATTAATTAAAAGATAATCTGGTTTAACTTCATCTAAAACAGTTTCAAATAATTTACATTCTTGTTCTAAAATTTTTAAAGATTGATTAGTTGTAAATTTATGAAATCTATTATATTTATAAAAATGTCTTTCATTAATTGTTAATTTCCATAGATCAATATTATACTTTTTTTCAAAATTAGATAAATATTCTAGATCTGGTTCTTCTAATGTTTTTTTAATATTATCATGAAAAAACCATGTTTTTTCAAAATTTATCATTTTTTGATTTTCAAACATTTTTTTTGGTTTATTGGATGTATCAATTATTGCAAAGAACTCTGCATCTAATTTTTGTTGTAATTGATATGCTAATCCAAAATGAGCCATAACAATATCTATCCAAAATAAAAATTTCCCTTTCACGACCTAATAATTTTTCATTATATTAAAAAATTAACTATTCAATTAGAATAATGTGCATTAATCATGTTTATGACTTAAATATGTAGATTAAAAAAAATGGCATATTGAAAATTGTAATTGGAATTCCTGCATTTAATGAAGAAAAGAACATTGGTCCAATAATTCAAAGCCTCAAAAAAACATATGACACTGTTCTTGTATGTGATGATGGTTCTTCGGATTTAACATCATCTATTGCTTCAGAAATGGGTGCAATCGTAGTTAAACATTCAACAAATCAAGGATATGGTTCAGCAATTAAAACAATTTTTAACGAAACAAAAAAAATTGATTGTGATATTTTAGTTACTTTTGATGCTGATGGTCAACATCAAATAAATGAAATTGATGATATTTTACAACCTATTATAGAAAATACAGCGGATATTGTTATTGGTTCCAGATTTTTAGGTGAAACTAAACAATTACCAAAATATAGAAAATTTGGAATTAAAACTATTACAGGATTAACAAATGCAATGACTGGTTCCAATATTACTGATTCTCAAAGTGGTTTTAGAGCTTATTCTCAAAAACTATTGAAAGAAATATCCCCTACAGAATCTGGAATGGGAATATCTACTGAAATTTTAATTAAGGCAACAAAGAAAAAAATGAGAATTACTGAGATTCCTATTACAATTAGTTACGAAAACAATACTCATTCTAAAGAACCTATTTCGCATGGCGCATCTGTAATAATTAGTACAGTTAAACATGTTGCAATTGAAAGACCTTTACTATATTATGGTGTTACGGGGTTATTCTTTTTAGGAATTGGATTAATTTTTGGAATGTGGGCTTTACAAATTTATTCTGAACAACAAGTGTTTATGACAAATGTTGCTTTAATTGGAATATGTGGTGTGATTTTAGGTACAATTTTATTAATTTCAGGCACAATACTTTTTTCCATTGCTAATTTAATTAGGGAAAATAAATAATTTTTTTTAATTTTTTAATTCATTAAATAATAATTTTAGACTATTTTCAATTTTTTCTGGCTTGTGGTTTAAAATTTTTTTTGCTTTAGTAACATCTAATGATGAATCAATAGGTCTTTTTGCTTCCCAAGACATTTGTTCCATTTTTGATAATTTTAAAAATTGCTTATTCAAATTTGTTATTTTAGCTATATGAATTGCAAAATCATATCTTGATATTTTTGTATCTCCAGCTAAATGAATTATACCCGTAATTTTTCTTTCAATAATTTCTATTATCATTTTTGAAATATTTGGCACATAACTAGGTGATGTATATTGATCTGTTAAAACTGAAATCTCTTTTTTTAATTCTAAATTTTTTTTAATCCAAAATGGAAAACTTATTTTTTTTGAATGTACTCCAAATGGTGTACTTGTTCTAACAATAATATTTGGTGTAGTTATTTTTTTTAATACATTTTCTCCATCTAATTTTGATTTTCCATAAAAATTTATAGGATTTGGTTCATCCTTTTCTGTTTTCATGCCTACTTTTCCATCAAAAACATAATCAGTTGACATATACAGAAAAAATGAATTATGTTTTTCAGATTCTAAAGCTAAAATTTCAGTAGCAGTGGTATTAATTTTTTTTGCTAATTCTTTGTCAATTTCACATAATTCAACATCAGTTACTGCACCTAAATGAATAACTACATCCGGATTTACATTATTCATTGTATTGATAATATCATCTTTTTTTGATAAATCTAAATGTGTGAGAATTCCTAATTTGGGTTTATTATTGTTATAACAGGAATAAACTTCTTTATTATTATTTAGAAGATCTTTTACAATTTGTGTTCCAACAAGTCCTGCAGAACCTGTTACTAAGATTTTTTTTATTCCCATTTTAGAGTCCATGGTTGAGGATGTAATGATTTTTCATCTATTAGAGGTTCCCACCAAGAATAATTTTTGTCATACCATTCAACTGTATCTTTTAATGATTGTGTAAAATCATATTTTGGTTTCCAGTTTATTTCTCTTTTAATTTTTGATGCATCTATGGAATATCTTTTATCATGACCTGGTCTATCTTCTACATTTTCAATTAAATCTTTTGATTTATTTAATAATTTCAAAATATTTTCTACAATTGATTTATTTGTAATTTCATTCCATGCAGTAATATTGTAAACTTGACCTAATTCTCCATTTGAAATTAAATCCTCTATTGCTTGAACATGATCATACACGTAGATCCAACTTCTAATTTGTTCACCATTTCCGTATAATGGAATTTTTAAATTTTTTTTGGCTCTAATGATGGTTTTAGGAATAAGTTTTTCTGGAAATTGATATGGCCCAAAATTATTTGTACATCTAGTTGTAATACATTTTATTCCATAGGTTCTATGATATGCGGAAACTAAATGATCTGATGATGCTTTAGTTGCTGAATATGGATTGCTGGGATTTATTATTGATTTTTCTGTAAATGAATCTTCATTTTCTGCATCTCCATATACTTCATCAGTTGATACATGTATGAATAAATTATCATGTTTTTTTGTAGCTTCAAGCAAAGAATAGGTTCCTAGAATATTAGTATCAAGAAATGATTTTGGATTTGCTATGCTTCTATCTACGTGAGACTCTGCTGCAAAGTTAACTATTACATCTACATCTTTTGTTAAATCATCAACAATTTTTTGATTTCTTATGTTATCTTTAACAAATTGATAATTTTTGTTTTTTTCAATTTCTTGAAGATTTTTTAAATTTGAACCAATTGTAAGTGAATCTAAATTAGTTATTTTACTTTCGGGATTATTCTTTAGATAATTTCTAATGAATGCACTTCCAATAAATCCTGAACCTCCACAAACTAAAATTTTCATGATTACAAGTTTGAAATTAATTATTTAACTTTAATGTATTATTGTTCATATGTGAAATTAGTGTCTATATTTTTTAATACTGGCAGTAAATTATCTTTTTCAGAAATTAGTGGTTGCTTGATTGACCATGGAATATTTATTGTAGGATCATTCCATATTATTCCTCTTTCATTTTCTTGTGAATATTCATTACTAACTTTATAAAACACATCCACATTTTCACTTAAAACAGCAAAACCATGAGCAAATCCTTCTGGAACGTATAACGATTTATGATTTTTATTTGAAAGAATTTCTCCAACCCATTTACCGAATGTTGGAGAATTTTTTCTTATATCTACTGCAACATCAAAAATTTTTCCATTAATTGCAGTAATTAATTTTGCTTGTGCTTTTGGATTTTTTTGATAATGTAAACCTCTAATTACTCCAAATGTAGAATGTGAAATATTATCTTGAATTAATTTTGTTATCCCATTTAAAAGGAAATCCTTTTCTTTAAAATTTTCAAAGAAAAAGCCTCGGTTATCAGAAAAAATTTTTGGTTCAATTAAAATGACTTCCGGTATAGATAGTTTTTTAAAAATAAATTTCATATATTTCAAAATATAAAATATGATAAATGTGTTTTATTTTTAATATATTTACTAATTTTTCTTAGTGATCTATTTTTTTTACTACTCTGGCAGGATTTCCTAAAACAACACAATGATCTGGTACATCTTGTGCTACTACACTACCAGCACCTACAATTGAATTCTCTCCAATTGTTACTCCTGCTACAATAATACATCCAACACTAATTACTGCACCTTTTTTGATTGTAACTGATTTTATCGTTCTAGGATATCCGTGTTTTTTTAAAAATTCATTTGCTGAAGGATTTACATGAGCAAAAATCATTGAATTTGAACTAATTGTGACATTATTTTCAATAGTGATCAATTCTGGATGTAATAAATCAATTAAGACATATGGTGAAATATGACAATTTTCTCCTATTTTTACACCTCTTAATTTTTGATATTTTATTGACCAGGATGACAATGGTGATGAATAAGCTAAAGAATGGAGAATCCAACTTTTTAAAAATTTAAATTGAATTTTGATTTTTCCAGTAACACCTGTATATCCATAATAATCCATCAATTCTTGTAAATTATCTTTAAAATTATCTTGTTTTGCCATAATCTTTCTTTTTATTTTAACATAAAACGTTTAACTTTTCCGTAATCTGTTTTAGGGATTTTTTTAACAAAATCAATTTTAGATGGAATTTTAAATTTTTCAAGATTTTTAATACAATGACTCAAAATTTGAGATTTGTCAATATCTGAATTTTTTGATTTTATTACATTTAGTTTAATAGTTTGCCCAAAAACTTCATGCACTATACCAAATGCAACTGCATCTTCCACACCTGAAATGTTTTTAACACTTTGTTCAATTTCAATTGGCATTACCTTTTCTCCCCCAACATTAATTATTTCATCACTGCGTCCCTTTAGAAAAAGATAACCTTCCTTATCAAAATATCCTGTATCGCCTGTTTTTAACCATCCATCAAAAATATTTTTATCAGCTTCAATATTGTTCCAATATTTTTTTATAACATTATCACCTTTAATCAAAATATCACCAATTTTTAAATTATTTTTCTCTTCATTAACAATTTCTATTTTTACATTTGGTGAACATTTACCAACAGATTCCTCCCTTTGATTATTTTTATCAAATATCATGAATGTAGAACGTGAGGCTTCAGTTAAACCATAATATGTTGCTAAATTTCCTTTTTTCAAAATTTCTTTATACTGAATTACTGTTTTTTTAGGAATCGCTGTACTATTTGTAATAATTAATCTTATTTGGGAAAAATATTTTTTTATTTTTTCATTTTTAAAATTTAATATTTTTGTTAATGTCGCAGGGATAACAGCTAAAGTTGTAATTTTGTATTTTTTTAATGATTCTAAAATTTCTTCTAAATTACTTGCATTTTTTAGTAAAACAAGCGTGGATCCTACATATAATGATGTATGTATACATCCCAATCCAAATGAATGGTTTAATGGTAATGGTAAAAGATCTATATCTGAACTTGAATAACCTAACATTTTAACAATATTTTTTGTAGTAAACTCAATCATTGAATGTGATACTGTTACTCCTTTGGGTTCTGATGTTGTACCTGAAGTGTATATTAAATATGCAAGTTCATTAACATTAGATTTAACTTTTTTATTATTATGTTTTAATAATATTTCTTCAATCTCAAAAATTGTAGTTTTGATAGAATCAAAATTTGAAATTTTATTTTTCATTAATTGATTACAAATAATATTTTTTGATTCTGAAGATTTTAATTGATTAAATAAATTCATTTCTGAAATTTCTGGCGAAATTAAATGAACAATTTTCCCCGAATTTATTATTCCTAAATATGCAATTATAAATGAAATAGAATTTTCTGAAACTAAACTAATAATTTTTTCTTGATTCAAAATTTCTATATTGTTAGAAAATTTTTCTACTTCTCCATAAAGCTGAAAAAATGTTATTTCTTTATGATTATCAATAATTGCTACTTTATCACCATGATTTTCAACATTTTTTCTAAGAAAATCTATTAAATTCATACTAAATATTGTTTAACTATCTTAAGAAGATCATTTGCAGATTTAATTTCAATTGATTCTTCTAATGTTAATGAAATATCAAATTTTGCTTCAGCAAATGTAATTAAATTTAATTGAGCAAATGAATCCCAATTTTCATAATCTTTTTGTTCTTTTTCCCAAGAAAAATCATTTTTATCTAAATTTGGAAATACTTCAAAAAATATGTTTTTTATAATTTCTTTAGATTCATGCTCATTATTCATTACATTTGCAAAAATCAATAGATAATAAATAAACCTTGTCGATAATTTCTTTGTGTTGGAAAAAATTGGGATTGGTATTGATATTATAGATATTAATCGTTTTTCTGAAAAACCATATTCTGCAAATAAATTTTTTTATGAAAAAATTTTTCATAATTCTGAAATTAATTATTGTTTAAATCATAAAAATTCTTCACAATCTTTTGCTGGAAAATTTGCAATTAAAGAATCAGTTATAAAATCAATAGATCAAAAAATTGATTTTTTGGATATATTGACTGATTATATTAATTCAAAACCAATAGTTTCTTTACCTAACAATTTATCTTATAATTTTCTAGTATCAATATCTCATGAAAAACAACATGCTGTTGCAGTAGTAGTATCTGAAAAAATTATTTAAATTTTATAAAAAATTTTTTGTAATTTTTGATATAGTTTTTAAAAAATTATTAAATAATGAATTAATTTTATTATTAATAATCCATTGTGGTACAATCACTTCATTTTTAAATAATTCAATAATTTCTTTGTCTGAAACATTTTTAATTTTTTGATTTTCAGAATATTTTTTATTTATGATTTTAAGATTTTTTAAAATTTCTAGATCTGCCAATATTTTCATTTTTATTAATCCTTTACTCAAATAGAAAAAAAATACAGTAATATCTACAATAATTAATGCTGGAAGCATTTTGAAAAATGTACTTCTGTCATAAAGTGTCAATAAACAATATTTTCTATTTCTTTCCATTAGTTTGAATTTGAGTGGACTCCATTTGAAACTGGTTCCTTCAATTGGATGATAAACAATTGATTTTGGTACATAAAATGATTTTATTCTATTTAATGCTGCTCTCCAACATAATTCTAAATCGTCATGAAATGCAAATAGAAATGGATCAAATAATCCAATTTTTTTTAAAATTTCTTTTGATGTAAATAAACAAGTACCCGATGCATAATCTATCTGTTCTATCTGTTCAAACAAATTTTCATCTTTATTTCCTTTTGAACGAGAATATCCAAAACCAAATAATTGAATCATTTGTCCAGTACTTAATAACATAGAATTATCAGAAGTTGCTAAAAATTTTGGTTGATACAAACCCTCTCCATTATTTTCATATGCCTTCAAAAGTTCATCTAACCAATTATTATCTACAATAGTGTCTGGATTTAAAATTACGACATATTCCCCCCTTGCCATTCTTAATCCCACATTATTTCCTTCACAATATCCTAAATTTTCATTATTTTCAATTAATTTGATTGTGGGAAATTTCTCTTTACATTTTTTATGACTATTATCTTTTGAAACATTATCCACAAGAATTATTTCAAAATTAGTATAAGCAGATTTTTCAATTGAACTTACACAATCAATTAATAAATTTCCAGCATTATAATTAAGAATAATTATACTTATCAAAGGTTTCATGTTATTTGTTTCTCTCTCCATTTTATTTACATTCATCTAAAATTTTCATGATTTCTATCTATTGAGTAAAATTTGGTATCCAACCATGAGGTGGTTCTCTCATATGTTGACTTTTAGTTTGTTTTATATTTTGAATTTGAAATAAATTTTCAATATCATCTATTTTTAACTCTGACATTTTTTTAACATCACCTATTGATAATTTATTTTCACGTGCGTACAGAATTAAATCAACTACATCATAAGGAACAGTATAAAAAAATTCTTCATCACTTGTTGAAAAACTCCAAACATCTGGTGATGCATCACTAGTTAAAATTTCATTTGGAATTTCTAGAAATTTACCTAATTGATAAATTTGAGATTTATAGATATTAACTAATGGCTCTATATCTGAGCCCCCATCACCATATTTTACAAAATAGCCTTGTTGATATTCTGATTTATTTGTAGTACCGACCACTGAAAAATTATTTTTCTCTCCATGAAAATATAATGAAGTCATTCTTACTCTATGTTTAATTGATGTAGCTGCAGTTAATGTTAGAAAATCTGATGAAGAAATTTTTAATTTATGAGTTTTATTCTCTTCATCAAGAATTTCTAAGAATGGAATTCCAATAATGTTTTTTGATTTTGGTGGTACAACAACTCTATACTTACATTCTGAAGTAAATTGTGGAAATTTTTCCTTAACAATTTTTTCTTTTAAATCATAAACTCCAAAAGATTCCAAAATTTTTGTAATATCCATTATTTCTGTTTTAAAATTAAATTTTTTTGCCACTTTTTCAGCCAAAATTCTACTAGAATCATTTGATTCTTTTTCTGGCATAATTACACCTAAAATTTGTTCAGATCCAAAAGATTTTGAACAAAGAGATGCAGTTACCGCAGAATCAATTCCTCCACTTAATCCAAAAACTACACCTTTTTTTTGTAGTTTATTGGAAATTTCATCTTGAATAAACTTACATATTTCATTTGTAGATTTTTCTAAATCTTTAATTTTAATTAATTCTTCAAATGATTGCATTTCTTTTACTCTGAAATAATCATTAATTAAATATGTGATGAAAAACTTCTTTTACTGTCCATGATGAAAATATTTCATGACTAAGGATGATTCAATTACTCAAAAAGTAAAAAATATGTATAAAAAATATCCTTATCCTTCACCATCAACAGATGTTTCTCAAACAAATGAATTATTAAATTTATTAAGAATTTTTGAACTTGAAAGTAAAATTAAATTAGAAAATAAATCCATTTTTGATGCTGGCTCCGGTAGTGGTCATAGAATTACTAATGTTGCTCAATATTTTACAAAATCTAGTTTTCTTGGAATTGATATTTCTGATAAATCATTATTGATTGCAAATAAATTAAAAAAATTAAAAAAATTACAAAATATCAAATTTCAAAAACACAATATTATGAATGGAGTTAAGACTCTTGGAAAATTTGATCTTGTTCTATGTATGGGTGTATTACATCATCTTTCAAATCCTGATAAAGGATTACAAATGCTAACAAAAACAATGAAAAATGATGGAGTGATTTTTCTTTATTTATACGGAAAATTAGGAGGCCATAAAAGAATGCTTAACAAAGAAATCATTTCTATTTTATTAGATAAGAAAAAATCTAATTATAATCTTGGAATAAAATTAGTACGAGATCTTGATTTAAATAAATTTGATTATGGTTGGAATCTAAATTTTAAAAATAAAAAAGAAGAAGATGCTTTAATTGTTGATTCTCTTCTACATGCAAATGAATTTCTTTATGATTGCAAAGATATTGACGATTTATTTAAAAAATCTAAACTTTATGGATATGCAATTTTTGGTATTACTGCAGGTACTGAAGGTTATCTATTTGACGCTAGTATTACTACTGACAAAAAACTATCTATTCCTCAAACCAATATTTCTGAAAAACTAAAATCAAAACAATCTTTATCTTGCTATAAATTATTAAATTTGAAAGATAAAATACGTATAATGGATTTACTTTATGAGCCAAATGGATATACCATAATTGGATTTACAAAATCTGCATTTGAAAACTTGTCTAATGATAGATTAAAAAGAAATTTTATTAAATTATAATATTTAAAAAACCATTTTATTGTATTTTAGTATATATAATAAATTAATAACTATGATTAAATAATTTAGAAAATTGTACAATAATTAACTTGGCATCTAAAGTTCTTCTAATTGGTAATGTTTCAGATATAGATATAATTTCTGATGAAATTTTACAAGATGAACACACAAAAATTTTCTCATTTGATTTAGATGTGCATGAAAAACTTGTATCTAAAAAAATTACTCATAATATGGCAGATAATTTACTTAATCAAGAACAAAGAATGAATATTTTTGATAAACTAATTGAATTTCGTTCTTGGCATTCCAACTTACCATCAAATAAAATTAAATATGAGAATGTAAATTTATTAAAACTTTTTGATTCTAATGAATTTCTTCAATCTATTTCTTCTAAAATAATTAATTCTATTATAATTCATAAAATTATTGAAACAGAAAAACCATCTAAAGTCTTTGTCACTACTTTTTTCTCTTCAACTATTAAATCAATTCCAAATAATAAGAATTTTACAATACACATTTTTGATAATCCATTTAATGAAGAATTAATGTGGGATTCAATTCCTATAAAATTTAATTTTGGTAAATTAAATTTTAATTTTAATATATCTAAAAAGAAATATCTTAAACTCAAGAATATTATAGAAAATAGTTTTAAATTATTTTATAATTTTAATTTTAATCTAAATTCTAAAAATAAAAAAAATATTATTTTTTTAGAATTTAATGTACAATCTTTTTCAAATCTCTTTTTAGAATTAAAAAAATCTGATCAAAATGTAATTTTAGTTAATCAAAGACGTCCTGCAATTTGGAGTAAAAATTCATTTAATGTCGTAAAAAATTCAAATTATAAAATTTTACAATTGGAAGAAATTTTATCTAAAGAAGAAAAAGTAGAAATTTTAAAATTTTATCATTTAATTATTCCTGAAATAAATAAATTATGGGAAAATTCTATATTTTTTAATAATTTATTTAAAATTGATGATGTTGTTTTTTGGGATATAATTAAAGATAATTTAATTAAATCTTATTCTGAAAAAATGTATTATTATGTTGAATTAATTGCTAGTATTAAGAAATTTTTTGATAATGTAGATGCATCATGTATTATTTCTCTTAATGAAATTGGTGAAACTGAAAAGGCTTTTCTTGAATTTAATAAAAATAAAATTCCATCTATTTTATTAGAACATGGTTTTCTTGACAAAAATGATTCTGTTTCAAAGGTAAAAAGATATGATATAATGAGTAATTATTCAAACTTTACAGATAAAATTGCTGTATGGAGTGAAACTAAAAAATCATATTTAATTGATAATTATCAAATAGATCCAAATCGAATTATTGTTTCTGGAAGTCCTAGACATGACAACTATTTTTCATCAAGAAAAAATAATAATAATAAAAAAGAAAAAATTTTGCTTTTAGCTCCTAATCCTATTAATGACATGGATGCATTATCTACTACTGAATTAAAATTACGTTTTAATGAATTAATAAAAAAAATTATTTTAAATATTAAAACTTTAGATAATGTGAAATTAATTGTTAAATTACATGCTACTTCATTAAAACATAATGAAGAAATCAAATTATTGATTAATAAAATTGATAAAAATATTCCAGTTTATCTATCTAATTCAGTAATTGATGTAATTAATTCCTCTGATGCGGTAATGGTCATATCTCCTGAATCTGGAACAACCACTATGATTCTTGAATCTATGATTTTAGGAAAACCTACAATGAATATTTATTTTGAAAATACTGTTCCTCAATTCAATCATGTAAAACATCATGCAGTTTTATCCCTATTAGATACATGTGATTTAAAGGACAATATATCTAAAATTTTATTTGATTACAAATTTAAAAATGAACTAATATCTAATGCAGATATTTATCTCTCTAAATATTTAGATTATAATGGTAATTCTTCAAAGAGATTTGCTGAAATTTTAAAATCATATTAATTGATTAATTGTTTTAATTATATAATTTACTTCTGAATTTTTTAGACTTGGATGAATTGGAATTGTAACAATTTCTTTTGTTACTTTTTCAGTAACTTTTAATTTTATATTTGATTTATACAATTTCATTTTATGTACTGGTAAATAGTGTATACCTGTTTCAATTCCTTTCTTTTTCATATTTTTTAAGAATGTATTCCTATTTTTTACTAAAATCCAATAAAGATGATAGCTACAATCTTTACTAATTGGCATTTTTTCTAAACATTTAATCTCTTTATGATATTTTTTTGCAATTTCATATTTTCTAGAATTAAATTTATTTATTTTTTTTAATTGTTCTATTCCTATTGCACTTGATATTTCATCCATATAGTAATTATATCCTAATTCTGTTACATCGTAAAATTGTTCCTTTCTATTACTTATACCACACCATCTAAGTGAATTAAGTTTCGTTTTTAAATTTCTATTTTTATAATTTAGTGTAATTGCTCCTCCTTTTGGCATTGCTAAATTTTTGACAGGGTGAAAACTAAAACACGTTAGATCTCCTATTGATCCAATTTTTTTATTTCTAAATTTACTACCAGTTGCATGAGCAGCATCCTCTACGACTAAAAGTTTATTTTTTTTACTAATTTTTTTAATTTCATCCATATCACATGAGTATCCACCAAAATGTACTGGTAAAATCACTTTAGATTTTTTTGTAATTTTATTTTCAAGATCCTTTGGATTCATACATAATGTGTCTGGTTTAACATCAACAAATATTGGAATTCCTCCATTATACTTTATGGCATTAATTGAAGATACGAAAGTTAGTGATGGAACTAAAACTTCTTTTTTATTAATATCTAAAACTTTTAATGCTAAATCTAATGCTGCAGTACCACTATCTACTGCTACACATTCTGTTGCATTTGTATATTTTTTAAATAAATTTTCAAACTTCTTTACATTTCCTACTCCCGCACCGGAAGCCCAAAAACCACTTTTTAGAGTTTTAATTGTAGCTGTAATTTCTGAATTATCAATAGTCGGGAAAAATAATTTTATCATATTTGATTTATCCACTCATATTATTTAATACTAAATTTATAATTTTATGTTTTACTATCTAATGCTTTTTCAATTCTTTTAATATGATTTGTTAACTGTTTTAATTCTTCATATGTTATTGCATAAGTTGAATCTGGACCATTAGAGTTTTCAAATTTAGTATGTTTTTCAATAAATATATCTTTATTTTCATTATTAATTTTTAATACTGCATAAATTAAAGGAATTGTAATTCCTTTTGTATGATCTGAAAAAAAATTATAATTTTTAATAATATTCCAATCTATATCTTTGTCATCTGCTGGATATTTTGAAATACAATATGTAAATTTTAAAGAATCCTTCTGAAATAATTCTAATATTTTCTTTTTATCTCCCCCTTCTCCCATACTGATGAAAGTATTTTTTTTAGTCTCTGCAATTTTTTCAATTGTTTCTAAGGAAAATTTGTCATTTAAAGTAGCTGTTCTTGAAGCAATTTTATGTATTGATACACCAATTTTTTCTAAAAATTCTACTGCATCTGGATTAAAAGCACTACAAAACCATCCAATATCTAATTCATCAGCATATTTTTTTAATTCTAATGCAATACTCTCTGTTAATTCTGATTTTTTAATCATTTTCCAATCAGGATGACTTGAATCATACAGATCTTCAGCTCTCCACATTTGAAATTTAACATAATCTGCTCCGCTTTCTTTTGCTTCTTTGATATGCAATTTTCCTAATTCCATATCTCCTTCCCAATTTGAACCAATTTCAGCAATTATTTTAACACTCAATTCATTAATCGTAAAATTATCTTCTATATGAAGAGTTTTTTTTATCTATCTTTAGACATACAACTTAATGTCAATAATTTGTCCGAATATTTTTTATTTTAGTAGTAAATTTCTTAAAAATTATTAATTTTTCTATTTATATTTTCTTTATTAATTCTCTTACTAAAATAAATGGTTCTGCTGCCAAAAATCCTGATACAGAGCCCCATTTTTTTGCAATAGCTTCTAATGCTTCTGTAGATCGTGGATGTGGAAAATCCCTTACTTCATTTTTATAAGTTGCCATAGCTTTTAATTTAATTTTTAATTCATTAGAAATATCTACAAAAATATTTGGAGAAAAATTTGATGGAAAATACCATTCTGTAGAAGAAGGAACTTCAAATGATAAAACTCGTTCAATTTTAGAATTTTTCATTGGTCTTGTTGCAGTAATGACTGATTCATAAATAATTCTATGATCAATATTGATATCCTGTTTTGAATGAGTATATACAATATTTGGATTAAATTTAGAAATAATCTTCTCTACTGTTTTTGTAATTTCTAACTGTGAAACTAGATCCATTTCATTATCTGGAAAATTCAAAAATTCTACATCTTTAACTCCTAACAAATTATTTGCTTTTATAGCATCTTTTTTTAATTCCAAAATTTCTTTTTTCATTAATTTTTGGGTATTTTCATCTAAATCATAATTTGGTTTATTTTTATAACCTGATGAACGGCGTGAAATAATACCTGTTGCCATAATTACCACTTTTACATTATGTTTATTTTTGGTTAGTTTTTTTATGGTACCTCCCATTCCTAAAACTTCATCATCTGGATGCGCAACAATAACTAATATTTTCATTCAATAATCCCCTCAAATGACAATCTATTTCCATCTAATTTTACTGCTTTAAATATTATTTTCTTTTTTCCTATTTTTATAAATGCATTAGGATATGGATCACCTAACATTCTAATGAAATTAAAAATATATTTTTTAGAATGATTTAAATTTTTTAGTTCACTTTGTTTTGAATTTCTTCTTTTGTATAAAGTTGGTTTTCCTTTCTGTTTATATTTTTTATATTTTCCTTGTATAATTTTTACCATCATTTCATAATCATTTTCTATCATTTTTGAAAAAATTTCATCTATACTTCCATCTAATGATAATTTTTTCTTCATTAAAATTTCACCTGCATCTAATTTTTCATTCATTATGAAAGCAGTTGTTTTAGAATTTTTTATTCCTCTTATAATTTGATTTTGTAAAGGACTTCCTCCTCGAAATTTTGGTAAATCTGATTCATGAAAACAAACACATGTATAATTATTAACAATTTCATTTGGGATCATCCATGACCAATCTGGAAAAAAAATATGTGTTGGATTTATTTTTTTAATATAATTATATGTTAATTTTTTTGGATTATCTAACAGAATCATTTTATATTTTTTATTAATTTTTTCATATAATTCTAAAGCCCATTGACGATGTGCACAAAAAAGATAAACCATGTTATATGTGAAATATTTTTTTATCATTTATCTGTTGAGATAAATTCTTTTCAGAAATTAGTTAATTTTGAACAATATTTTTATTTTTTTTTAAATACACTAATTACTAATGTCACAGAATATTTTATGTTGCTTATTTCACACTTAATCCATATTTTTTTATCATTTTTCGGTAATACTCGATCTAAATTCCTTCTAATTTCAGATATTAAGAAATTTTACTAATTAATTCAAGTTTTTTACTTGATATAATAAATGATTTTTAATAGTATTTTTACTCATAAACCATTAATTTTTATATCATATATCATTTCGAAGAAAATTGTTTAAAGATAAAATAATTTTGATAACAGGTGGTAGTGGCTTTCTTGGCCAGGCACTAACTAAAAGATTACTCAAATTTAATCCAAAAGCAATTAGACTTTTTTCTAGAGATGAAAGTAAACAAGAACTAATGGAAGAACATTTTCAAGATAAAAGATTACGCTTTTTTATTGGTGATATACGAGATAAAGAACGATTAAAACGTGCCATGAAAGATGTTGATATTGTAATTCATACTGCTGCACTAAAAAGAGTCCCAATAGCTGAATACAATCCTTTTGAATTTATTAAAACAAACATTCATGGTTCACAAAATGTAATTGATGTATGTATGGATGAAAAAGTAAAAATTTGTCTTGGTATTAGTACTGATAAATCTGTATCCCCAAATAATCTATATGGTGCTACAAAACTTTCTATGGAAAAATTATTTGTAGCTGCAAATTATTTCAGTAGTAGTAGAAATACTATTTTCACTTGTGTTAGATATGGAAATGTTCTTGGCAGTAACGGTTCAGTTGCACCAAAATTTATTCAACAAATTGAAAATAACAAAACAATTACTGTCACTGATGATAGTATGACTAGATTTAATATCACTATTGATGAATCTCTAGATCTAATATTCTCTGCACTTAAATTGGCAAAAGGTTCAGAAATTTTTATTCCAAAATTAAAATCATATAGATTAAAAGATTTAGTTGAAGCGTTACGTCAAGTATCTCCAAAACCATTTAAAATTAAAAAAATTTCAATTAGGATGGGAGAAAAGATTGATGAATTATTATTGAATAAATACGAAGCTCCATTTTCAATTGAAAGTAAAGGATTGTATGTTTTGTTACCACCAAATTATGAAACGTTTGAAAAAGTTAGAAAATTATATCCTAATTCTAAATTATTGAAATTTGATACTTATTCTTCATCACAATCTACACTTTTGTCTGTACCCGAATTGAACAATCTTCTAATTAAAAATAATCTTGTTCCAAAATTTTAATATTAATTATGCAGAAATTTTATTATTATTGATAATTTAGATTAGTTATGAATATTGCTTTTCGTGTTGACAGTAGTAAAAAACTTGGATTTGGGCATGTCAATCGATGTAAAATTTTAGCTAGAAATCTGGATAAAAAAAATACTTCTTGTATTTTTATTACTCAGTTTAAACAAACATATGAATATTTTTTATCTGAAGGATTCATTGTTTTTTTAATTAAAAAGAAGAATGAATCTGAACAGATAAATCAAATTTTAAAGAAAGAAAATTGTTTAAAATTAGTTATTGATTCAAAGAGAAAATCTATTAAACAATTAACTAATAATATTTCAAAAAATATTAAAATTATATTAATTGACAATTTCCTAAATACAAAATCTATTGATCTTACAGTTATTTCTTCAGTAAAAAATCCAAGAAAAAAATATCCTAAGAATTGTATTGTTGGTAAAGAATATGTTTTACATGGTATTGAAAATTTACCAAAAAATAAAACTCAAAAAAATAATTCTATTTTGATTAGTATGGGAGGTTCTGATAAGTATAATATTACAAAAAAAATAATTAATTCACTTCTTAAAAAAAATATTAATTTTGAAGTGAATATTGTATTGGGAAAATTATATACTCATGAAAAACAAATTTTCAAACTAATTAATAATAATCCTCATTTTCATGTTATACGTAATCCCACATCATTAACTTCATTGATGCAAGAATCAACAATTGGAATCATAACATTTGGAATTACAGTTTATGAATCTGCCATATGTCGTTTACCTGTTTTTGTAATTTCACACAGTACTGAAAACCATGAATCTTCAAAATTAGTTGAAAAATATGGTTGGATATCCTATATTGGGAAACATAATAAAATTAATTATGACTTGCTTACAAAAAATCTTTTAGATTTAATGAATAATAAAAAAGAATTAGAGAAAATGAAAAAAAATTGTTCTAAAATTGATGGTTTAGGTCCATATCGTGTATCTGAATATATTAAAAAATTATAAAAATTTGATATTATTTTAAATTACTTTATCACTAATTTTTGATTTTCATATGATCAATTATTAATATATGAAATATTATCACTTGAATTATGTTAATTGGATGCATCGTACAAGCAAGAATGGGTTCTACACGTTTACCTGGTAAGGTAATAATGAAAATCCAAAATAATGATACTATGATTGATTTTGTTATTAATCAATTAAAATTTTCAAAAACTGTAAATAAAATAATTATTGCAACAACTACTTTATCTGAAGATGATAAAATTATTAATTTATTAGGTCAAAGAAAGATAGAATTTTTTCGCGGTTCAGAAAATGATGTTTTAACTAGATATTATGAATGTGCCAAATTTCATTCATTAGATGTGATTGTCAGAATAACATCTGATTGTCCTTTAATTGATCCAGAAATAATTGATGATTTAGTTCAAAAATTTCTTAACTCTGATTGTGATTTTATTTCCCCTGGTTTTCCTAGAACCTATCCGCAAGGCAGTGCTGATATTGAAGTTTTTTCATTTCAATCTCTTGAAAAAATGTGGTTAGAAGCAAAAAAACCATCTGAAAGAGAACATGTTTGTAGTTATATTTACAATAATCCTGAAAAATTTAAAATAATTAGAGTTCCAAATACATCTGATAATTCTAATTTTAAATGGTCAGTTGATAGAGAAAATGATTTAAAATTTGTTCAAGAAATTGTTAAAAGAATATCTCATCGTCCAATTTTAACTGATTATATTATAAATTTATTAAAAAATGAACCTGAATTAATTGATATTAACAAAAATTTTATTTTTGAAGAAGGATATAGAAAATCAATTGAAGAGGATAAAAAGTTCGGGTTTACAAATTCTGATAAAAAAAATAATATACTTTAATTTATTAAATTAGTTATAAATTATTTTTAACTATTCAAAAAGTTTGTTGCATATCTTTTTTGATTTCATCAATCTTTTTTGAATATGCTTTTCTAGATTTTTCGTTCTTTTTAATATTTAATACATCTTGACATGATGGGCATTTGAACATACCGTCAAGTGCTTCTTCAAATGTTACTCTTGGACAATCTTCATTGCTACAGTGATAAAAGTCTGATGCATTTTCATAATCAAATCTTTGTTGTAATCTTTCTTCAATTTTCTTTTTTTGATTTTCAATAAAATGTTCTACTTCCTCTCTTCTAGTTCTCCATCTATACACAAACCAACCTTTTCTTTCGTCTTTAACTCTAATACCTGTTATCAAAGATTTTCCAAAAAGATCATAGAGTACTTTTCTTACCATGTTGATTCTAAGACCTGTGGAACTAGCAATTTCTTCATCGGTCGCATCCTCTGCTTTTAATAGAGATCTTGCAACTTTGAGATATTCATCTCCACCAATCATTGATGCAATTCTAACAAAAGGATCTTCGTATTTGTCTACCAACTCTAATCCATCCTAAGTTTCTACTATTAATCCCTTGTCTCACTTACTTCCACATTTTTCCCATTTTTTGTGGGTATGATCTTCCTTTTGGCATCTGGGAAGACTTTTTCAAATTGTACTCCATCTTGAATTCTATCTAATAATATAGCTAATGCACTAATTTCTGAGTGAGGTTGATTTCCTACACCTATATTGTAATCAGCTAATTCATAAATTTCTCTGGGAACCTTTTCTGCACCTACTACAATTAGCATTTTTTCTTCTTTACGTAGATGAATTTGTGCTTCATTGATTTTTTCACCATACATAGATAAATGAATTATTTTAAAACCCTCTTCTTTTTTATTTTTTATAACTGCTTTCCAATTATCAACAAATTCCACAATAAAATTTCCTCCCCATGTGGTGTTAATTTTTTCTAATGTATCTTTAATTTCTGGATTAACTTCTGTCATGAATATTTTTTCTGCTCCAAAAGCTCGGGATACAAGTGCAACATGAGTTGTAACTCTATCATCTCTTATAACACGTTGTCCTATTCTAACAACTTCAATTACCAAATTTATCTTCAACTCCTTCTAATTCATTTTTTTTATATTTATGTGGATTTTTATTTATGATCATATTTTGAATTAATTCTTTTAATTCTTTTATATTTTCACCTGTTTTTGAAGATACTAAAACTACTTGTTTATCTTCAATTAAATTTAGTAATTCTATTTTATAATTAATTTGATCCTTTTTAATTAAATCTGATTTATTTAATGTAAAAATAATTTTTTCTTTTTTGACTCCTAATTCATCTAATGTTCTCATACAACTAGCAAATTTTTTCTTTAATTCTAATTGTGAATCACTTACATCGATTACTAGAATAATTATATCTGAATAAGTTAATTCTTCTAATGTAGATTTGAACGCATCAATCATATATGCAGGTAATTTACTGATGAATCCAACTGTATCTGCAATTAAAGCTGGTTCTTGATTAATGATTATTCTTCTTGTTGTGGTGGACAATGTTGTAAATAGTTCTTTACTTTGAGTTCTTACTTCACCTGTAGTTTTGTTAAATAATGTTGTTTTTCCTGCAGATGTATATCCTGCTAATGAAATTGTTGTAAATCCCATTCTTTTTCTTCCCTGTCTATGAAGCTCTCTTTGTTTTCCTGCTTTTTGTAATTTCTTTTTTACTGTCTGCATTCTATGTTTTATATCATTATAATACACATCAACTTCAAATTTCCCTATTCCCATAAATCCTGGCTGTTCCCCCATATTGGCTAAACGAACTTTTTCCTTTGCCCTAACCATTTCATATCTTAATTGTGCTAATTTTACTTGTAATTTTGATTCTGCACTAGATGCTCTACTTTCAAAAATTTCAAGAATTAATCCCTCTCTATCTAAAACTTCTCTCTGTAATTCAGTTGCTAAGTTATAATTTTGACTAGGTTTTAGAATTTCATCAAATACTATTACATCTGGTCTGATTTTATCTGCAATTTCTTGTAGTTTCTCTAATACTCCTCCACTAATACCATACTTGGGTTTTTGTAGATAATTTTCTTGAATGATGTGAACTACTTCATATCCAGCTGCTTCACATAATCCCTTTGCTTCATTTATGGCATCTTCTTTGTCATACGTAATTAGAATTGCTTTGTCCATTTTGATAGTTTATTCCACTTTTTTCAATGTCTTTTCTATATTCATATTTAACACAATTTCTGCAATATCGCTAGCATATTCAGAAATTCTTCTTATATTTTCTGCTAATCTTCTAACTCTGTATATCTCCTCATCTTCTTTTAGTGATTTTGATGCATCTCTGACTTTTTTTTCATATTTGCTAATTTCTTCCACTTTTTTGATAGTTTTTTCAGCCTGATAGTAATCCTCTTTGAATAAAGCCAAACATGATTCATCTAATACAGTTAATGAAAAATCATTCATTTCTTGTAGTTTATCTAAAATCTCTTTTTTAATTGATTTTTTAAATTCTAAAAGATCCTTTGCAATATAGGAAGCATGATCTCCTGTTCTCTCAATATTTTTTACAACTAATCTATACCCTAAACAATTTCTGGCATTACTAAATCCCATTTCTTTTAAAACATGTTCATTTTGTATTGCAATTTTTAATTGACGAATAATATAAAATCCAAATCTATCTACTTCATCATCTGTGTTGATTACTTCCTGTGCTAAATCTAAATTATTTTCTTTAACTGCTAAAATTGCATCATTTGACATTGATTTTGCTAAGTGTATCATTCGTTTGAAAGCACCATCAACTGATAATTCTAACAAATTTACTAAAACCTGAACTGTAATTCCATTACTTGAATCTGAAATAATTTCAGAACCCATTAACATTCTTTTGACAGCTTCTTTTGCAGTGTTTCTTTGCGTTGGTGTTAATCTTCCACTTTTTGATTTTAAATTAATTGTTTTAAATCCTAAAAAGTATAATGAAATTAATTTTCTAACTATGGAGTCTGGTTTTTCATCTTCATTAATTTCTATAGTGGCATCTTCTTTTTTTTGTACACGAGATTCAAATTTTGGTGGATATAGTTCTAAAGTAGATGAACCTTTTCGAACCATTCTTACTTGATCACCTTGTTTTAGTCCTAATTCACTAATCCATTGTTTAGGCAGTGAAACTGTATATGTTGATTTACCTGTAAACTGTATTTTTCTAGTTTCTCCTTGTTCTTCCACAATCTAATGATTAAAAAACTATCTATATAGTTATTTATTTTTGCTATAGATTAGCATTAACTAATATTTCCAATGATTTTCAATAGATT
>Ga0315326_10000233_pt1 | contig 25672 bp, 20 predicted proteins | sample M180m32315metaG_FD_203457 | JGI IMG/M metagenome (GOLD analysis project Ga0315326, IMG submission 203457) | Ammonia-oxidizing marine archaeal communities from Monterey Bay, California, United States - M1 80m 32315 | ecosystem: Environmental > Aquatic > Marine > Coastal | place: USA: California... | reverse complement strand
ACTTCAATAATATAAAAGAGTTCGCCAGTTACAATAGATTAGTTAACGATTTTAAAAAAAATATTAAGTTAGTTATTAGGGGTAGATTTAAAGTTTCCAGTCTTAAATATGATATAGATCAGCTTAAAGAATATGAGAAATATTTTGAAATCAATAGCCCTAAAAACAAATATAATAAGATTATAGAAGTTAAGAATAACTTCAATGAAATTTTGACTCCTGCTTAAAAGTTTAATATATTCAATTTCGATCAAGGTGGACGAGCAGTCGCTTTTTAAAAGAGGAAAGTCTGAGCACCATCGGATTAGAATGCCGGTTAATTGCCGGGCAGGGTAACCTGACGGAAAGTGCAACAGAAAGTATACCGCCATATGGTAAGGGTGAAATGGTGAGGTAAGAGCTCACCTCTATTAAGGAAACTTAATTGGATTGGCAAACCCCATTCGGTGCAAGGTCAAATAGAGGAGCTAATGCGAATCCGACAAGCTTCTGGGTAGACCGCTTGATTCATTTGGTAACAAATGAACTAGATAAATGGCTGCTGCCTTAATAAGGTACAGAACTCAGCTTATAGTTTGCCTTGATCAGTCTTTTTGACCTCTTTGGTTCCACTGAGAATTAACAAACATATTTAATCCAGGATCAAGTATTATATCTTTGTATTTCTCTGGAGGATTATCTTTAATAAAATCTTCATCTAATTCTACGCCCCAGCCTGGACCTTTAGGTAAACTAAAATACCCATCTACAACTTCTGGATAATTTGTGCCGGCATTTTTCACATGAGGGTCAGCAAAATCATTAAAGTGTTCAACTATTTTTCCATTACGTAGAGTAAAAACAAGACTTACGGAAGCCGCAGTAGAAATTATACCTCCAACATTATGAGGGGCTACCATTATAGAATAGTTCTCGGCATTCGATGATATTTTTTTTGCTTCTAGTATTCCTCCAGTCTGTGTTATATCAGGCTGAATAACATCTACACATCCTAAAGACCATAGTTCTCTAAACTCAGGTGCACCATACAACCTTTCTCCTGTAGCTATTGGAAGTCTAGTGTGATCTCTAACTGACTTTAAAGCTGGCAGGTCACCTGGCCTAGTAGGCTCTTCTAGCCATGCCGGCTCATATTTTTCAACATAATTTGCTATCTCTCTTGCTTGATGAGGAGAAAACCTTCCATGTAGTTCTAGCATTATTTGCGCTCTGTTTCCTGCTACTGAAGCAACTGCATCTATTAGGTCCATAGACTTATGGAATTCTTTTCTAGTTAATTCCAAGTCTCCATTACCAAATGGATCAAATTTCATTCCAATATATCCTTTATCTACAACTTTTTGAGCAGCTTCTGCAAATTGATTAGGATCTCTCTCAACCGTGTACCAACCATTAGCATATGCAGGAATTTTATCCTTTACTTTTCCTCCTAGAAGCTTATAAACAGGCAGATTAGTAAATTTGCCCATTATATCCCAAAAAGCTAACTCAACTAAGGCTAGTCCTGTGTAGACAACTTCTCCTGGCTTTCCAAAATCTAGAAGGGTGAACCTTCTATATAAGTCTTCAATGTCAAAAGGATCATGACCAATAAAATGCCTCTCAACATCTTTTAGAAACTCAGTAACAGTGTGTGTTTTGCCTAGTATTCTTGCCTCCCCAACTCCTACTATCCCTTCATCTGTTTCTATTATTAAGTAAGTTAAATTTCTCCAAGGAGTCCCAAGAACTAACGTTCTAAATCCTGTTGTTTTCATGATTTTGCCTTAATCTCTAGCTAGTTTTTAATAATTCTTCATAAGAAGACATTTTTAACTCTGGTTGAGTTTTTACATCTAGTAATGCAGAAGTTCCTTCAGAATTTAATTTTTGAGCTTTTGCTATAGCTCCTTTTAATTCATCAGGACTATTTACTTCTATTCCTTCAGCACCCATCCCTTTAGCAATTATAGAATAATTTCCAGTCATTTTTATTGTCTCAAATTTTTCTATTGATTGAGGATATCTTGAAGGATAACCTCCCATTGTTCCATTATTCATAACCACAGTTGTTATTGGGTTTCCAGATCTTGAGGATGTTTCTATATCTAAGCCTGACATTCCAAATGCTCCATCCCCCATGAAATTTAAACAAAATTTATTTGGCTCAGCCATCTTTGCTCCAATCATTAATGGTATTCCATAGCCTAAATGAGTACTTTTACCCCAACCTAAATATGAACAAGGCACTGTTGATGTTAAGAAAGGCATAATTTGATCTCTTGGATGTCCAGCATCATGAGTAATTATACTATTTTCATGATCAATATTTTTGTTGATCTCATTGATAAGCCTGTAGGGATTAATTGGATTCATATTTGAATTTAATAAAGGATTCCATTCTTTAAGCCATTCGTTCTTGCATTTTTGTATTTCTTCTATTACTTGAACTCTTCTTTTGCCATAATCATTTGATTTATAATTTGATTTAATACATTCGATCATTTTCTGTAGCACGATTTTTGAGTCTCCCAATAATGGAATATCAACTGAATAATCTTTGTTTATATCTTCGTGATTATTTGTTGAATGAATTATTTTTTTTCCGCCAGGGATAGTAATGCCATAATTAGTTTTTGTTAAACTAGAACCAATAGCAAAAATCGCATCTGATGTGCCCAGCCATTTCCATACTGACTTTGGAGCAGTTCTGTTTGCTGACCCAAGTGATAATGGATTTCTTTCGTCGAATGAACTTTTACCAGGCATAGTTGTTACAACTGGTAAAGCTAATAGGTCTGACAAGATTTTCAATTCTTCTGTTGCATTAGAGTATAAAACTCCTTGGCCAGACCAAATTATTGGATTTTTAGAATTAATTAATAAATTAACTGCCTTTTCAATATAATCATCTGAAGGTGAAACCTTTGATTCTTCTGGGCTAGAATAACTTTTTAAATTGTTAACATCCTGAGTCATGCTATCTCTATGCATTTCAAGTAATACAGGTCCTGGCCTTCCATTTTTTAATGAGTGAATTGCTCTTCTCATTAAAGGAACTATTTTTTCTGGACTATTTATAGATTCAGCCCATTTCGTAATTCTTTCATAATTTCTAGATGCCCAAAATGTTGGCTTTACATCAGTTTCCATCAGTGATGCTCCATCAGGTATGAATAATAAAGGAACTGAATCAGCCCAAGCTTGAGCAATAGCTCCATAAGCGTTTTCTGCACCAGGCCCACCTTGACATGCAAAAACTCCAAAACTTTTTCCAGACTTAACTCTGCTGTAGCCATCAGCAGCCATTATTCCACCTCTTTCTTGTCTAAACATAATTGGCCTTATCCCTTCTTTAGCTACGGCTTCTATCAGAGGATTAGAAGGAAAACATGCCATCCACTCAATCTTTTCTTTTTTTAATATTTTTGCAATTACATCATAGCCATTCATAACAGTCTCTTTTCATTATTTTTTTTTAGTTTAATATTTTTAATAATTTATTCAATTTTAAGCAGTTATTTTTTTATTGCAGTATTACCAAAATTTTATTCTTCTTAATATCTTTATAAAATTTACTACACCTACGAAGCGATTATAATTATATAATTTTGAGGGCAATTCTCCTCTGTTCGACGATTTATATAATTTTGAGAGTCCGCTTTTTTTATGGAACTGAACTAGAGATATCTGACTTCTATTTGATCTTGAAAAATTAATTACAAATTCATTAATTTCATCCCAATTAATTTCATTTAATATACTGTCTTTTTTTTGCCCCTTTCTATAATTAAATGAATCTGTGTCATCAACAAAAATTATGGAATCTTTGTTTAAATAAGGGAACCAATTATATAGAACTTTTTTTACATGGCTAGATGTATGAAGGCTGTCAATTAGAAGAATATCTATGCCTCTTTTTTTAATATTTGGGAATTGGCCTAATATTTTATCAACTTCAGTATCATCTGATTGAAAGAAGCTCCATGCGCTTGACTCCACTACATCACTGCAATCTTCGATATCAACTGAATAACAGTGACTTCCAGAAAGCTCACTGTTGTAAGCAAATATAGAAGATGAAAACCCCTTTCTAACCCCGCATTCCAAAATCAATTGCCCTGCCCTTTTTTGCATTGTTTTGTGTATTTCCTCCATAGGAGAAATTTCAGGATAAGTAATGTCTTTTTCTTGGAGACTTTGAAAATTAGATATAATTTTATCTATGTCGAAATGCTTTGAGTTCATAACAAATTAAGTCATTGAAATTAAAAAATTAGTATTCAAATATATATATAGAGTAACATAATAATTTAAGTATAATGCAAGTTATTATTTAGATAAATATAGTATAAATTATGAGTTTAATTAACAGTAAATACGAATATTATAGTATAAAAAATTTAGCTGAAGAAAAAGAGATAAAGAAGCTTCCATATTCGATCAGAGTACTATTAGAAAATATTTTGAGAGGTAAGGATTTTGGCTATTCCAATGAAAATGATATAGAAAATGTTTTGAAGTGGAGTCCAGGTAATATACCTAAAAAAGAAATCCCTTTTATGCCTTCTAGAGTTGTATTGCAAGATTTCACTGGTGTTCCCGCTGTGGTGGATTTAGCTACTATGAGAGATGCAGCAAAAAAATTAGGGTTTGATTCTAAGAAAGTTAATCCTTTAGTCAGGTCAGATTTAGTCATTGATCATTCTGTTCAAGTTGATTTTTACAAAAGTTCAAAGGCTTTACAAAAGAACACTGAACTTGAATTTCAGAGGAATAGAGAAAGATATCAATTTTTAAAATGGGGGCAACAGGCCTTTGATAATTTTAGAATTATACCACCAGGAGTAGGAATAGTTCATCAGGTTAATCTTGAGTATCTCGCTCCCGGAGTAATAATAAATAATATTAATGGAGTAAATAAAATATATCCTGATACTTGTATTGGGACAGACTCACACACAACCATGATTAATGGGTTGGGAGTATTAGGTTGGGGTGTTGGAGGGATAGAAGCTGAAGCAGTAATGTTAGGCCAGCCTTATTATATGAAATTACCTGAAGTAATAGGGGTGAATATATCAGGAAAACTTAGAGAAGGTACTACAGCAACAGATCTTGTCCTTTCAATCACTCAAGTCCTAAGAAATCTAGGAGTTGTAGAGAAGTTTGTTGAGTTTTTTGGAAAAGGTTTAAGCGCTATGTCTCTCCAAGATAGGGCTACTATTGCAAATATGGCGCCTGAATATGGCGCCACATGTGGATTTTTCCCTGTTGATGATGAGACATTGAGTTATTTAAAAAATTCTGGAAGAGATTCAGAAATTGTAAGTCTTGCGGAAGATTATTCAAAAGAACAATTAATGTTCCATGATGAAAATTCTATTCCTGAATATAATGAAATAGTTGATTTTGACTTAGACTCTGTCAGGCCAAGTTTATCTGGCCCAAGAAGACCACAAGATAAAATTTTTTTAAATGATGTTAAATCTGTATTCAGTAATGAATTTAAAGGATTAAGTAAATCTAATGACAAATTAAGCAATGGATCTGTAGCAATTGCAGCTATTACTAGTTGTACAAATACATCTAATCCTTCAGTTATGATTGGTGCAGGCTTACTTGCAAGAAATCTAGAAAATATTGGATTAAAACCTAAACCATGGGTTAAGACATCAATGGCTCCTGGCTCTAGAGTTGTGACTAGCTATCTAAGTAATTCCGGTTTAGATAAATATTTGGATAGCCTAGGTTTTAATACTGTTGGTTTTGGTTGTACTACTTGTATAGGAAATTCAGGACCCCTTGACGATGAAGTATCTGAAAATATAGAAAGTTCAGATCTAGTTGTAGCTAGTGTTTTAAGTGGGAATAGAAATTTTGAAGGTCGAATTCACCCTTTAGTTAAAGCTAATTTTCTGGCCTCTCCATTATTAGTCATAGCTTATGCTGTAGCTGGAACTGTTAATATTGATATGACTAATGATCCGTTAGGTACTGATTCTTCAGGAAGAGATGTTTATTTGGCTGATGTATGGCCATCTTCAAAGGATATTCAAAATGAAATTAACAAATCTATTTCCCCCGAGATGTTTAAAGAGCAATATGAAAATGCAATTTTAAATAATAATGATTGGAATAAATTAGAATCTTCCAAAGGAGAAAATTATAAGTGGGATTCAAGTTCAAGTTATATTCAAAAAGCACCATTCTTTGATGACTTCTCAAAAGATGCTCCTGAAATTAAACCATTAAAAGATGCAAGGTTATTATGTGTATTGGGGGATTCTGTAACTACAGATCATATTTCACCAGCAGGCTCAATTCCTGAGTTAGCTCCAGCAGGTCAATTTTTGATTTCCAGAGATATTCCTAGGAATCAATTTAATTCTTATGGTTCGAGAAGAGGCAATCATGATGTAATGGCACGAGGGACATTTGGAAATATTAGATTAAAGAACCTTTTAACTCCTGAAAAAGAAGGTGATTGGACTATGTTTTTCCCTGAAAATAGAGAGATGAGAATATTTGAAGCTGCTAAAGAATATGAAAAAAATGATACCCCTCTAATTGTTATTGCAGGTAAGGAATATGGAACAGGATCTTCAAGAGATTGGGCAGCAAAAGGACCAAATCTCTTAGGAGTAAAAGCAGTTATTGCAGAAAGTTTTGAGCGAATTCATAGGAGTAATTTAATTGGAATGGGAATCACTCCCTTAGAATTTGTTGATGGTGAAAATTATAAATCTCTTGGCTTATTTGGTGATGAATATTTTGATTTTGAAGATATTAATATTGATACTGAACCATTATCAATAATTAGTATAAAAGCTAAAAGAGGAAATGAACTTGGAGTTAACTTTAAGGTTAAATTAAGAGTAGATACTGAAATAGAAAAAAAGTATTTATTTAATGGGGGAGTACTGCAATTTGTGTTAAGGGATATGGTTTCAAGTTTCTAAATTCTAAAGTAGATTTTTAAGAGTTTGACTCAAATCTTCTTCTATAAAATTATAATTATTTTGCTGCAACTTTTCTGGTACTACGGGGTAATCATTTAATAAAATTTGACTGGATAATTTGCCGGCCCCTAGTTTGATTATAGGTCTGGGAATTGTGAATATTGGATTTATGTTTAACCCTTGAGCTAATTTGCTTAGAAATTCTTTGGATGTAGCTTTTTGAGGAGAAACAATATTAATTGGCCCTTCTAAAAAGTTTGAATTTATAACGAAATTCATTATTCCAATAACATCATTTATAGATATCCATGGCCAACATTGATTACCACTCCCGATTGATGAAACTCTAAGATAATAAATTAGATTTTTCATAATTTTTAAAAATAAACTTTTTTTTGAGATTACTTGACCAAGCCTTAGGTTTATTATTTTAGTTTTTGGAGTGTCATAAAACCTTGAAGCCTCTTCCCAATCTAAGGCTAATTGTGGCAAGAATCCTTTACCATAACTACTATTTTCACTTATATCATTTTTTGATGATTTATATATTCCGCATGCTGAAGCTGAAATAAAATATTTCGGAGGATTTTTTAACTTTGAGATTACTCTGGATAGCAATAAATTTGTTCCTACTCTTGAAGAATATATTAACTCCTTATTAATACTTAAAGGACTTATAGAAGCAATATTATTTCCACAGAGATTAATAATTATGTCGAATGATTCTAGTTTGTCTTGGTTTATATAATTTGTAACAGGATCCCAAAAAATTCCAGCAATATTTTTTGACCTAACTATTCTAGTAACTGTATGATTTTTCAATCTAAAATCATTAACAATATAAGTCCCTATAAGTCCATGAGATCCTGCTATAGCAATTTTCATTTATTTTTTTAGTTTTGATTTAAATCTTGGGTCAATAGGAAAAATCCATCCACGATTCATAATTATTTCTTTTGAAAGTTCAGGAGGTATTGCAACAATTATTTCAGGTTCGATTGAAAATCTACCAGTAAATCCGCCAATTGCACTCCTGGTGTGAACTCCAGAGTAACCACCTTTGTCTTCTGATCCATCAAAATAATCTCCAAGTCCCCCAAAAATAGATTGCCATCTTAAAGAAAACCCATTCATTACTGCAGGGCCTGAATCAAAATCAACATCAGTTGAAACTACCATGCCTAAAGCTTTTACAGTGTAAATTATATCGTTAAGATCTCCTCCTTCTCCTCCGCATACTAAAGACCAATGGAGCCTTGTTAGCATGTTATCGGCTATTTTTTGCGCTGCTTGTTGGCCATGCTTTACTCTCTCTGGGTCGTCATTCATCTGATAATCTCCTCCTCCTTCTCCTGATAGATAAACTAACCCAGATTCATGAAAAAGCACTGTAGCAATAGGCAATCCGCTAGATGTAATATCTTTTACATGTTCATCATAAGTACCTAAATCTATTCCTAATTCAGATATTCTTTCATAAACATCATAATCCCTTCTTATCTCTTTTGGGATTATTGAGTTTTCATAAAATTTACTCATGGCTCCTCCTTTTATTTTATTGTTAATATTTTATTCTCTTTGATCCATTTATTATCTAATCTTAAACCTAGTCCCGGCTTATCAAAAGGCTTAACATTGCCGTTATTAAGATTTATAGTTTCTATAGTAGCAAAATCAGCTGTTGAAGTAGGCATCCAATATTCATAATAAGTACAATTATTTATACTACAAGTTACATGTATATTTGCCATATTAAAAAAGATATTCCCTCCAGTTCCGATTTCACATCTTTTATTGAATGCTTCAGCAACAGCAGCAGATTTTAGTAATCCAGTAATTCCAAGTTTTCTTGAAGTACCTCTCATTATTTGTGGTGCTAATTCCGTGGCATATAATCTATTCTCATTAAATAAGAACGGAGCTTGATCTGTCATTGCCAAAGGCGTTTTAATTTTTTTGTTAAGTTTGCTGATTGATTCAAAATCGTCCCATTTTATTGGATCTTCAAACCAAAAGAAAAAGTTATCATCTAAGGCCTTTCCAATCTTTACTGCTTTATTAAGATCATATGTATTATTAGGATCAATCATCAATGTGTAACTTTCGCCAACATTCTTTCTAACTAAATTAACCATTTTTATAGTTTTATTTGTGTCCATTGGTCCTGGATGAATTTTATAAGCACTCAATCCAAGTTCTGTAACTTCATCACTTTCACTAACATAGCCTTCTGGGTCATTGTGCCTAGGTTGATAAGTTCCATAGGCAGGAATATCCTTATTGCTCCCTCCTAGCAGACTAAATACTGGCAGTCCTGAAATTTTGCCTTTAAGATCCCATAATGCAACATCTACAGAAGCAAATGCTGCGTAATCAACAGGATTGAATCTATTTATAGAGGCTTTAGGCATATTATTTACGTAAGTCCATAAGGCAAGATTGTCTAATGGGTTTTTATTAATAAGTAAATGAGAAAACCTTTTATGAATGTTTCTAATAATTTTCATTGATTCGCCTCTGTGCTGGCCAATCATAGAATTCCCTTCAATCCCTTCATCGGTCTTTATCCTCAATATGCCTTGATGAACAACCCCTCCTGTAACTCCAGCGGCTTGATAAACATTATCTCCCACGAAATCTAAGTTTCTCTCAACAATATCAATGACTATCTCAGTAATTTTCATAATTTTAATTTACACTATTAATTCGTTAATTGTTTAATAAATATAAGGACAAATAAAAAATTGAGTAAGTCAAACTTAATATTAGTAAGGCATGGCCAAAGTGAATGGAATAAGCTAGATCAGTTTACAGGATGGGTAGATGTTGGTTTATCTAAAAAGGGAATTGAAGAAGCAAAAAATGCGGGTGCAAAAATAAAAGACACAGAAATCTTGTTTGATAATGCATTTACTTCGATTTTAAAAAGATCTATACAGACATTCGATCAGATAAATAGAATCAGTAACATCCCTATCAACTTCAGGAAAGATTGGAGATTAAATGAGAGGCATTATGGAGCACTACAAGGGTTAAACAAGCAAAAAATGAGAGATATTCATGGAGATGAACAAGTTTTGATTTGGAGAAGAAGTTATGATGTTAGGCCTCCTGAGCTTGAAAAAGATGAAGTAGAAAAATTAAGAAGCCAGGAATGTTTTTTAGGCCAAGATATTGATCCATTTCCTAAATGTGAATCATTAAAAGATACATTTAAAAGACTAATGCCTTTCATAGATTTAAACTTAACCCCATTGATAAAAAATAATAAAAATATCCTAATATCTGCTCATGGTAATAGTATTAGAGCAATGCTTAAATTTTTCGAAAAAATATCAGATAATGAGATTGCAAAAGTAGAAATCTCTACAGGAGAGCCCCTTCATTTATTACTTAATGATGAGTTGAAAGTGTTGGATAAAAAATATCTGTAAATTAAATTATCTTTGCTCTCTTTTTCATAATACTAATATCAAAATCTAAACCAAAACTATTATCATCAGGAACCAAAATATTCCCTGATTCAATATTCAGAGAATTTTTAGTAATTGGATTATCAATAAGGGAATTTTGCTCTATGTTGTATTCAAGAGGTAATTTTATTGAATTATTTATTGATAAAAAATGCAAATGGATTGCGGTTGAAATAAGTGGTTGGGTATTATGAATCATTATTTCTCTTTTCCCTAAGTAGGACATAATTTTTTTGAATTCAGTTATTCCTCCTGTCTTTATTGCATCAGGCTGTAATATGTCAGGATTTCCCTTTTCTATTAAATTTTTGAAATCTTGAACTGTATAACAACATTCTCCGCTAGCAATAGGTATTGATAAGCTTTCAGCTACGCATTTAAGTCCCTCTAAGTCAGTTACATGCACTGGTTGTTCAAATTGGAATACTTCAAATCTCTCTAATTCATGCCCTACCTCAATTGCTTTCTTAACTGAATATCCACCATTTACATCAACCATTATTTTTATATTATTACCTAACTTCTTTCTTATTGCCTCTACTGTTTTTAAAGTTTTATCTCTTGGGGAATCAACTTCTTCAGGATAAGCCGAATGCATTTTATAAAATGAGAACCCTTCTTCATAAAAGAAAGAAGCTCTATCCGCTTCTTCTTCAGGACTTATATCTCTTTTCATTGAACTTGCATAAATTGGGATAGAATTTCTTATCTTTTTACCTAATTTTTTATGAAGAGGTACACCTTCTTTTTTTAGATTTATATCCCATATCGCAGTGTCTATTCCTGATATCGCAGTTAATAGAGAGCCATAAGGACCACAAGTAGATGCAGCGTTATAAAGAAGCTCCCAAATTCCTTGATAATTTAATGGATCTTTATTTAAAAGTATTTCTTTGAAGATTGTTTCTACAGCTGCTTTAGTTACCCATGGTGATCTTCTGAAACTCTCTCCAACTCCGGTAACTCCTTCATTCGTTTCTATTATTACGTAAGGATAAATTCCGTCTATCACTAGACATTCAACTTCAGTTATTTTCATTGGTTAAGTTCTTGGGGTAATTTAAAAGAGATGGTTTCAGGAGGCCCACCAATATATTCAACAGATTTAGGCTTTATAGCTTTTATTACATCTTGAACCATATTTTCAGGAGTTGAAGCGCCTGAAGTTATTCCGATAGTTTTTACATCTTTAATCCAATCAAAGTTTATTTCTTGAGGCCCTAATATTAAATATGAAGGGACCCCTTTTCGTATAGCAACATCTTTTAGCCTTTGGCAATTTGAGCTATTATTTGCCCCAATAACTAATACCAAGTCACATTTTTCAGCTAACAATTCAGTTGCACTTTGTCTATTGGTTGTTGCATAGCAAATGTCATTTCTGATTACAGCATCAGGTACTAATTCTTTTATGTTGCCTATTGCTTTTGATGTGTCATTGACAGACAAAGTGGTTTGAGAAATTACAGCTACATTTTTTAATTTTTTAATTTTATCTGAAGGAAAATCTTTTCTTTCATCCACAAGTAGCATGTCCGCTTGACCCATGGTTCCCTTGACTTCTTGATGGTCATGATGTCCAACAAGAATTATAGATTTTTTTTCGTTAGAATATTTTTTTGCCTCATTATGAACTTTAGTTACAAGAGGGCATGTTGCATCAATAATAGTTAACCTTCTTTTTTTGGCTTTTTCGTAATCTTCAGGAGCAGAGCCATGTGCAGAAAAAACCACTACGCTACCTTCCGGAATTTCATCTATATCCTCTACGGTAATTGCGCCTTGAGTTTCTACATCGTTAACAACATCTGGATTGTGAACTATTTGGTGTTTAACATATACAGGCGATCCAAATTTTTTTAATGCTATTTCTACAATATCAATTGCTCTTACTACTCCTGCGCAAAAGCCTCTTGGATTTGTTACTAATACTTTCAAAATATCCTACTCTTCATCTTTTATAATTGATGCTGCTAAAGGGGCAATTATAAAGCAAATACCTGCAAAAGCAATTAAAGAAAAATAGCCTAAATTTAATCTTATATTATTTAAATAATCAATTAAAATACCCGCAAATCTTGCGCCAATTCCTGAGAAAAGAAAGCCTATTGCCAATAGACCAATTTGATTACCTGCATTTTTTCTCGAAATCACGTCATTTGTTAATGCCCATATCGTACCAAACATCGACCCTACAGAAATTCCTATCCCAGAACATAAAATTAATACTGATATGGGGGAGTGAAAAATTATAATCGCAAAGCAACTCAAACTGCCTATAATTCCTCCTATTATGATAATAATTTTTCTGTTATATTTATCTGATAATTTCCCGGCTGGAATCATAGATAATCCGATGCTTGTTCCTAGTACAATAATTACACCAGTAAGCATTGGTGCAGGATTATCAAGTTTTAGAACATCTTGAAGTAAGAATACGGCATATGACTGAAGGGAAGAAAAAGCTAGTAATGTGAAACTGAATGTTATTAGAACTAATATTAAATTCCCTAACCTATTCTTAGATTTTTTATCATCTAAATTATCTTTTGTTATATCGACTGAGGGATATTTTAGGCTAGAGTAACTCCATATAGTGGCGATAATCATTATAGATGAAAGAAAAATAAGTCCACTTAGAAACCATATGCTGTTTCCAGTTTGGTCATATATATTCATAATTTGTAGAACAATAATTAAGGTTATTATTGAACCTGCCACTCTGAGAGAATTGAATTTCCCTGAGGCGCTTCCAAATTCATCTTCACTTACATGATCTTTTAGAAGTGCGTTTGCTGGCCCTTCGCCTAAATTAGCAAAAAATTGAATAACCATCCAGCAGAATAAGAGTGAAATAAAGTCTTTAGCATAATAAATAGTAATTATTGTTAGTGCTGTCCCAAAACCTCCAATTATAATAAATGGCAGCCTTTTCCCAATTTTAATATTAGTTTTGTCACTTATTAATCCTGCAAGGGGTTGCGTGATAGCTGCTATAAAAACACCGGAAACTAACAATATCCCCAAAGCGCCATTCTTTTCAAAATTGTACCCAAATAATTCTATGTACCCTAAAGGCATGACTTCTAATATCTTGTATGGAGCTATTACTACCACAAGACAAATTATTATTCCTGAGATGCCAAATATGAAAGATCCTAGATTGAACACATTGTCAGTTCCTTCAGATATTATTTTTTTAACCAAACTAATCATAGATTGATTTTAGCATTAAATAAGTATGCATTAATCAAATTTATCAATTCAGTTCCCAAAAATTTATCAATGAATGTATACTTTAACTCATATAAAACGTTTATAGATTTGCAAAGGTTTATATGTCAGGAAGATTTGGCGAAATAAAGGTATTTTCTGGTACCTCACATCCTCAACTTACACAGGATATATGTACTAATTTAGGAATAGAGCCTTCAAAAGTTGAAATATTTAAATTTGAAAATGACAATACTTTTGTAAGAATTTTGAATAATGTGCGTGAGCAAGATGTTTTTATTGTTCAACCTACAGATAAACCTTCAAATGACAATATAATGGAATTATTAATTTGTATGGATGCCGCTAGAAGAGCATCTGCTGGCAGAGTAACCGCAGTAATTCCTTATTTTGGTTATGGTAGAACAGATAAAAAAGATCAACCAAGAGTTCCTATATCAGCAAGATTGATTGCTGACTTAATAACTACATCAGGTGCAGATAGAATTCTTACAATGGATCTTCATGCTCCCCAGATCCAAGGTTTTTTTAATATCCCTGTTGATGAGTTAACCGCTACTCCAATTCTGGTAGATCACTTTAAAAAAATGAAAAAAGAATTCGTAGTTGTAGCAACTGATGTTGGAATAAGTAAAAAGGCTAGAGATTTTGCAGCTAGACTTTCTTCTCCTTTGGCAATTATTGAAAAAAGGAGGTCGGACAATAGGGGAAATGTTGAATTATTAAATGTTATTGGAAATGTTGAAGGCAAGACAGCATTAACATTTGATGATGAAATAGATACTGGAGGTTCTTTATCTCAAGCAATTGCAGCTCTTTCTATGGCTGGAGTTAATGAGGTGTATAGTTGCGCTACTCATGGTATTTTTTCTGGAGATGCAATAGATAAATTAAGTTCTATTGAGATTCTAAAAGAAGTAGTGGTTACGGATAGTGTAGGCAAAAAGTCAGGCAATGGTAAAATAAAGTATCTTTCTGTGTCTTCTCTAATCGCTGAAGCAATTTCTCGAATACAGAGCGGCAGATCAGTTGGAGAATTGTTTAAGTAGACATAAACTTGAAGAGGCTTGAATGGGGTTATTCTCAAAAATTTTAGGAGATCCGAATAAAAAAGTACTTAATAAACTTAATGGTACTGTTTCAGAGGTAAATAAATTAGAAGATTTTTTTGCGTCTAAAACTAATTCAGAACTAAAAGAGTTCTCTCAAAATTTAAGAAATAAAGTTAAAGAAGAATCCGATTCGGAGGATATTATTATAAACTCTTTTGCCTTGGTAAGAGAAGCTTCAAAAAGATTAATAGGCCTAAGACATTTCGATGTACAAATTTTGGGTGGGTTAGTCCTCCATCAAGGAAAAATTTCTGAAATGAAAACGGGAGAAGGAAAAACTCTTGTTGCCACATTACCAACATATTTAAACGCAATTGGTGAAGATTCTGTACATGTAATTACAGTTAATGATTATTTAGCAAAAAGAGATGCCGAGTGGATGGGGCCTATATATAAATTTTTAGGACTCACTATTGGGTGCCTTCAAAGTGGGGCCTCATTTATTTATGAATTTGATGAAGAAAGTAATAAAGGGTCAATGACTGAAACTACCAGAGAAAGTGCATATAAGTGCGACATATTGTATGGAACAAATAATGAATTTGGGTTTGATTATTTAAGAGATAATATGGCCATAGATCATAATAGGCAGGTCCAATCAAAACTTGTATATGCAATTGTCGATGAAGTTGACAACATATTGATAGATGAAGCTAGAACTCCTTTAATTATTAGTGGTCCTGCAAAAGACAGATCAAATGAATACAGACAGTATTCGTCTATAGCTAGATCTTTAAATATAGAAGATGATTTTGTGATTGATGAAAAAACAAAAAATGTGACATTAACTGAAGTTGGTATTCAGAAAATCGAGAATAATTTAAACATTGAAAATTTATATGACATTGAAAATTCTGAACTAACTCATTTTATTGAGAATGCATTAAAGGCACAATTTATATTTAAGAAAGACCAGGAATATGTTGTAAAAAATCAACAAGTTATTTTAGTGGATGAATTTACTGGAAGACTTATGCAAGGAAGAAGATTGTCTGACGGTCTTCATCAGGCAATAGAAGCAAAGGAAAATGTAAAAATTCTTGCAGAATCAATTACATATGCAACTATTACACTTCAAAACTTTTTCAGAATGTATGAAAAATTATCAGGAATGACGGGTACAGCACTTACTGAAGCAGAGGAATTTTATAAAATTTATAATTTGGAAGTGGTTGAGGTGCCAACAAATTCTGAGCTTAAAAGAAATGACTCTTCTGACTTAATATTTAAGGATGAGAAAGCAAAATTTTCACATATTGTAAATGAAGCTTCAAAATTACAGAAGCAAAAGTCACCTGTACTAATAGGTACTACTAGTATAGAAAAATCTGAAATTATAAGTAGCATGCTTAGAAAAAATAGTGTCCCTCATAATGTATTAAACGCAAAATTTCACGAGAAAGAAGCTACCATTATTGCTGAAGCAGGCAAACCTAGTGCAGTTACTGTTGCAACTAATATGGCTGGGAGAGGAACAGATATAGTTCTCGGTGGCTCAACAAAGGATTCCGATGAGTGGAAAGATAATAATAAAAAGGTTATTTCAATGGGTGGGTTATATGTAATAGGAACAGAAAGGCATGAAAGCAGAAGAATAGATAATCAGCTAAGAGGAAGATCAGGAAGGCAAGGTGATCCTGGTTTTACCCAATTTTATATTTCTCTTGAAGATGATCTGATGAAGAGATTTGGAGGAGAAAGAATAAAGTCAATGATGGATATGGTTGGAATGGAGGATGATATTCCTATTGAAAATAAAATATTAACTAGAGCTGTTGAAAATGCTCAATCTAAAGTTGAAGGATATAACTTTGAAATTAGAAAAGCGTTAGTTGAATATGATGATGTCATGAATCGGCAGAGAGAAATTATTTATGACCTCAGGAATAGGGCACTAAAAAAAGAACATTATTTTGATGAATGGAGTAAAGAGATATCTCAAAATATTTTAGATTTTATATTTATTTCTAGAGGCAGCGAAGAAGGAATAGAAAACAGAATAACAGTAGATATATCCAGAATATTTCAAATTGGTCCTCAAGAAACTGAAATCAACTTATCTGAAAAAAATAATATAGAAAATGAAGTAGAGGATTTAATAGTTAATTTATTGGAAGATTTTAAGAATACTAATGATAATAAAGAGATTTCATCTTGGATTTCGAGTTTATTTTTAAGGGCCATAGATATGCATTGGGTAGAACATTTAACTACAATGGATAACATGAGGCAAGGAATAGGGCTTCAAGCAGCAGGGCAAAGAGATCCTTTAATGCAATATAAAAAAACCGGATTTGATTTATTTGAGAACCTATTGATTAGAATAAAAAGAGATGTCAGCTTAAATTTGATAGCTTTTTCTAAATCAGCAGGTATAGAGCCTCCCACAAAAACAGCAAAAACAAAAAACTTTACCCCAGAGGGCAATAAAAATGTAAAGATTGGAAGAAATGATCCTTGTCCATGCGGAAGTGGCCTAAAATATAAAAAATGTTTTGGCACAAAAGATTGTAGATTATGAGTATAGATATGATCGATATGGTCAAAAATAACCATTCTAATAGATCAGGTTATATAGAAATGATCACTAATTATTTTTCTCATCTAAAAGAAATTCCTTACCAGAAAATAAATGAAACTTTTATTTCTGGAGAAGCTTTTAATTTGAAATTATCATTGAAACTTTATTATTCAGAATTTAAAAATTTGGATGAAATAGATGATTACTTATTTATTCCATATGACTTTAATCAAAAAGAGAGAGACCTAATAAAGAGGCTAATGGGTGCAAAACTATATTCTGCCCATTTGAATTATTTTTATGGAATAGTTGTTGAAAATGCTATTAGAGAGATTTTGAGATTAGAAATAGAAAAAAAACGAAGCTTTCATGATTACGATAATTATTCTGAAATTAACGATAAAGTCTTTAGTTTGATTTATGGAAAGAAAAATAAAGACCTTTGGTCAGAATTTTGCACTTATGAAAGATTAGGGTCAAAAAGCTATTATGTTCCCAGTAAAATATATCCTTTGGAATATGATAGTTTCACATATTGGTTATCTAAAAAAAGAATTAAATCATGTGCACCAGAATTAAATGCTAGTTTAATTTCAAGAGGCTTGAATTATTTAGAAAGAATTGGGATAAAAAATGAATTATATTAACGAAGATATTTTTCCAAAAAATTATAAGCATTTAGATGTGGAAAAAAAAATAATTCAAGAGTGGAACAAAGAAAATTTATATTCTAATTTCAACCCTGACACTACAAAGAAAATTTTCTCTGTAGATACTCCTCCTCCTACGGCAAGTGGTTATTTACATATAGGTCATGTATTTTCATACTCTCACCAAGATTTTATAGTTAGATTTAGGCGAATGAGAGGAGAAGAAATATTTTATCCAATGGGGTGGGATGATAATGGACTTCCAACTGAAAGAAGAGTTCAAGATTATTTTAATGTTAAATGTGATCCTGAAGAGAAAAGCGTTGAGAATATATTGGATAAAATTGAAGAGAATAAAAAAAACTCTTCGGCTTTGAAGGTTTCAAGGAATAATTTTATTGAATTGTGTCATATTGTAACAACTGAAGACGAGAAGGTGTTCAAAGAATTATTTATGAAAATTGCATTATCTGTTGACTGGAATCATGAATACACAACTATTCAAGATTTACCTAGAGAGCTCGCCCAAAAAAGTTTTATAGATCTGTATGAGAAAGGATTTGTTTATAATACAGATAGTCCCTCTTTGTGGGATCCTGAATTCCAAACTGCAGTAGCTCAAGCAGAAATCGAAGATAGAGAAATGCCTGGGGCTTTCCATGATATTAGATTTCAGACTGATTCAGGCGAATCATTTATTATTTCTACTACTAGGCCAGAACTGCTTGCAGCTTGTGTAGGAGTAGCAGCTCATCCTGAAGACAAAAGATTTAAACATCTAATTGGCAAAAATGCTGTAACTCCACTTTTCGGCATAAAAGTTCCAATATTCGGAAGTGAATTAGTTGATATGGAAAAAGGAACTGGAATTTTGATGGTATGTACATTTGGAGATAATGTAGACGTTCAATGGTGGCAAGAAAATAACTTAGATACAAGAATAATAGTTAATAAATACGGTAGATTAGATGAAGTTGATTTTGGATCTAAAGGTTGGGAATCCAAAAGTCCAGAAGAAGCAAATATTTATTATTCTAGAATATCTGGAAAAAATTTGAAGCAGGCTAAAACTGAAATAGTAGAAATGCTTTCAAATAAAGATAATTTTGAAGATGAGCCCGCTCTTGTAGGCAAACCTAAAGAAATTACTCATAGTGTTAGATTTTATGAAAGAAGCAAGACCCCGTTAGAAATACTAAGCACTAGGCAGTGGTTTGTTAAATTAATGGATAAAAAAGAATTATTAATAGAAAAATCTAATCAAATTGATTGGCATCCAGATTTTATGAGGAAAAGATTTGAGAATTGGACTGAAAATCTTCAGTTTGATTGGTGTATTAGCAGGCAAAGATTTTTTGGCGTTCCTTTTCCTCTGTGGTACAAACTTGATCAATTTTTAAAGCCCGATTACAACAACCCAATTGTGGCTAATATGTCTGATCTGCCTGTTGATCCAGCTGAAGATACACCTTTAGGCTATTCAGAGAGTGATAGAGGAAAGCCAAATGGATTTATTGGCGAAAAAGATGTATTTGATACATGGTTTACAAGTTCATTGACTCCTCAAATAGGAGGAAAATGGGATAAGGATGATAATTTTTTAGATAAAGTATTTCCTTATGACATAAGACCTCAAAGCCATGAAATAATAAGAACTTGGGCTTTTTATACTGTAGTAAAATCAGCACTTCATCATAATGAGATACCTTGGAAAAATGTAATTATTAGCGGATGGGTTTTAGACCCTGACAGAAAGAAAATGAGTAAAAGCAAAGGTAATGTGGTGGTTCCTAATGATTTAATTGAGACATATGGCGCTGACGCAGTAAGGTATTGGGCGGCTAACGCAAGATTGGGCAGTGATACTGCAAATGAAGAACAAATATTTAAAGTAGGCAAAAAGTTAGTTGTTAAATTATTCAATGCTAGTAAATTTGTACTTAATGGTGCACCAGAATCTATTGATATTAAAAATATAACTGAACCATTAGATTTATCTACAGTCCACTTGTTCAATGAATATCTAGATCAGATAACCAAAAATATGGAGAATTTTCAGTTCTCTGAGGCATTAAACAAATTAGAAGATTTCTTCTGGAATTATTTTACAGATAATTATATAGAACTTGTTAAGAATAGAAGCAAATTTAATGATTATGGGCAGAAAACTGTTTCTGGATTAACAACATTAAGGCTAATATTAGAAAATTTACTTAAATTATTTGCTCCATTTATCCCTATGATTACTGAAGAAATATGGGGATGGGTATACAGAGATAACAATGTAAATTTTCAATCTATTCATTTTGAGAAATGGCCTGAAAAAATTAATTTAAATTTTAAAGATTTCAACTCTGAGCCATTGATTATTGCCAGAGAAGCTATAGGTGCAGTCAGAAAAGAGAAGACAAATTTAGGTTTGAGTCTAGGAGCAGAGGTAAAAAAAGTATCATTAATTATTAATAAAGACATTCAAAGTATCCTTAATAATGTTATTGACGATATAAAAGATGCTTCAAGGTCCCAAAGTATTGTAATTAAAACTGGTTCTCAAGAAGGAATCAGGGCTTCAATAGATTAACTTTCTGATATTTCTATATCGCTACCAAAAAAATCAACCCAAGGTTTGAACTGTTCTACAAATTCCTTACCTTCCTCAATTGTTGTAAGACCTTTGACAGCTCTTCCAGGATCATAGCCTTGAGCTTTTGCCATTGCTTCTATTCCTCTTTTAGTCAGTCTAACTCCTCCAACCACGAATTCATCTCCGTTGTCATCTAGAACTATTAGGTCTAACCCCTTTTCCTTTTCTTTCCAAAATAATTTCATTTTTTTATTTAATTATTTTTGATAATTCGTCAAGTATTTTCCCTGCTATTACTCTTTTGGGTTCTATTTCTGTTGAAGAGATACTGCCATCTTTTGTAATCATTTTAACTTGATTATAATCAGATTCGAAGCCAATTTTCTTACTCGACACATCGTTAATTACAACCATGTCTAAATTTTTAGCTTTAAGTTTATCAATTCCGTTATTTAAATGATTTTCAGTTTCTGCAGCAAAACCAACCTTGATGCAGTTATTTTTTTGTATGCTTTTTAATATATCAGGAGTTTGCTTTAGGTTTAATTCTAGATTTTTTCCTGATTGTTTCTTAATTTTTCTGTCAACTTTAATTTCAGGAGTAAAATCAGATACTGCTGCTGCCATAATTATGCAATCTGCATCTTTTACTCTAGTCTTTATTTCTCTCGCCATCTCTTCTGCAGTTTCAACAGAAATTTTATTGATTTTTGATGCAGTAACTAAATTAGATGATGATACTAGAGTCACATCTGCACCCCTCATTAAACCTTCCTCAGCAATTAAATGACCCATTTTTCCAGACGATCTGTTTCCAATATATCTTACTGAATCTATAGGTTCTTTAGTTCCCCCAGCAGAAACAAGAATTTTTATATCTTTTAATTCATTTTCTATGCCCAAGATCCTATTTATTTCGTTAGAAATATTACCTAAATCTTGTAGCCTTCCCTTCCCAAAAGATCCTGAGGCTAAATATCCCTCTTCAGGCTCCATAATTATGACCCCATTTTCTTTCAAAGTATCTATATTTGTTTTTACAGCAAAATGATCATACATATTCCCATCCATTGCTGGAGCTATTAAAACAGGCTTGGTAGTTGCAATAACAGTCGTCGAAATTATGTCATCACATGCTCCTCTAGCGATTTTTGAAATAATATTAGCTGTAGCAGGAACTATTGCAATAATATCTGCTGTCTTTGATATGTCTAAATGATCAATATTTGAGTCTGAATTATTATCCCATAAAGAATCTGTGACTTTGTTGTGAGTTATGCCTTCAAAAGTTGCCTTTCCAACAAACTTTTTAGCTGATTCAGTTAATAGCACATGAACTGAAGCTCCCTTTTGGGTCCACTCGCTTGCTAAACTTATAGATTTATAGGCAGAAATACTCCCTGTTACGCAGAGAGCAATTTTTTTACCTTTAAAATTTACTGTTTTATCTATCATGATTAAGTTTATAAATTAATCTTAAGCCTTCTAAAGTAAGGTTGGGCTCTATCTTATCAAAAATTGAAGTATGATTGTCTATTAAATTTGCAAATCCTCCAGTGCCAATCACAAAAACGTCTTTCTTTTGAACTTTTAATTCATTAATAATTCTACTTATAATACCTTCAGTTAAGGAGATGTAACCCCAAAATAAAGATGATTTTAAAGACTCATCAGTAGAATTTCCTATTACTTTGTTATTGGCACTAAGATTTTTAAGGTCAATATTTTCTAATAATGAAGCATTATCAGATAAAGCCTTTGAAGCTACTTCTAGGCCAGGAAAAATTGAACCTCCTAGGAAATCACCTTTTTTTGAAATTACTTCAAATACTGTTGCTGTTCCAAAATCAACAACTATTTTGAAGAGATTTTTTGGATATAAATAATTTACAGCGGTACAGTCAGCAATTCTGTCTGCTCCTAAATCAGATACAGGCTCATAATTAAATTTTATTTCTGGAATTGAACTGGAATCTACAAATATAGGGGTTAAATTTAATTTATCGTTCATTTGTAGAATAATTTCGTCATTTAGGTCAGGTACTACGGAAGAAATAATGCAGCCCATTATATTTATGTCTTTATCCAATGTAGCTATATATTCAGTAATAGATTTAGGTATACTATTTATATCTTTTATATCACTATCAAAAGAAATTGTTTTGATATTATTTTTTGAATAATCTTCGAATATTCCAACTTTTATCTTGCTATTACCTATGTCTATTGCAATTAGCATTAACTACTCCAATATTTTAAATACTTGGGGTATGAAAGATATCACATTACTGGCAGTCATTGAAGTTGATCCGTATTTTTCTTTTGCTAGCAATCCAGATTGGCTATGCACATAAGTTGCTATAATTGCAGCATCTTCAATATTAATAGAATCATTTGATGCCAAACTTCCTATTACTCCAGTTAATACATCCCCCATTCCTGGTTTTGACATACCTCCATTAGCTAAGGTATTAATTTTCTGAGCTCCATTAGGAGTAGTGATTATTGTATTTGCGCCTTTTAAGAGAATATTCAAGTTTGTATTTTTTGAAATTGTTTTAATAGATTCTAGTGAAATGTCACTTTTTTCTATATTAAACAATTTCTCGTATTCTCCTATATGAGGCGTGATTAAAGTAGGGGTCTTAAATTTCTCCCACCAATTCTCAATTCCAGAAAGAACATTTAAGGCATCTGCATCAAGAATTATATTATGCATATTATTAGTGCTTGAAAGATAATGCATTAGATCTTTAATTATTTTGTTTGATTCCTTATTTATTCCTAGTCCTACCCCTATGGATATAGATGTAAATCTAGACAGATAGCCATCTGGATCCTTTGATATATCGAATTTAAAATTTGTTACTTCTGGAGTCTCATTTATGATCTCTTTTAATAATACAGATGAAGTTGATATAGATGTATGCCCAGTGCCAGAAATATTTGAGGATTTTGAACTTAATATTGGGGCTCCAGGATACTTCTCAGAACCACCTATAATTAAATGTGATCCAAATTTGCCTTTATATAAATTATCTTTTCTCTTTGGGAACATATTTTTAACTAAATTAAAATCTATTGCTTGAGCGCAATTAATGCCTTGGTCCTCTATATCTTTCTCTCTAATTCCTAGATCTATATGAGATGTTGAAGTAAATAAAGAAGGATCTTTTAATGTTCCAGTTGTTTGGTAGCCCAGAAATATAACATGAGATGAATTTAAAGTATTTTTGTCATGAAGTCCTGTATTAGGATCAAATCCCGACGGTAAGTCTAAAGAAATAATTTTTGCATTCAGTTTTAGGCTAAGATTATTTATAAATGCTAGATTTTTTGAGATATCAGGCCTCATTGGAAGTTTTCCAGATATTCCAAGTATGCAATCTAGAATTATAGTATTGTCAGTTTTGTTAATTATTTTGTATTTATTTATTTCATTTAAATCTATTCCTAATTTATTGGCTAAATTTAAATTATTAGACTTAGATTTTGAATTTATAGAATGAAAATACTCTATTTCATTTATGGAACCTTCATTTTCTAATTTATTTCCTATTAATAATCCGTCTTCTCCGTTAAGGCCAGCACCAACAACAACAATTAATTTTGACGGATTCAGTATTGTTAGGGTATTAGCTACCCCTTCAACTGCTTTTTTTTGGAGTTTTTTTTCTTTTGAAGTTAGATTTATTATATTTTCAATCTTCTTAATTTCAGCAGGATTTAATATTGGGATCATGATGTCATATGAACTATAGCTGTGGCTAGATTTTTTGAATGACTTATGCTTAATTCAATCGATTTTATGTTTAGTTTTTCAGCTCTTTTCTTTGCTCTTCCATGAAGAATTAAATATGGTTTTCCGCTTTTATGTCTTTGAACTTCAATTTCTCTCCAGCCAACACCGCGTATTCCAGTTCCAAGAGCCTTCATGCCTGCTTCTTTTGATGCAAATCTTGCAGCAAGTTGCGCGGGTCTTCCTTTGCAATAATTTTTTTCGTATTCAGTAAAAATTTTTTCCAAGAATCTAGTAGGATACTTATTAAGAACAGATGCAATTCTATCAATTTCAATAATGTCTATTCCTATATGCATATTTTTGTTCTCGCTCATGGTAAATTGTAAACTTACGTTTTAACCAACTATACTTTATCTGATGTTAATTGATGGAAAAGAAATTTCAAAAAAAATACTCAAAGAAATTTCTAGTGATTTGCGTCAAATTTCAAAAAATCTAGGCCGGCAGCCAGCTTTATCAATTATTTTAATAGGCAATAACCCTGCTTCAGAGACTTATGTTAAAGCTAAAATTAAAACATGTAATGAAGTAGGCATTAAAGGAGAACTAATAAGATTTGATGTAAATGTAGATTCCAAAATTTTGATGAAGGAAATAGATAAGTTAAACAATAATAGTGAGGTTGATGGTATTTTATTGCAGTTGCCAGTTCCAAAAAATTTAGATGAAAGGGAATTAATAGAACAGATTAATCCTCTGAAAGATGTGGATGGACTTACTGCTGAAAATATTGGATTTCTTAATTCAGGGGCACCTAGATTCATTCCTGCCACTCCATATGGAATAATGGAAATATTTAATAGAATAGGAGTTACCTTATCTGGCAAGAAAGTAGTAATAATCGGTAGAAGCAATATTGTTGGAAGACCTCTATTTTCTCTTATGAGCGGAAGAGGAGAAAATTCTAACTCCACAGTTACTTTATGCCATAGTTATACAGAAAATTTGTCTGAATTCACTTTGCAGGCTGACATAATTATTGCAGCAACAGGCTCTGCAAATATTGTAGATGGATCAATGATAAAGGAAGGAGCAATTATAATTGATGTTGGGATTAATAGAGTAGATGATAAAAGTAGAAAATCGGGATACAGATTAATTGGAGATGTTGATTTTAAAACTGTGAATAAAAAAGCTTCTTACATTACTCCAGTGCCAGGAGGAGTGGGGCCAATGACAATAACAATGCTTATGAAAAATGTTTGCAATGCCGCGAAGGGAGTTAAATGAAATTAATTTCTTTAACAAACCAATGTGTTGTAATATTAAATAACACTCGATTCAGTTAAATAAATGGAAAAAAAAGAGTATTTAGATTTATATAAAAAGATGTATCTTATAAGGCGCTTTGAAGA
>Ga0315326_10000229_pt1 | contig 25854 bp, 26 predicted proteins | sample M180m32315metaG_FD_203457 | JGI IMG/M metagenome (GOLD analysis project Ga0315326, IMG submission 203457) | Ammonia-oxidizing marine archaeal communities from Monterey Bay, California, United States - M1 80m 32315 | ecosystem: Environmental > Aquatic > Marine > Coastal | place: USA: California... | reverse complement strand
ATTGCAAATTTAGATGTATGGCTTATAGAATTTTATTAAAGGAACAATTGAAAAAAGAATTAAGAAAGAAAATATCAGCCCATCAAAAAGACTTAGAGTCATTGCTGTCCTCTCATGCAATAACATCCAAAAATACAAGAAGTAGGATAAAAACTGAAAAAACTGAAAATGACATTAGAAATATCTTTCAAATTGATAGAGACAGAATTATACATACTAATTCATTCAGAAGGCTAAAACATAAAAGCCAAGTATTTATAGCACCTCTAGGCGATCACTTTGTAACTAGGCTTACCCATACAATTGAAGTGGCCCAAATAAGTAGAACTATAAGTAGAGCCTTAAGATTAAATGAAGATCTTACTGAAGCTATTGCTCTAGGCCATGATTTAGGCCATTCTCCTTTTGGTCATGTAGGAGAAACAGCATTAAACAAGATCTCATCTGATGGTTTTCATCATAGTAAGCAAAGCGTGCGAATAATAGAGAAATTAGAAAAGGATGGAAAAGGTTTAAATTTAAATTATGAAGTTATTGATGGAATTAAGAGGCACTCAAAACCACAAGGAAATTTTTTTACTAAAGAATTCATAAAGGACCTTTCTCTGGAAGGTCAGATAGTAAGAATATCTGATTTTATTGCTTATGTGACTAGTGACATAAATGATGCCACAAGAGCTGGGCTTTTAGATTTAAAAAACTTGCCAAAAAATATACTTGAAGCAATTGGAGAAAAGCATTCAGGCAGAGTGAACGTACTTGTGACAAATATAATCGACAACTCATCTGATTGCATGGAAGATAAAGGTGATCCGTGGATAAGGATGTCAGAAGAATTAATTGAAATAGTTACTGAGTTAAGAAATTATATGTTTGAAAATATTTACTTACCAGTTTCTAATTCTTCAGCTGCTATAAGCTCAATGAGAATAATAGAAATTTTATTTGATTATTTAATGAATAATTCTGAACTCATCCCAGACTATCTATTAGAAGTAGCAGAAGGAAACTTAGAAAAATCTGTAATAGATTACATCACAGGAATGACAGATGATTTCGCACTTAGGTTTGCAGAGACACTAGATCCATCCCTTGCGTCAGACGTGTTTGAAGGAAGGCTCTAGATTCTATATTATTAAACAATGACCGTATCAAATAACAATCAACATGATGTTGTTGATTTAATTAAATCTCAATTAAGTATTACTGATGTAGTCTCAAAATATGTTGATTTAAAAGGCAATTCAAGATTAATGAAAGGTTTGTGTCCTTTTTATCCAGAAAATACCCCTTCTTTTGTTATATATCCAGAGAGTCAAATTTTTAAATGTTATTGTGGTTCATGTGCAGGAACTTCCGGAGGAGACATCTTCTCTTTTGTTATGCGAATAGAAAATATTAACTTTGTAGAGGCATTAAATATGTGTGCAGAGTTAGCGGGGGTTAAATTAAATAACTACCAACCTAAAAAAACTAAAACTGTAAAGAAAGATTTAAATCATGCTCTTGAATCAGCAGCAGATTTCTTCAAAAACTCCCTGAATAGCAGATACGGATTGCCGGCGTCCAATTATCTTAAGGATAGAGGGTTTTCAGAAGAACAGATCAAAGAATTTAATTTTGGGTTGAGCCCAACAGGGCTGTCTACATTAGTTGATCATCTAAAAAAGGTAGGTGTAAAAAGCACTTCAGCAGTTGAATCTGGGCTTGTGCAAAAATGGGCAGATAATACTTGGCATGATTTTTTCGTAGATAGATTAACAATAGAAATAAGAGATGAAGATAACAATCTTGTAGGATTTGGAGGGAGATCTCTTGGCAATAAAACTCCAAAATATATAAATACTCCTCAGACAGAACTTTTCAATAAATCTGAACTTCTTTTTGGTTTGAATTTAGCAAAGGAAGGTATATTAAAACGCAAGGAATGTGTAATTGTAGAAGGATATATGGATGTGTTTGCTGCTCACTCTGAGGGATTTAATAATGTTGTTGCATGCATGGGCACATCATTAACATTTGACCAATTAAATAAGGCTAAAAAATATACTGACAATATAATTCTATGCCTAGATTCAGACCTTGCAGGAAAAAGAGCTTCAGTTAATAACCTTATAAAATTGATAAACTCAAATGAAAATTTATCTCATATACATAAATCTATATCCATTGCATCGATAGATTCTGGAAAGGATCCTGACGACCTTATCAGGCAAGATCCTTCAGAATGGGAGACAGTAATATCTAATGCAATGCCTTTATATAAACATTTAATTAATAACCTAGATCTTGTATTTGACTTGACAGATGACATGCAAATAAATGACGCAGCAAATGTTGTATATAAACTTGTATTTCAAAATACAGATAGTCATTCTCAAGATCAAACTTTAGGTCTTTTAGCAACTAAGTTAAAAATTGAAAGAGAAAAACTACCTTCTCCAAAGATTTTAAACAGCAAGTTATCACCTAGACCAATATCAAATAGTACAAATAATAATCAGAATCCTATTGAAAAACATACAATTGCTTTAATTGTACAGAATAAACTTCTCAAAAATTACATTAAGGAGCAATCAAACGAACTATTTCATGATCCTAAATTAAGGGCAATTTTTGATATTCTGAAATCAGATGATGATATAGAGCATATAACTGATAATATATTAAATGAGGTAATAATAGACTTGAAATCCTTTTCTTTACCTAAAACTAACGAAAAAGATTTGATAACTGAACTAAATGATTGTATAAACAGGTTGTATAATCATCATTTAAAGAGGAAAAAAATCGAGCAACAAAAAGCTATTGAACTAGGACTTGAGTCTAATGCAGACACTATAGACAATGTTTTAGAAGATAGTCTTAACACTAATAAACTATTAAAAGAGATTCAATCTAACCAAAACCAATGACACAACAAGATCCAATAAATTCTATATCAGTATCATTCAATTCTGAAAATGATGATGAAGGTAATCAAGATGCCTCAAGAGTATTGAGAAAATTACTTCCTGGAGCAACATCTGAGTTCACAGATTCTTGGGGTGAACCTTCCTCAGATCAAGTAAATGCAATTGGAGATGACCCAGCATGGGAAGCAAGCGTTAACGAAGCAGATATAACAGATGACCCTGTAAGAATGTACCTGAGAGAAATAGGAAAGGTTAATTTATTAAATGCCCAAGGCGAAAAAGATTTAGCAAAACAGGTAGAAAATGGAAAAATAATAAAAAAGTTTTTCAGAGAAAATACTGACCAGGACAATCCAAATATTTTTATGTTAAAAAATTTCATAAGGCATATTGGATCCAACACAGATTTAATAAAAGAATTAAAACAAAAAACAGAAACTGAAGAAACTGAAGATCTTAATGTAAAAGATATTCTTACAGGAAAAGCTGATGATTTTCTTAACAGCTCAACTAAATCAGAAGATCAAGAGCAAATGATAAGAGAAATGAGCGATTCATTAAATCTATCAGAAGAAGAAATACATACGAACATTTCTGATCTTTCTGCAGCTACTCAAATATTTCCTGACTGGCTTTTTGAGCATATGTTTGATGATGATGATGATATAAAAATATTAAAGAAAAAAACTAAGAAGAAGAAAATATCCTTAGGAAATTTTACTGATGAAGATTTAGAAGGATTATTAAAAAATCATATAGCTAAACTAGAATTCAATGCTAAGCAATGTAGTGAGCATTTAGTGCAAGCAAACTTAAGATTGGTTGTGAGCGTAGCAAAAAAATATATAGGAAGAGGAATGTCTTTACTTGATTTAGTTCAAGAAGGAAATATTGGATTAATCAGGGCTGTAGAAAAATTTGAATTTAGGAAAGGTTATAAATTTAGTACATATGCAACATGGTGGATCAGGCAAGCAATAACACGAGCAATTGCTGATCAAGCAAGAACTATCAGGATACCGGTCCATATGGTAGAAACAATAAATAAATTATTAAGGGTAAGTAGAAAATTAGTACAAGAATATGGAAGAGAACCCACTACTCAAGAAATTGGTCAAGAAATGGACCTGCCTCCATCAAAAGTTAGAGAAATACTAAAAATTTCTCAAGAGCCTGTTTCTCTAGAAACGCCAATTGGCGAAGAAGATGATTCTCATCTAGCAGACTTTATAAAAGATGAAAAATCATTATCACCAGTTGAAGCTGCATCCAATAATTTACTTAAATCTCATGTAGGAATGGTACTAGAAAGTCTAAATCACAGAGAACAGAGAGTTCTTCAATTAAGATTTGGGCTTGAGGATGGAAGGAGCAGGACACTTGAGGAAGTCGGTAGAGAATTTGGAGTAACAAGAGAAAGAATAAGGCAAATAGAGGCAAAAGCACTTAGAAAACTTAGGCATCCTACAAGATCTAAAAAGCTAAAAGATTTTATTGATCAGAGTTATTAAGTAATTAGTTAATAATTAATTATAAATAATTTACCAATTAATTTTTTACTGTTACCATCACAATACTTAATATAAATGGATCTTTTAATATGGATATAGCTTTACTTAGAGATATTTTAATAATATTCGGAATAATTTCTGGATTTATATTATTCCTAACTGGCATAATTCTAGTATTGATAATTTTTGTAAGAGTAAAAAGGATCATTAGGTACATTGAGAGTTCAATAAGTGAAATTGATTCTTTAAGAAATAAGATAAAAGAAGCTGTGCCAAAACCTTTTTCAGATATTATTAATGGAGCCTTAACAATTAAAAAATTCACTAACTCATTAACAAAAAAGAGTGCAAATAAGAAGAAAGTTAAAACTAAAAAAGAAGAAAGTTCAAAAAAAGGAAAGGAGAAAAAATAATAATGAGTAATGATAATGATGGAGGATTCTCTAGTGGATTTATAATAGGAGGAATAATGGGGTTAATTGGTGGTTTGATTTTTGCTCCTAGACCTGGAGATGAAACTAGAGCAATACTAACTGAAGCAAGTAATGATTGGAGAGATAAAGCAAAAGATCTCACTGATTTTGCAAAAGAAAGAATTATAGATGCAACTAATGAAGGAAAAAGAGTTGCTGAATCACTTAGAGAAGAACTTGAAGAAAATTAATTATTAAAGATCGGGTATGAACCTAAAATCTTTAAATTGCACGTTTTTTCAATTATATTTAAACATAGAGAAAGCTTTTCATCTTTAACATTGCCCTCAACATCAATAAAAAAATAATAATTTCCTAGCTTCTCTTTAGTTGGCCTAGATTCTATCTTAGTCATATTTATCTTACTTACTGAAAAAGGCCCTAAGGCAATGTATAAAGACCCAGGGGCATCCTTATCAAAAGATATGACCAGTGATGTTTTATCATCATTGGTTACCTTTTCACATGAATTATTACTAATTATTACAAATCTGGTGACATTATTTTTTACAGACTGAATATTTTCATCTAGAAGTATAACTTTCTCATTATCCTTCAGCCATGGAGGGCCAATAAATGCTCCTGGCATATTATATTGTTCTAAATCATTCAGGGAATCGACTGTACTATTAGAAATTTTTAACTCTGCATCAGCATAATTATCATTTATATACTTATAGCATTGACCTAAAGCCTGAGGATGACTAAAGATTACCTGGAACTTATTGTCATTATATTTTTTTAGGGTATATATTGAATGATTGATATTTAATTCAAGTTCACCAATGATACTAAAATTATTTTTTTCATCAGCTAGGAAATCTAATACTTCAACTATGGATCCTTGAATACTATTCTCAAGCGGCACTATAACTAAATCAGAAGAGTTGTCATTTAAAGAACCTAAAACTTCATTGATTGAATTAAATGGTATTTTATTCAATTTAGGAGAATATAAATCAGCTGCTCGAGAGCTATAAGTTCCCTTAGGGCCAAGATATCCAATATTTAGATTATCATCCATTATCTTTACCTTGAAAAAACCTTGTCATTGATTCCTCATTCCTGTTTGAAGAAATAATTAATACAGTATCATCTTCCTCAATATCTATATTTTCTGTAGCTTGAAAAGGGTTCCCTTTGTTGTCTATCTTGCCTAAAATTATTGCTCTAAATGGGATTTTTAATTTAGATATATCGTTGCCAATAATACTAGATCTTGGAGGTATTTTTATTGACCATACTGATGTTCCTTTTGATTGAATATTCATTAATCTAATAGGCAAACTTACTCCAGCTGTGTTAAGTATCAATTCTGTTATTGATTTTTCTTTAAGTACCAACTCATTTATTCCATAAGCATTAAATAAGGGTAAATTTTCTCTGTTATTTACAATAGATACTACTTCCGACAGTTCATATTTTAATTTTGCAATTTCACAAGAAATTAAATTAGAGGGATCGCTATCTGTCATAGCAACAAATATGGTCTGAGAATTTTCTCTATTTATACCAATAAATTCTAGAAATTCGGGAGATATGCAATTACCTGAATATGCAATTAGGTTTTCAGATTTATAGTTTAAATTACTAACCAATTCTTTATTTGAATCAATAAACACTACATCATCTAATCCATGATTTAACAATTCTTCATATAGGATTTGAGACTCACTATTGATTCCATTAATTATAATATTTTTTTTCATTCGAATTTCTCTATATAGTCAATAATCTTGTCTAATTTCAAATTGTTAGAATCCAATATTACAAAACCCAAGTCTTCAAATATATTTGAAATAGATGCATCATTTAAGACTATAAATATATTACTAGACAGATTAATATTACATTTTTGAGCAACAAATAAACTTTCAATATCTTGTTGAGCATCAATTATTACAATATTTGAGCCTTCTAATCCTGCGCTTATCAAAGTATCCATTTCTTTCATATCACCGTAATGAAAAGTCACCTTTTCTCTATCAGATGAATCCAAATGAGAGAATTCAGAATGTTCATAATCTAAAAATACTAAATCATCAATCTTATCAATTAATGACTCGCTTATTTTATTTAGATTAAAACTAGACCCTATAATTAATGCTTTCATTTATCCTTTATCTTGCCAAAACATAACTGAAGAATTTAAATCATTCATTATTTTATTTATAATCAAGTTCTCATTGAATTTATTAGATCTTCCATTAGATCTGATTATTCTCTCTGGAACAATCACTAAATCTGCTGAGTACTCAAAAGCTTTTTCAATAATGCCAAAATTTCTATCCCTAACCTTAAATAACCCTCCAATCATTCTAGATTTAGAAATTTTCCTTAAATTCATTTCTTTCTCAAAACTTTTTAGTAATTGTTCTGCTAAATCAAAATCATTTTTGAAATATTCATTCTCGCTATCAATTGGATATTTCAATGAAATTTCAATGAAAAATGCATAAAAAATTTCTATCCCTTTAGCCTTAATTAATGACTTAAGATCGTCTAGCATACGTTTATTACTCGCATCTATTTTATCTAATATTAATAAAATTTTATCCATAATAATTAATTTTCTGATTTAATATTCGCTGGACCAACAACATCTGAAATTTTTTCATCAGGACCTGCAATTATAAGTATATCGTTTGAAGTAAGTGTTTGATTCTCATCAGGATTTAAAATTATATCTTCTCCTCTCTGTATAGCTATTAATGCAACTCCATATCGATCTCTTAAATTATTAAAATTACTATTTCTTAAGGTTTGACTTATAAATCTTGTTGGGACTTTTATCTTACTGATTCCATAAGTTGAAGTTAGCTCCATATACTGTTCAATTCCCGGAAGAAATAGATCATGAGCTAGCATTCTTCCCATATCACTTTCTGGATAAACTACCTTATCTACTTCAATCCGATCAAGCGTCTCGCCTTGTAGTTTTGTGACAGCTCTTGCAACTGTTACTCCAATTTTTAAAGATTTTAGCAGAACGCTTACCATAATACTTGCTTCCGTGTTTGATCCAATTGCGACTACAGCATATTCGAATTTCTCTATGCCTAATTCTTTTAAGCTTGATTCATCTGTAGCATCAGCCGTAACTGCATAAGTTACTTGGCCAGCAAGTTCTTGAACTTTAACAGGGTCAATATCAATTGCTAGGACATCATGCCCCATTTGGTACAAAGTGGTAGCCACAGTAGTTCCAAACCTACCTAAACCTATTACAGCTACTTGAGTTATTTTCAATTAATCTCCCTTTTACCCTATTCTAACCTTCTCTTGAAAAAATCTATACTCAACAGACTTTTGTGATCCAGCCAACAACAATGCCAATGTCATGGGACCCAATCTTCCAATGAACATTGCAAATGAGAATAAAATCTTTGTAATATCACTAATTTCTTGGCTGATTCCTGTAGACATTCCATTAGTACCAAAAGCTGAAATAGCATCAAATATTAGATGTGAAAAATAATGAGATTCTTCTGCATGAGAGTACTCAATAAATAATGTGGCCAGAACTATAATACCAATTATAAAAATACTCAAAATCAATATAACCATAGCTCTTACGCCAATATTATAAGGGATTTCTCTACCAAAGAATGAAATATTATCCCTCCCTTTTATATGATTAAATATCATTAATATTGCCAACACAAAAGTAGTAATTTTTATACCTCCAGCAGTTGAAGCAGGCCCTCCTCCAATAAATAATAGAAACGCGCATATCATATTTGTATAGTCATGTGATTGAGCCATACTAAACGAATTAAAGCCAGCTGTTCTAGTAGACATAGAAGTAAAAATACTATTTATAACTTTTTCACTTAATGACATAGGGCCTAAAGTATTAGGGTTAGAAAACTCAAACGAAAAAACTAAAATAGCTCCCCCAATTGAAAGCACTAAAGAACCCATTAATATCATCTTAGTCTCTAAACTAAGTAGCACTCTAAATCTTCTTAAGCCTCTACTACCCAATATTCTTCTGTGGTGAATTAGATCGTTCATAACAAAATATCCAATTCCACCAAAAAAGAACATTAAGGCAGTTATTAATAAAATAATATTATTAATTACTCCTCTAGAAAATGGTTCAAGATTATTACCAAAATTAAAAATTGTGAAGCCTGCATTATTGAAAGAAGAAATCGAATGAAATATTGCGTACCAAGCATTTTCTCTAATATTGTCAAGACCATAAGAATAAGAGAATAAAATAAAAAATATGAAAATTCCTACTACCTGAAATGATAAAGAGGACAAAACAACTTTCCAAACTAAATTTCCAATAGAACCTAAGTTGTCTGCACCTAAGCCTTGTCCAATCTGAACACTTCTTCTAAGCCCAAGAGATTGGCCTGCTGCCAATAGAAAAAATGCAGCTCCTGTCATAAATCCAATTCCTCCAATTACAATCAGGAAAGCTATAACAATCTGGCCAAACATAGTCCAAGTATGCGCAGTATCTACAACAATTAACCCCGTGACTGTAGATGCAGATGTTGCAGTGAATAAAGAATCAATGAATGAAATAGGCTCATTATGAGAAAAAGGAAGGGATAATAAGATTGCCCCCAATAAAATTAAAGCTAAAAATCCATAAATAACTATTAGGGGTGATGATGTGCCTCTCTCTGAGGCACTTCTAACTTCACTTTTTATAATAATAGGCTTTAAGTTATCATCTCTTGGCCTAATACTTGATGATTTTGATGATTTTGAAGGCATGACGATATTATATGATTTTCCTTGAATATTCGTAATTTTCTTATGATAAAATATAGCGGTGAATAATATAATTAAAAGTTTACTCCCAATAAATTTACTGTTTTTATTATTTATTTCCTGTGCCTCAGATACAGGCAAAGAAACATATACAACCACCCCAACAACTGAAACATACCTTCCAAGTTTAAGCGAAACTATTGAATATGTTTCTCCTTCTGTAGTAGCTATAAATATTTCAACGGTAGCATTAGATAGATTTTTTATCCCAAGAATAAGATCTGCTGATGGAAGTGGTGTGATAATTTCTAAAGATGGATACATTGTTACAAATGATCATGTAATTAAAGATGCGAGAGAAATCTCAGTTATTTTAAATGATGAGTCAATATATCAGGCTGAAATTATTGGAAGAGTTCCTTATAGTGATATTGCCTTAATAAAAATTAATACTGAGCAAGAATTAACGCCTATAGAATTTAGTAGCTCAAAAGAATTAAAGGTTGGTGATTGGGTTATTGCTTTAGGAAATGCTTTTGGATTGGCTGGGACGCCTACTGTTACAGCAGGAATCGTTAGTGCAAAAGAGAGGGTAATAGAAACTGAAGACGACAGAACATTAACAGATATGATTCAAACAGATGCAGCTATTAATAATGGAAATTCAGGAGGTCCACTTGTTAACCTCTCAGGAAAACTAGTAGGAATAAATAGCACTATTATGAGAGGTGCAGAGGGAATAGGATTTGCTATAAGCTCAGATCTTGTACTTAGATACATTAATGACTTATTAGAATTTGGAGAAGTTCAAATACCTAGAGATGGAATCGAAGGAAGAACTTTGGATCCTAATTTTATTAATACCTTATGTGAAGTAGGGTATAATTTATGCGAGCTGGATGAAAATTTTAAAGGAGTTGCAATCTTAGAAATAACTAAAGATAGTCCAGCATCTAAATCAGGATTATTACCAGGAGATATAATTATTTCAATAGAAAATAAGCCTGTTAGAGGCTATGGAGAATACATGAGTTGGAAATATAATTTTAAGCCTGGAGATGCTGTCAGGTTGAATATAATTAGAGGGCAAGAAGAAATAGAAATATCACTAATATTAGATAAGGCCCTAGATAGTGATTAATTTAATTTAATTATTTTGAAGCCAACCATAACTCCATTTAACTTTTCTCTAAAATCAAACTCATTGCTTCCATCATCAAATATAACTTCTTTGGCTAAAATCTGATTTTTAACAAATTCTAAATTTTGGTTTATAGAATCAATTAAATCTTCATCTCCAAATATCTTAATTTTTATAGAATCAGAGACATCAAGATCTTTCTCTCGCCTTGTAGTTTGAACAGCCCTAACCAAGTCTCTTGCTATGCCTTCTTTCTTTAGCTTTTCATCTATAGCAAGATCCATTTTAACTATAAAATCAGTCCCTTCTATTGTCTGGGTGCTAGGATCATCATTAGTTATTGTTTCGATGTCATATTCTCCCTCTTTTAATTCAAAATCTCCTATAACTACAACACCATTTTCTTCTTTCCATTTTCCTTCTTTTGATAATTGGATACACTCCTGAACTTTTTTACCAATTCGTGGACCAAGTAATCTAGGATTTATCTTTAATTGAACAGAATTCTCATTATTTTTTACATTTTCAATATTTATTTCTTTTACATTTACCTCTTCTTTTATTAGCTCAAAATATTCTTTTATCCATCTGTTCTTATCAGATTGAATTGTTAGTGAATTCAAAGGTTGTCTAACTCTTATTTTATTTATTTTTCTAATAGATAGTGATGTCGAAACTACTTTCCTTATTATGTCCATTTCTTCTATCAATTGGTTATTTGATTCTATTCCGGAAACATCTGGCCAATTTTCTAAATGAACTGATTTGCCTTCATTTAAATTCATAAATAATTTTTCTGAAATAAGAGGAGATAATGGAGCAATTATTTTTAATAGAATATTTAGAGCTGTATATAAAGTGTCGTAAGCATCGGTTGCAGATGAAGTATTCGCTTTAGCCCAAAATCTATTACGAGATCTCCTTATATACCAATTATTCAATGTATCAATGAACTCAGAAACTATTGCACATGCACCTGTTATATCATAATTATTTAAAAATTCTTTTACATCCAAAGAGGCTTTCTTCGATTTAGAAAGAATGTATTTGTCGATAGGCAAATTTGCCTTATTTATTGAATTAGGTTTGTATTTCTCTAAATTGCAATAGAGATTAAAAAAGTATACTGAATTCCATAGAGGAACTATTACTTGTCGGAGAGAAGAATCTATTCCAGAACCAGTGCTATCCATCATTAAATTCTGACCTCTAAGTATTGGAGATGAAACCAAAAACCATCTAAGAGCGTCTGCCCCAAAATTTTTCCAAACTTTTTCTGGCTCAGGATAATTATTTAATCTCTTGGATAATTTCAATCCTTTTTCATCGATAACTACGCCATGCCCAATCGCATTTAAAAAAGGAGGTTTATCAAATAGAGCTGTTGATAATACCATTAGGGTGTAAAACCAACCTCTGGTCTGAGCTATATATTCAACAATGAAATCTGCAGGAAAATGAGATTCAAACCATTCTTTATTCTCAAAAGGATAATGAACTTGAGCAAAGGGCATTGATCCAGATTCAAACCAACAATCAAAGACTTCTTCAACTCTTCTCATAGTACTTTTCCCAGTTGGATCGTCAGGATTAGGTCTAGTTAATTCATCAATATATGGACGATGTAAATTATCTGGCCTAACTCCAAAATCTGACTCAATCTCATCAAGGCTCCCATAAACATCAATTCTTGGATAATCTGGATCATCGCTTTTCCATACAGGAATGGGAGTTCCCCAAAATCTGTTCCTGCTTATAGACCAGTCTCTTGCTCCAGCAAGCCAGTTACCAAATGCTCCGTCTTTTATATGGTCAGGTATCCAATTAATTTTTTGATTATTCGAAACCATATTGTCTCTAAATTTTGATACTTCTACATACCAAGAATTAAGAGTTTTATAAATTAAAGGTTCATCTGTTCGCCAACTATGAGGATAATTATGTTTATAATTTTCTCGTTTTAATAAATATCCATCTAATTTTAATTTTTTAATAATTTCCGGATTAGCATCGAACACGAGTTGACCGGAATAGTCAGAAATTTCAGATGTAAATTGGCCTTTAGAATCAACTGGACAAACAGTTTTTATATTATTGTCTTCACAAATAGATTGGTCATCTTCTCCAAATCCAGGCGCCATATGAACTATTCCAGTTCCTTCTTCTGTATTTACAAATTCTGCAGGAAGTATCCTGAATGCATTGGGTTGTTTTTCAAAATAATTGAATACTGGATAATATTTTAGCCCCACTAAATCAGAGCCTTTTATTTTTTCTTCAACTTTATAATCAGACAATTCGTTATCATATTTTGATAAAGCAAACTCTCCTATAATTAATTTCTCAGATCCATTACTAATAAGTAGGTAATCTAGTTCGCTATTTACAGCAACTGCTAAATTTGAAGGTAACGTCCAAGGAGTGGTAGTCCATATCAAAATACTTGCACTAGCAAATTTTGTTCCTTTATCTAACTTAAACCTAACCGTAACTGCAGGGTCTTCTCTCTCTCTATAAGAATTATCAAGTCTTGTCTCAAAGTTTGATATAGGAGTTTCAGCTTTCCAAGAGTATGGCATCACCCTATCTTTCTCATAAATCAAACCTTTCTTCCATAATTCTTTGAAGGCCCATATTACTGACTCCATATATGAGATATCCATAGTTTTGTAATCATTTTTGAAATCTACCCATCTTGCCTGTCTATTTACTGACTTCTCCCATTCTTGGGTATATTTCATAACAGATTTCTGACAATGATCATTAAAATTTCCTACACCGAACTTAATTATTTCTGCTCTTCCTGAGACTCCTAATTCTTTTTCTGACTCCATTTCTGCAGGAAGACCATGACAATCCCAACCAAATCTACGATCAACTTTATTACCAAGCATAGTCTGGAATCTAGGAATTATATCTTTCACAAATCCAGTTAAAAGATGTCCATAATGAGGCAATCCGTTAGCAAATGGGGGGCCATCATAAAAAACAAATTCCGATGTTTGCCCTTTATTAAGGGTCTTATTAAAAGTTTCATCTTTTTCCCAAAAATCTAATATTTTTCTTTCAATTTCAGAAAAATTGGGTTTAGAGTTTAGATCAGGAAACTGCTTATTATTCATTTTTTTCCACCAGCTATAGAGGGAAGGAAATGTATCTCAGATACATTATTCAATTTATGAATTAACCCTAATCTTGTTGTTTTTCCATCAATTACTGCAGACATACCTGGTCTCAATTTTCCTTCATCAACTAAATAATCCTTAACGCCTGGATACATATCTTCTATGTGATCGATAAGGTTCCTTAAATTAGAACCATAAGCTTCTATCTCTGTAGGCACGTCAAGAGTTTCTCTTATCTTATAAGGAAGAAAGATTTTTATCATTAGAAAATTATTTTTTTCTTTTCAAAGCCTCTGTAATTCTAGAAGGCTTCATTGGAGTGTTAAGCAGTCTCAATCCTAAAGCATCATTAATTGCATTACCAATAGCTGGAACTGGTGGAACAATAGGAGGCTCTCCTACTCCTCTAACCCCATAAGGATGTTCCTCACTTGGAACTTCAATCATAATAGTATTTATCATTGGGAGATCTAGAGATGTAGGCATCCTATAATCTAGATAGCTTGAATTAAGCATAATTCCATCATCACTCATAAAGTATTCCTCATTTAAAGCCCAACCTATTCCTTGAGCAGCTCCACCTTGCATCTGGCCTTCAACATAAGATGGGTGAATTGCCTTCCCGACATCTTGAATAGCAGTATAATTTACAACATCAGTCTTGCCTGTTTCTTCATCAATTTCTAAATCAGCAATATGTACTGCAAAACCACCACCAGCTTCTTCTAAGTCAACTGATGCCGACGAAACTATAGGTCCTCCAGGAGGATCATCAGCAATCTCCTTTAGTGTCATCTTTAGTTCAGAGTCGGTTTTTGATTTTACTACTCCATCAGAATATTCAATTTGATCTTTACTAATATCCCATTTCAAAGCAGACTTTTCGATAATCTGTTCTATTAATTTATGAGCAGCATTGTATGCAGCATATCCGGTAGCATAAGTTGTACGACTTCCTCCTGTTACATCAGTAATTCCTATACTGTCTGTATCTACAACTGAAGGTCTTACATCCTCAGCAGGAATCCCCAAAACTTCTGCTGCCTGCATAGCAATAGAAGCTCTTGATCCTCCAATATCAGTTGATCCTTCAGTAAGCGCTACTTTTCCATCTGGATTAAGCGAAAGGTTAACCGAAGACTTAAAACCTATATTAAACCAGTATCCACTTGCTATACCTCTACCTCTTTTTTTACCTGATTTAGGATTTGAGTCCAAATCTGATTTCCAATGATCAGAATCTTTTGCGGCTTCTAGACATTCTTTTAATCCGATAGTTCTGTACTTCGGACCTAAGGCAGTCCTAGTGCCTTTCTCCGCAACATTCTTAAGTCTAAAATCAATCGGATCATAACCTTTGATATTACAAATTTCATCAACAACAGTTTCAGTAGCAAATGCAACTTGAGGAGAAGCTGGTGCTCTATAAGGAGCAGAACTCGGCTTATTTACTACAACATCATATGCATCAATTTTCATTGACGGAACATCATAACAAGAAAATACACACTTAGCTGCGGCTTCAATGAAAGCTTCAGGGTAAGCTCCTGCTTCAAGTCTTATGTCAGCATAAGCTGCTAAAATCTTTCCTTCTGAATCAATTCCAATTTTTACTTTTACTTTTCCTCCAGGGCCGGGACCTGAAGCATCAAAAACATCAGTCCGACTCATAACTGTTTTTACAGGTCTTCTAGTTTTTTTAGATAAAACTGCAGAAATAGGTTCCAAGTAAATAGGAATCTTTCCACCAAATCCTCCTCCTATTTCCATAGGAGTAACCTTGATTCTAGATACATCTAAATCTAGAACTTTAGATACACTATCTCTTACAGCAAAAGATCCTTGGGTGCTTGTCCATATCTTGACTCTATCTTCTTCATCCCAAACTGCTGTACCAGTGTGAGGTTCCAAATATCCTTGATGAACAGTTTGCATATCTACTTCTTTTTCTATAACTAAATCTGCTTTCTCAAAACCATCATCAATATTTCCACTTTCATGTCTCACATGCGCAGCGATATTTGTATTTTTAACTTTCTTTCCTAGATGATCTCCAAGATAATCTTCATGCAATATGGAAGCATCTTTTGCCATTGCCTGATCGACATTAATTACAGGCTTCAATACTTCGTAATCTACTTTTATTTTTTTTACTGCTTCAAATGCAGTATTTTGATCTTTTGCAGCAACTCCTGCTACTACATGACCTTTATAAAGCACTTTTTCAAAAGCCATAACATTTTCACTTAAATGTCTCTCCGACCCAGACTCTTCAGAGTTTCCTCGAACTATATCACCCAGTCTCGGCAAATCTTTTGCAGTCATAACCGCAAAAACTCCGTCCATCTTTTCAGCTTCAGAAGTGTCTATAGACTTAATTTTTGCATGTGCATAAGGGCTCCTAGCAACTGCTCCTATTAACATGCCTGGCAATTTAATATCTGCACCGTACTGAGCCCTGCCAGTAACTTTGTCATAACCATCATGCCTTATGGGTCTTGTCCCAATTACTTTATAATTTTTATTTTCTGGAGTTGATACCATCTTCTTGGCCCTTTCTCTACTTTGATTCTTTAGAAGCCTTAGTTACTGCTTTTACAATTTTGTCATAACCAGTACATCTGCATAAATTCCCTGCTAGCCAGTGTCTTATTCTTTCTTCAGAAGGATCAGGCTCGTTATCTAGTAAGGCTTTAGCTGAAACAAGGAAGCCTGGAGTGCAAATTCCACATTGTAGAGCAGCCTCTTCCAAAAATGCTTGCTGAAGTGGATGAAGTCCATCAGGGCTTGCCATTCCTTCAACTGTTTCTATATTTTTACCTTCTGCTTCTACGCCTAAAACCAGACAGGAATCTACAATTCTTCCATCTAGGTTCACAGTACAAGCTCCACAGTTCCCATCATTACACCCTTCTTTAGTTCCTGTTATCCCGACTACTTCTCGTAATGTCTCTAAAAGGCTCACATATGGATCAATAAGTATATCCATCTCTTGACCATTTATAGTTGTATTTACTGTAACTTTTTTTACTTTATTTTCAGCCATTTTATCCTCCTGCTCTTTCTAGCGCTTTTTCTATAGTTCTTCTAGTAAGAACTTCAATTAAATCTTTTCTATGTTCGATTGTTCCTCTCATATCAGCAATGGGGCTAGCAATATCTTTAGCTTTTTCAGAAACTTTTCTTATATTCTCATCTGTTGGTTCTTTGCCAACTAATAATTCTGAAGCTTCTTTTGCAAATATTGGTGTTGGTCCTACAGCAGCTAATGCAACTCTGCAAGATGATACTTTCCCATTACTTAATTCAATAGAAGAGGCAACTGCGGCAACTGCTATATCCATCTCATTCCTAGGAATAAATCTTTCATAAGAAGCAGAAAATTCACTATTTTTTAGTGGGATCTTCAAAGAAACTAAAAATTCACCATTTGTTAATGCATTCTTGCCAGGTCCTGTGCACATATCTTCAACTGGAATTTCTCTTGTTCCTTTAGGTCCAGCAATTTCACAGATAACTTCATGAACAATTAAAGAGCAAATTGCATCAGCGCTTGGAGAAGCATTGCATAAATTCCCTCCCAAGCTGGCCCTTGATTGGATTTGAATGCCTCCTATTAGAAAAGCTGAATCAACTATTCCAGGAAAAACTTCGCAAACTTTAGAATCTTCATACAATACATGGCATGGAGTGGCCGCCCCAACAATCAAATGAGAATCAGTCCATTCTAGTTTAGTGAGCTGAGGAATCTTTTTTATATCGACGATGGCATCAAGTTCAAACTTTTCCCCTCGAGCTTGAACAAGAACATCGGTTCCGCCTGCAAGACATTTAGCTTTATCTCCATACTTATTTAGTATTTCAATAGCTTCATTAACTGTCTCTGGAGCATAATAATTAAATGGATGCATATGTGACCTCCGCTAATTTAGGTTTAAAAAGACGCTTTATTTAAACTCTCCTAACCTAATTATCCACGTAAAAAAAATTTCAGCAAGACTTTTGACTTTATTTCTCTAAAAGAGACAATAAATTATCACAGTTCTTCATAGATGCACTAAGATCCATTCCCTGACAAAGTAATATGAAATTACCTTGAATTACATAATTTCTATATTTAGAATTTATACAATGACCTCCTATACCAGCTCCACCACCTGCAACTCCTCCTTCTCCTTGGGACTCCCCAAAACAATGCCTTACATCTTTTAAGCCTTCTGTGAAAATAGCTTCATCTTTGTCGAGTTTTATTTCTTCTTTAGTCCCGGCTCTTTCTCTAACCAAAGCTTCACCATTTAATGCATCTTCATGAGAATCAAAAAATCTAATTTCATAATCTATCGGATCTTCGAACTTTCTAAATCCATAAAATACGTTTTTTGCATAAGTTAATTCTTCAACAGAATACTCCTTTAATTTCTTAAACTTAACTGGAGATCCAGTAAAATCATCAAGGCTGTAAATAACATCACTAGTTACAATTTTTCCAACTCCTATAGCACTGCTGTCATCACTACTTCCCCCAGATGAGCAGCCTATGATTGATAAAAGTAATAAAGTTATTGAAATCGTTTTATATATGTTTTTCATTTTTACTTTCTCCTAGTTATTTAAGTTATTTTACATTTTTTTATTTTATTCATTTGGTCCAAAGCGATTTTCTTCTTGGTCCCCTTCCTGCACTAGAAACATAAATATTGGGAAGCAATACCACAATGCGGTTGCAAATATACCAAATATATATGTCATAATTAAGAGAATTTGAAAGATATCCATTTGGGCTGAAGTTTGATTGCCTGGAGCAATTAAAGATAATAAAAAAATTGACATATAGGCTATAAGCACAAAAGGGCCAAACCCAATAAGCCATAAGGAACTCTTATTCACATCATGCAATCTTCTTACAGTAACGGCCAAAGAAGGTATTAAAAGTATTAAGATATAAATAATAAAAAATATAACTAATGGTTTTGCTCTAAGAGACACAATTAACAAAATAAAAGATGTTAATTGTGTAAAAAACCAAAAACTCCAATATTCTTTTTTAGATGCTCTGCCTGAAAAATCAAAAGGTTTTTTCAATAAGACTATTTTTATTTGTTTAAAAAAATCATTCAACTTTAGTGCCTTGAATCAATGAAAGAAGGTCAACGCAATGTATCCTAGATTCAGTTTCATTCTCACCTTGGCACAAAACAATCATATTACCAATTACAAAAAATTCATTATATTTCGGTGAAGAGCAACTACCTGCTCCATGATCGCCAGCAGCACCAACTCCTCCAGTATTAACTCCACCTCCATTTCCGCCACACACCCTTGCATCTTTTAAACCTTCAGTCCAAGAAGCCTCGTCTTTTTTTAGTTTTGCATAAGGACCAACTCTTTCTTTAGCTATTTCTAGCCCTGAAGAAATAGCTATATCATGATCTGGATAAAATCTAAGTTCATAATCTATAGCGTCTTTTGATCCGGGTTTCTTATAAAAACCAAAATATGCACTCTCTGCATCTTTCAAATCTTTAACCTTGTAAGTTTTACCTTTTTTAAAACCTAAACTTTTCACATCTTCTAAGGTATAAATCTTTTCTGATTGATTAATCTGTGCGAAAGGAACTTCTGAGCTTTCTTCGCCTCCACATGCAATTAAGACTGTTAATAAAAGAAATAATATAAACGACATTGTAATTCTCATAAATATCCCCCAAAATACAATTTATAAACGCATTTTACCACTCAAAATTTATTTAATAAAAAATGACAAATAAATCGAAAATAAAAATTGCAGCACAAGTAACCCCAAATCCTTCAGAGGAAGATATAGAGTTTATAAAAGAATTAGGACTAGATTATGTAACTTTATTTGCTGGAAGAGGAGAGGCAAATTATGACTTTTTTATGAAACAGAGAGAGATATTTGAGCCTCACAATCTAAAAATATATGGATTTGGAAATTCAAGTATACATAACCATGATTCTTTAGTTTTAAACTTAAACGATAGAAATCGGGTAATTGAAGATTATAAAAATTATATTAAAGATTTAAGTAAAGCAGGAATTTTTTATTCTACTTACGCACACATGGCTAGTGGAGTTTGGAGTACAGCAAAAGAACCAACAAGAGGAGGGGCTCTTGGAAGAGCATTTGATGTAGATGCTGAAACTTTTTACATTAACGATAGAAAAGGGCCAAGGACTATTTCAAAAGGGAAATTAACCCATTCAAGAGAATATTCTGAAGAGGAATTATGGGAAAATTTCGAATATTATATAAAAGCCGTAAAACCAACTATAGAAGAGTCAGGAGTAAAAGTAGGAATTCATCCTGACGATCCTCCTGGACTAAAACTGGGCGGAGTTCCTCGTTGCATATTTAGTACATTTAGTGGGTATCAAAGAGCTTTAGAAATTGCAGATAGCCCTAACATAGGAATTTGTTTGTGTGCTGGAACTTGGCTAGAAGGTGGAGATACGACAGAAAAAAATGTTACCCAAATGGCAAAATATTTTGGAGATCAAAATAAATTATTCAAGATTCATTTTAGGAATGTTGATAAGCCACTTCCTCATTTTAAAGAAACCTTTTTGGACGATGGCTATATGGATATGTATAAGATTGTAAAAGTACTAAAAGAAGTTGATTTTGATGGGATAATAATACCTGATCATAATCCAACAATGGGCTCACTTGAAGATCGAGGCTCAAAAGATCCTCATTGGCATCATAAAGAAGATAAATATGGCGTAGCTAATAGAACAGCAACTGCATTTGCAATAGGCTACATGAAGGCCTTGGTTGAAAGAGCCGAAGACGAATAAACATGACAGTCAATATAGACGAATATATTAAAGAGGGAACTAATGTAAAAATTGGTCTTAATGAATGGTCTAAATATAAAAAAAACTTACAAAAAAATTTAACTAAAACATTAATAATTACTAGTAAAAGTTGTAAAAAATATATATCAAGTATTAATTCTGAGAAAGTATTAGAAGTAAAGGAAGAACCTACTTTTCACTCTATAGATAATTCACTTAAAGAAATTTATCCGATATATAAGAAAATAATAGAAAAGAATGATGAAATTACTCTAATTGCTGTGGGAGGAGGAAGTGTTATAGACACAGCAAAAATCCTGTCGTTAATGCTAAGCAATAACATAAAAACTGCACTAGATGCCTTAGAAAAATCTAATCTTTCTGAACTAGATGAAAAAATCAAAACAATTTGTGTTCCATCAACAGCTGGTACTGGGGCAGAGACAACTCAATTTTCAACAATTTGGGATAAATCAAAAGGATTAAAATATTCAATAGTCTCTAATAAATTGAATAGAACGATCATCTTAGATCCTGAACTATCTTTATATCTTCCAAATCAAATAACAATTACAACTGGAATTGATGCCCTATGCCAATTATTAGAATCAACATGGAGCAATAAGGCAGATAAATTCTCTGCTAAATCTGCTAAGTTGGGCTACCAAATACTGAAAGATAATTTAGTTAATACTATAAATAGCCCTCAAAACGAAGAATCTAGGCTATCTATGTTGATATCTAGCTACTTAAGTGGAATATCTATATCTAAAGCCAACACTACTTTATGTCATTCAATTTCATATCCTTTAACTGCGTTGATAGGGATACCTCATGGACTAGCGTGCGGATTAACTCTAATTGAGACTATAAGATTTAATTCTAAAGATAATGATAAATTTTTAAAAAATACCTTAAAAGCAACCAATCATATTTACTCAAAAGATTTGATTAACGAAGTTGAAGATTTATTTAAGAAAATAAACTTTGAAAAACAATTGCAATTTTTTATCCCAATATTGGAAAGAAGCCTAAATAAAATTTTACCTTTAACTATTAACTCTTCAAGGGCAAATAATAATCCATTTAAAGCTGAAATAGAGGACATAAATCACATAATAGAAAAGTCTATAAATAGGGTGAAAAATTCCTAATTTAGCCTGGCTTTAAATTTTTATCCTTTATATTTAAATGTGTGTATAATTTCTCTTAGAATTTTACCAAAAATATTATAGTTTTTATTTATATGACTTTCGAAGCAAAAAGACTTCCTGGAGACAGGATTTCTTCGTTAAAAAAAATTTTAGAAAAAAAAGGGAATGCTGTGGGATTAGAAGCTCACAGTGGACTTAGTGGAATAGTTGTAGAAAAGTCAGAATTTGATTTTGTATGGGAAAGCAGCCTTACTGATTCTGCAAGCAAAGGATTACCGGATGCATCTATTGTTAGCAATGAAAGCAGGCTTCACACTATTGAGGAAATATTAAATGTAACAACGAAGCCAATGATAGTTGATGGAGATACTGGAGGCGACGAAGATAATTTTAGATTCCTAGTTAAAAGATTAGAAAATCAAGGGGTTTCTGCAGTAATTGTTGAAGATAAAATATTTCCTAAGAGGAATAGTTTCGGAGGAACTGTTGGGGCAGGCATGGAAGATCCTGATACTTTTTCTAAAAAATTATTAATTGGAATGAATACTAAATCTACTTCTGACTTTTTAATAATTGCTAGGCTTGAAAGCTTGATTGCAGGTTTAGGAATGGAAGAGACCATGTCTAGAACTGAAAAGTATATTAATTCTGGCATAGACGGAATTATGATCCACTCAAAACTAAAAACTCCTGATGAAATAATTGAATTCATTCCGAAATATGAAGCACTATGCTCAAAACTTGGAAGAAGGCCTTATTTAATAGCTGTGCCAACTACTTATAATTCAATTTCTGATAAAGAATTGATAGATCTCGGGGTAGATATAATAATACACGCAAATCATTTGAGCAGGGCATCATTCCAATCTATGCTTGATACAGCAAAATTGATTTCTGAATCTGGAAGAAGTTTAGAATCAGATGAAAATATAGCTTCAGTCAAAGAACTTTTTTCTGCTGTTGGTTATGACAAAATACTTGAGAGGGATTCAGAAAAAACACCAAATATATCTGCAATAATAGCGTCTGCTGGAAATCAATCAGATGATGACAAGCCTAGATCGCTTGTAAATATTTCCGGTAAACCTCTTGCATACCATCAAATCGAAACTTTAAAGAAAGTTGGGATAGAAAATATTGTTATGACTGTTAATGATTTAGATAAATTTGAAGATATTCAAAATTCGGGCGCCAAGATTATTGAATCTAATTTTCCAGAGGAAAAAAAATTACTCCATTCCATTATGTCAGCTGATAAATATTTAAATGATCATGCCCTAATAACATATGGAGATATATTATTTAATGAAAAAATTATTTCTAGTCTAATTTCTAGCAAAGAAGATATCGTCATTGCTGCAGATTCTTCTTATAGATATCACAAACATAATGTTGATAAGAAGTTAGAGTTAGTTTCATATTCTGAAAAAAAATCCTCAAGCAATAGACGCCAACTGAAAATGTCAGAATTACATCAAATTTCAAGACTTGGAAAAAATCTTGATATCGAATCTGCAGAAGCTGAATTTATTGGCATAGCTTATTTTTCACCAAAAGGAATAAAGGATTTAAAGCAATCATTTTCAATGATGAGCGACATGGGTTCCTCAGAAGGATTACTAATAGATGTATTAAATTTCATGATCAAAAAAGGAATAAAAATAAATTCTATGGAATTTGACGGCGGATGGATTGAACTGCATACCAAGGAAGATTTTAGAATGGCAGAAGAGGAACTAGGCATTGAGTATTAGTTCTGATAATTTTATTAAATTATTAAAGAATCACTCTTTTTATAATGTAGCAGGAGTCCCCGATTCAACTTTTGGAGAATTATTTAATAAAGTTGATGAGGATGTAGAAATAAATTATTACCGAGCAAATAGAGAAGATACTGCACTTGGCCTAGCATCAGGAATCTCTATATCAAATAAAAATTGTTGTGTATTAATGCAAAATTCGGGCATAGGAAACATTATCAATCCTTTAACATCTTTTAATCTTCTTTATAATATTCCGGTCCTACTAATGATTGGCTGGCGAGGATATGGAGGAAAGCCAAATGATGCTCCAGAACATTGGATAATGGGGGAGAAGACTGAGGAATATTTTAAAATGCTAGGCATCCCGATCTGTACTTTTGAAGATTCCGAAAAGGACTCTAAACAAATAGAAAAAAAACTAATTTCAGAATTAGGCTCTTATGATCAATCACCAAATATCAAAGCTTTAATCATTAAGTCAGGAGTAATTCTTTAATGATCACTAGAAATGAAGCTATAAAATTAATAATGAATAAATTAGAAGATGACGATCTTGTTATATCTACCACCGGAATGATTTCTAGAGAAATTTATTCATATAAAGATCGGAAAGCTAATTTTTATATGATTGGATCTATGGGTCTTGCAACTTCTTTTGCAACTGGAATAGCAATCTCTAATCCCAAAAATAATGTGGTAATTTTTGATGGAGATGGAAGCCTATTAATGAATTTAGGTTCAGTTGCATGCACTGGATATTACTCTCCTAAAAACTTAACTCATATAGTCCTTGATAACTACTCTTATCAATCAACAGGGAGTCAGTCTTCAATATCTAAGGATATAGATATTTGTAGGATAGCTAGTGCATCAGGATATGAATTAGTTAAAGACTTTCCCCAATTTCAAGAAAGAGATTTAGATGAAATTAATATTTCGATTAATAATCTTTCTTTATATAGGATTCATGTCTCTATGGAAGATACGCATGATATTTCAAGAGTGAGTCACTTACCAGTTGAAATTACAAATAATTTTAAATCAAAAATATTATGAAAGAAGAATTTATAAAAAATAATAAAAGACCATTTGCATTTGTAACTATGTGCGCAGACCCAATACATCATGGGCACATAAACATACTTCATGAAGCAAAGAAATATGGATCTGTAATTATTGGATTAATGACAGACAGTGCTATGAAAAATTATAAAGGCAACCCATTATTATCATTTCAAGAAAGATTAAAAGTTTTGGCAGAATTAAAATCAGTATCAGGAATTATACCTATTGAAAGTATTGATTTTGTTCCGTATCTAGAGAAATTTAAATTTGAATATTTTTTGCATGGAGATGACTGGAAGCAAGGGGCTCAAAAAAAATCTAGAGAAAGTGCTATATTAGCTATGTCTGAATGGGGAGGAAAAGTTATTGATGTTCCTTATACTGAAGGGGTTTCATCATCAGACTTAAAAAAGGGAATTAACTAGAAGGGTCAGAAATTTAGTTTTCTCAGTTGGAACAATTTTTCAATAATATATATACTAACCTTGATATGAACACAAAAATATTTCTGACATTTTTCTCTCTATCATTGATGATTTTTTTCAATACTAATGAAATTTACGCTTTAACATTAAATGAAGTTATTGAGGAGAAATCAATCAAGAATGAAGAGTATCTCGATTTCGGTTACATCTCATTTGTAATTCAGATGATAATTGGAGGTGTCGTAGCTGGGTTTATCTGGATCATCGCATATTATGGAAAGCTAATGGATTTTATTTCAAAAATATTTAATAAATCAAAAGAAACCTCTAAAAAATTAAATGATAACGATTAACTATGATATTTATTTGCAGAGTAATACAACTCAATAAATATTATTTCTAAATATGCTAAATGATTTTTTTGAAACCTGGAAAAACGTAAATCATACAATTACTCTTTCAAATGATTGGAAAAGGCTGGTATTTTATTCTGAGGGTCCATGGATTACTAAACACTTATCTCCATTAATTAAAGAACTTGTTGATAATAGAAACATAAAAGTAACTTTTTTGACTTCATCTCAAAATGATAATTTCTATATAGAAAACAATAAAAATATGAAAAAAATATACATAGGGGATAAATCTGCAAGGACATACCTATTTAGAAAGCTTTCAGTAGACATAATGGTTATGAGCACTCCAAGTTTGCAATCAATGCAGCTGAAA
>Ga0315326_10000228_pt1 | contig 25964 bp, 21 predicted proteins | sample M180m32315metaG_FD_203457 | JGI IMG/M metagenome (GOLD analysis project Ga0315326, IMG submission 203457) | Ammonia-oxidizing marine archaeal communities from Monterey Bay, California, United States - M1 80m 32315 | ecosystem: Environmental > Aquatic > Marine > Coastal | place: USA: California... | reverse complement strand
AAGACGACTGGGATTCAGTCATAAATGTTCACTTGAAAGGAACTTTTGCTCCGACTCACCACGCTTCAGTTTTTTGGAGAGAATCTGTTAAAGCAGGTGGTGAAACTTTTGGACGTGTGATTAACACTTCATCACCTTCGGGTATTTACGGAAACGTCGGCCAAACTAACTATGGTGCCGCAAAAGCCGGAATCGCTGCTTTTAGTGTTATTGCTGCACAAGAACTTTTCAAATACGGAGTGACTGTTAATTGCTTAGCTCCAACAGCAATCTCCCGGCTTACCGAACCTTTGATGGGTGGAACTGACGGAGTTAGCGATGAGATTCGTGAGTCGATGTCGCCTAGGTGGATAGCTCTAATCGCAACTTGGCTTTGCAGTGAACAAGCTCAGAATGTGACCGGTCGTGTGTTTGACATCCGTGGTGACAAACTTGGTATTGCTGAAGGATGGCATCTTGGTCCGAGTGAAACTCAGGGGGATGAACCATCAGAACTTGACGATGTAGTGAAGACTTTGATGGAAAAAGCAAGGCTGAATGCTGACATGTCAGGTCGAGATCGTGAAGGTCCGGGTTTTCCTCCGAACACAATCTGAGGTTTGGATTCAGAAACCTTTAAAATCTGCAGAACGTTTTTCTATCCACGCTAAGGCAGCTTCTTTAATGTCTTCTGTCTCGAAGTTAACTGATTGCGCTTGAGCTTCAGCTTCGAGGGACTGACTCAGCGAAGAGGTGATTCCAGCGTTTAACAATTTTTTACTCATTGAGAGTGCAATTGGTGGTCCTGATGCTAAACGATCGGCAAAGTCTTGAACGGTATTGTCAAGATCTTCCTCTGCAACTATTCGGTTTACTAGGCCGATGCGGTCAGCCTCTGCAGAATCTATTACATCAGCCAGTAAAACCAATTCCTTGGCTCTGTGTAAACCGATTTGTCTCGGTAATAGCCAGGAACCACCGAAATCAATAGATAGTCCTCTACGTGCGAAAATCTCTGAAAATCTAGCTGTCTCCGAAGCGATGAGAATGTCGCAACCCAATGCGAGATTCATACCAGCCCCTGCTGCTACACCTCTTATTTTCGCGATTACGGGATGCGGGATCTCATTTAGGGCGAGAACTGACTCACTGATCTGCCTCATATTCTTTATATGCACATGTTTTTTTCCAGAGTTCGCTTGACTTCCTTGTCCGCTAACATCAGCTCCCGAACAAAAATTGCCTCCAGCGCCGGTGATCACAACAACTCTCACAGTTTCGCTTCTAGATATCTCTCTACAAATTCTTCCAAAATCAGCAAACATTTGAGTTGTCATGGCATTCATCACGTCAGGTCGATTAATCGTAATTGTTGCCTGAGAGCCAATCTGTTCTACGTCAATGCCCTCTGCGCCTTTTATGTTTTGTTCCATAAACGAACACTATCCACTCCCCATGCAATCCCATCAAAGGAGTTAGATAGGATTTATTTATGGATCTAGGAATGAGTGCAGACCAAGAAGCTATTAAGGACGTCTTCTCTAGTTTCTTTGTTGAACAAACTGGACCTGAAAGTGCTAGGAATTCAATGCCTTTAGGCTTTGACGTAAAAGCATGGAAGCGTCTATCAGAAACCGGAGCGCCCGGAATGGGTGTTTCACCACCAGCTGGTGGAGGTGCTTCATTATCTGATCTTGTAATTGTCGCCGAGGAAGCCGGGTCTCAAATTGCGCCTCTTCCTATTGTTGATCATGTGGTGGCTTCGAGAGTGTTGGAGAAGTTGGACTTATTGGAAGAAGAAGTTTTGGCTGGAACTCTTATAGCTGGTCTGGTGGTAAGGCCGGTAGAAAACGGTGTAGCTAAATCAATACCGACAGGTGCTATAGCGAACAGATTAATAGCTTTAAATGAAGACAAACTACTGCTGATTACTGATGAACCACCTAACGACTCCTTACCAAATCATGGTGATCTTCCAATCGCCCATCGTGAAATAAAAAATGCAGATGTCATTGCAGAAGGAAGAGAAGCCACTGAGATTTTCGATAGGGCCTTGAACGAATGGAAAACTCTGATTTCAGCGTTTCTGGTTGGTATAACTCGCAGTTCAATCGAAATAACCGTTGATTACGTGAAAGATCGTCACCAATTCGGAAAACCAATTGGCAGTTTTCAATCGGTTCAGCATGGACTGGCAGATTTACCCGGTTTATGCGATGGAGCTCGCCTACTCGTAAATAAAGCAGCGTGGGCAGGAGACAGGGAAATATCCGGAGAAATAAATTTAGTCGATAATGAAATTTCTGATTTCGCGACCCTTGCCTCTATGTCACTGATTTTTGCAGGAGAAACCTCACTACAGGCAACAGATCGCAGTCTTCATTACCACGGAGGTTATGGCTTCTCAGAAGAATACGACATACAACTTTTTTACCGCAGAGCCAGAGCATGGTCTCAAATTCTCAACAGCCCTTCAGAGGAATGTCTTCACCTCGCTGACCTTCTCCTAAAAGATGTGAGGGCTGAATAATGGATTTCGAACTCTCTGAAAAAGCAATTGATTTCCGGTCTCAGGTTAAAAAATTTATCGAAAATAATCTCACTTCAGAAATAATTTCAAATATGCATGAAACAGGAACATTCAATGACAAAAGTTTTAATGAGGCCCTAGCTTCAGAAGGTTTACTGGCAGGAGCGGTACCAGGTTATGGGGATCGTGACCCAGTGGAATTGTACCTTCTGTTCAATGAACTCGAAAAAGCTGGTGCACCATATGACGGTCTAGCAGTAACCATGCTGGTTGCCGGGATCATCAATGCCGTTGGAACAGAATTTCATCATGAAGAAATTCTTAAAAAGTTACTTACTGGAAAACATAATTGTTGTCTCGGTTACAGCGAACCAGATTACGGGTCAGACGTTGCCTCAATCACCACAAAAGCTGAGAAAGTCGGAGATAAGTGGATCATAAACGGACAAAAAATGTGGACAACTATGGCCCACGAGTCAGACTGGGTTCTTTTATTAACTCGTACTAATTCTGAGGTACCAAAACATAAGGGGATGACAATGTTTCTGGTTCCTATGTCCACTGCAGGAATTGAAATTCAACCTGTCCCAACTATGGCTTCAGAAATAACCAATGCGACTTTTTATGACAATGTAGAAGTGGAAGACCAATGGCGTTTAGGTGAAGTCGATGATGGATGGTCAGTAATGGGGATTGCTTTGGCCTTGGAACGAGGCGTTATGGGAGGAACAAACCCTGCAGTTCCTCTTCTGAAACATGTACTCAACTGGGCTGAAACTACACCGTCTAAGAACGAAAGTTTAATGATAAATAACACTCTTATGAGAGAACGAATAGCCCGTACGGCCATAATCAATCAGGTAGGGCAACTACTAACTCTTAGGGCAGCATGGATAGCTGCAACCGGAGGAATGCCGGGAGTTGAGGGTTCTATGGCAAAAATATATGCCTCTGAAGAATACCAAAAGGTGGTCGGTTGGTTCCAACAAATGGCAGGAGCCGAAGGTCTTTTAAGTTTCGGTGCAGAAGATGCAGCAGCATCTGGGTGGATTGACTATGACGCTCGTCATGCTCCAGTTACAACGATCTATGGAGGAACGAGTGAAATTAACCGAAATAACATAGCTGAAAGGCATCTTGGCCTCCCACGCAGTCGATAAAGAAAAACTAATTCAAAAAACCTTAGATACCGACTAGACTGATATTAATCCCAAGGATCCCTACTTCCCGTTTTATTACCGGTTGTAGCGCACTGAGGAGGAAAAATGAAAATTCTTATAGCTGATGCACTTCCAGAGGGCAAAATTGAAGTCCTGCGTCAAAAGGGTTACGAATGCATTGTTGAACCTGACCTGACAGCTGAACAGATTCCAGAGAAGATCTCTGGCGTTGAGATACTTGTAGTCAGAAGCACAAAAGTGATCTCTGAGGTTTTTGATAAGTCTGACTGCCTAGGACTTGTCGTTCGCTCAGGCGCCGGAATTAACACAATCGACTGTCAAGGGGCGGCTGACTCAGGTATTTACGTTTGCAATGTGCCCGGAACAAATTCGATCGCAGTAGCGGAACTGGCTATGGGTCTTATCATTTCAATCGATCGCCATATCCCTTCTGCTACAGCTGACCTGAGGGAAAGCAAATGGAACAAAAAAATCTACAGCGATGCTGAAGGACTATTTGGTAAAACTCTTGGAATTGTGGGATTAGGTGAAATTGGTTTAGCAGTAGCCGAAAGGGCCCGTTCTTTCGGAATAACAGTAATTGCGAAAAAAGCCCAACGAAAGCCTGAGACAGAATCCAGAATCCGCTCAAATGGCATAAAGCTCGTCGAAACTCTTGAAGAATTAATCACTGAATCTGATGTGATCTCAATACATCTTCCGAGCGGGCCCGAAACAAAAAATTTCGTTAACAAAGACTTTTTGAAACTGATGAAACCCAATTCGATCCTAATTAATACAAGCCGTGGAGAAATTGTTGATGAGACTGCTCTGCTGTCGTCCATAAATGAAAAAAATATCAAAGCTGGATTAGACGTTTTTTGTGACGAACCCACTAATGGTACTGGGCACTTCTCATCTGAACTGGCTCAACACCCAAACGTTGTAGGAACACATCACATAGGCGCCTCTACACAACAAGCACAAAATGCAACAGTAGAAGAAACAATACGGGTCATAGACGCATTTCGTGAAGGGAACGTAATCAACTGTGTGAACATCGCTAAAGAACGTGTGGGGAGTTCAACACTGACGATTCGACATTATGACAAGGTCGGGGTTTTAGCTGAAGTGTTCGCAATCCTCAGAAAAGAAGAACTAAACGTAGAGACAATGGAAAACAAAATTTTCGAAGGTTCAAAAGCTGCACTAGCAATTATTGACGTTTCAGGTGACGTTTCAGAAAATGCACTTACACAGCTGAGAGAAATAGATCACATAATTCACGTTCAATTAAGCAACCGCTAACCATGTCTAGATTAAAAGGATTTCCAGGTCTTGTCATCAAACCTGAATGGGTGGAAAAAGTAACGACCGGACCATACGATTCTTATACTCCCGAACAAAGACAAGTAATAACTTCAGAAAATCAATTAAGTTTTCTCAATATCACCAGATCATTAGAAGATCTACCAGTTGAACAACGCGACAATGTAGAAGAACTCTTAAATGAGTGTAAAGAAGCAATGGGCCATCTTTACAAAGCTGACGTATATCAGTCTTTTGATGAACCTTCTCTTTTTATTTACAGAATCGATATCCCCCATAATGGAAGCGTCCATTCACAAACAGGGATCGTGGGGTTAGTGCCAGTTGAAGATACTGAAAGTGTTCAAATTCTTAAGCATGAAGAAGTAAGACCTGAACGTTCTGATCTGATGTCACGTCATCTCGTAGCAGTTGGAGCTTCATCAAGTCCAATTTCTTTAACATATGAGAATGATGAACAGCTAGACAAAGCTCTAACTAATTGCACTTTAAATGAACCAGTTCTAATGACTGAAGATAGTGAAATGAAACAAACTATCTGGAAAGTTGTTGGTGAAACAGCAAAGGAGCTATCAGAACTTATAAGCAGTAAAACTTTGTACATAACTGATGGACACCATCGAATGGCTGCCGCTGAAGAAGCTCTCAAGAAATCAGACAATAACTATGAACCTCTGGAATCCACACTGGCGGTTCTGTTCCCCGACGATGAGATGTTGGTCCTACCTTTTCATCGAAGAGTAGGTGACCCCGAAGGTAGAAGTAGTCAAGATCTGTTAAAGGCTATTAGTTCAGTGTGTGAAATAGAGAAGTCCGACGAAACTACACCTGCGCGAATTGGAAAAGTCGGACTCTATTTAGATGGTCAGAATCACCAAATAATTCTTCCAGAATCCAAAGGTAACAATTTGGTTGATCAACTTGATGTTGCGAGATTACAGGAACACATTCTCTCACCGATTTTTGGAGTTGTTAATCCTGGAACTCATAAATTAATTGACTATGTTCCTGGACCTCTAGGGGTAGATGTTGTTAAAGAACGTTGTGATAAGGATTCATGGGTCGGATTTTTAATGCACCCATTAGAAATCAAAGACCTGATGGGAGTGGCAGAAGCGGGTGAGTTGATGCCACCCAAGTCTTCATACCTGATGCCCAAACCTAGATCTGGAGTTTTCGTTAGAGATCTAAGCAGAGAAAAAAATAGTCAATAAAAGTTTGATCAGTTAGGCGTTTCGTCGACTACGAACTTCAGCTGTAATAGCAGGTATGACTTCATGCAGGTCACCTAAAACCGCATAACCAGCTTTAGTGACCATATTTGCTTCAGGGTCCGTGTTTATTGCGAGTATATTTTTCGCTGCCATTGCACCCACCCAATGTTGAATTGCTCCGGAAATACCACTAGCAATATAAATTTCAGGTGCGATTCGATTTCCAGTCTGACCCACCTGGTCGCTATGTGGGCGCCAACCGTTATTGGTTACTGCACGTGAACAGCCCACTACCCCACCAATTTCTTCTGCGAGTTCTTCGAGTGGAGCGAACCCTTCTGCAGATCCGACACCTCGGCCTCCACCTACTACTACTGGTGCGGTCGTCAAGGTAATCCCATGTGTCCGGACAACCCGATCGACAACAATCGTTCTCGTCAGTGCAGAATCCAAATCGGGTTCGAACCCAACGATATTTCCTCCCCCGGAAGAAGACTGAGCCTCAGGTTCAGTCGAATGGTGTTCAACGGAAAATATTTGAACTTCTGCATTTGATGTAACGTCTTCGAGTAGTGATCCACCCCACTGAATTCTTGTTGCGGTAGATGAATCATTATCTATTTGAATCTTTCGGCAATTAGCCAAAAAAGGCATCTCTAAACGAGCAGCAACATGGGCTAAAACTTCATTACCGCGATCAGTCCCACACGAAACAATAATTTTCGCTGAAGTTTCATTAGCAATCTGCGTTAGTGTTTCACTCCAGACTTCTGGTCCATAATCAGTTAAACATTCATGGGAAGCTACTTTTACAGTCTCAACACCAAAAGAAATAACCGATTCTGCCGCCTGTTCGGCTCCTTGGCCAATAAGAACTGCTTGTAGGGAAATATTTTTACTATTAGCAATGGATCTTGCAAAAGTTAGAGCCTCAAATGATGAATCTGAGATGACGCCTCGATCATGGTCACAAAGAACTAAAAGCGTCACTGTAACACTCCCAACTCTTCTAGAAGGTCAACGATTGCTGGTGCTGCTTCAGGTCCATTGCCTAAAATAACAGTTTCGCTGACTTGCTCTTCAGGGCGATGGAGCTTGTTTCTTTTCTGACCTCCATCTTCAGCTGAAAATTCGAGTGTTTTAAGTTCTGCTTTCTTTGAAGCCAAGCGACCTTTCATAGTCGGATAACGAGGTAAATTAATTCCTTCTTTTACTCCCAGTGCAGCCGGTAGTGGCAATTTATAAACTTCAAACCCTCCATCAATCTCTCTCTGAGCGTCTACTTCATTGTCTGATATTTCAATATTTTTAATCCCATTTACGATTGGTCTCCCCAACTGGTGCGATACACGTATTCCTACTTGGAATCCTCCGGAATCTGCTGATTCATTTCCAAATAGAATTAAGTCAAATACGCCTTCGGAGGATTCGATTTCGGTAATTGCTTTAGTTAATGCATCAGCTGTTTTCTGCGGATCCCAATCTGGTTCATCTATTGGTAAGAGAATCAGATTATTAACCCCAACACTTGCCGCATACCTGAGTTGCTCTTCAGCAACTTCAGGACCCAATGTGATTGCGGTGACTTCACCGCCATGGTTTTCTGCTATTTGGACTGCTTCTTCGACTGCACACTCTTCATGCGGGCTTGTTGTAAATCCCAAATGTGTCGAATCCACTTCGTTGCCATCTTCGGTAACATTTATTCTTGCTCCTGGTGCTGGCACTCGTTTAACACAAACAAGAATTTTCAATTCAAATCAGCCTTTCATCCTTGAATCATCTGGATCAAATATTCCACCAGGACCGGCAACCGCAACTTCCACAGGAAAGATCTCGTTCATATACATAACCTGGAGTTTTGTTCCTTCGACTGCATATTCAGGAGGAAGGTAAGACATCAAAGCATATTTTCCTACTGATGGGGCATTTCCAGCTGTTGTTACTCTCGACACTCGGCCTTTTGAATCAACGATCCGGTCATTGTCAAGAGTTAAAATTGGCTCATTACCACCTTGCATATAACGCTTCCGCCCTTGAGAATCAGTCAGATCTTCGACTGTGAGAGTGCAGAGAACTGCAACAGGGTCTTCATCACGCATTTTCAAGTAGGCATCTTTCCCAATGAAATCAGCTGCCTTTACCTTCGGTCTTGCTAAACCGGCTTCTACTGGGTTGTATTCAGATTCAAGTTCTGCTCCCATTAACCTGTAGCTCTTTTCCATTCTTCCTGTGAGCCCATAAACTCCGATGCCGACTGGAACTATCCCATGCTCTTGACCTGTTTCCCACAGTGCATCCCATAAAGCTGGTCCATCTTCCCAAGATGTGTAGATTTCCCATCCTGTGTCTCCAACATATGAAATTCGGAAAAGACTGCAATCAACTCCCGCTACCTCTGCATCAATAACATGGCCATATGGAGAACCATCTTGGGTTAGATCCACGTTTGTCAACTGTTGTAAAACTTCGGGTGCCTTAGGGCCCCATAGACCGATTGTGCATATATCCCTGGTCTTGTCAGTAACAGTTACTGAACCATCTCTGGGCATATGTTTACGCATCCAAAAAGAATCTCGGCCTCCGTCAAAAGCGCCAGTGACAACTCTTACATGATCTTCTCCAAGACGCATCATCGTTAGATCTGAATGGAAACCGCCATTTTGTGTGAGCCAAGGTGTGTATATAGCCTTACCTACTGGAACATCAACTTTATTAACTGCTAGATATTCTGCATACTCAATCGCACCTGGTCCTGTGATGTCAAAGATTTGAAATGCGCTTAGATCAACCATTCCGACATTTTCTCGAAGTGCCAAATGTTCTGCATTGATTATGGGAGACCACCATCTGCTGTCCCACTCTGTGTCTCTTTCTTCAATTCCATATTTCTCAACTAGTGGAGCGTTGTGTTCATACCACTGGGGGCGTTCCCAGATACGAGCTTCATAGAAAACCGCTCCTAGTTCTTCTTCTCGGGAATAAAACGGGCTTTTGGCTTTTCCTCTGTTGCTTTCCCACTGTTCGCTTGGATGAACAATTCCATAAGTTTTGTTGAAATGTTCTGATGCACGAGCGCAGATATGGTCGTAATCTCGTTCTTCGGGATATAAGCGGGCTATATCAGAACCGTGGGGGTCGGTAATATGTGGATAACCGTATGTCATCCACTCTGCAACAAGTTGAGCTATTCCAGGTCCTTCTTTAACCCAAACGGCTGCTGCTGACCACAAGTTTTCTACTTCAACTGTCTCTCCTAATACTGGCATTGCATCGGGGGTTAACGACAGAAGCCCATCAATTGCATATTTAATTTCTGCATCACCCAGCATGTCCATTAATTCAATGGCTTGTTCCATCTGAGGATCAAAGTCATCTTGGCTAAGTGGTAGTTCCGTTGGTGATAAAGCTGCCTCTTCATTAGACGGTATCGAATCAGGGTGATGGAGTATTGGCCTATGGGCATATGAACCGACTTCCATTGAACCCGCCGATTGACGCTCATAACAGAATGTGTCCATATCTCGAACAATTGGATAACCAATTTCATTATTAGTCTCTGCTAGTACGTCTATTGGTCCGACATCAGCCATTTGGTGGACTGCAGGAGTTAAGGGAATTGTCGCTCCTGCCATATTCGCTACACGATCTGACCAAACCCCGCAGGCTATTACTACGTATTCAGCCTCTATTCTACCTCTAGTAGTAACTACGGCATTTACCTTTTTTATACCAATCTCATCTTCAGTCGTTTCTATATCCAGAACTTCAGTATTGGCAAAGACCTCGAGGTTGCCAGCTTCTTGAGCCCTCAACCTCATTTGTGTGCCTGTTTCCAACGAATCAACAACAGAGACTCCAGGGGTATAAAATCCTCCAATAATTACTTCCTCATTGATAAATGGAACCAATTCTTTTACTTGCTCAGGTGTCAACAACTCAGATTCAATACCCCAAGCTTTAGCCGAAGTCATCCTTCGCCTGAATTCTTCAAGGCGGACTTCATCGCGCGCTACTTCAATTCCTCCGGGAACATTTTGTAAGTCAAGATCTGCATATTGTTGTTGTGACTCTGCTGTCAATAAAGCCATTTCTTTGTTGTGATCAACAGGAAAAATAAAATTTGATGCATGACCTGTTGAACCACCAGGATTTGGTAAAGGCCCCTTGTCTATCTGAACAATATCTACCCAACCCAGATCAGATAAGTGCCCTACTAAACAATTACCGACTATTCCAGCTCCTATTACTAATACTTTTGCATTTTCAGGGAAATCACTCACTTTTACTCCTAACGACTTCGAGAAACTGTAGAAATAACTCCTCAAGCCAAAAAATTAATGATCCGAACGAGAAAATGTTACCTAATTAATTGGAAATAAATCCGATTCGGCAACAAGTATTTATTATTTGTGTTTCAACTCTTTACACATTTTTTCTGCTTGTGAAACCAGTAGATCTGCCACAATTTTTTTCATTGAATCGGAAGGAAACCGATAACTCGGGCCATGGACATGAAGTGCTCCCACTACATTCCCATTCTCTGCAAAGATTGGCGAGGCAATAGAATTTATACCTTCAGAAAATTCTTCTAAACACCAGCAAAATCGATCTTCCTTTATTTTTTCTAAACGTTTAATTATCTCAACCTTATTCACGACAGTATTAGGCGTGTAACGATCAAGTTTTCGATCTAAAAAACTCTGGACAGCTTTTTTTGGCCAATGCGCCAAGATCACTAAACCAGATGGGACCACGTGCATAGGAAGACGGGTCCCAGTCCAATCACGTATTTGAACTGGGTTGGCACAATTGACTTGACCTACGTACTGAACCTCATATCCAGACAAAATTGATAAACCCGTATTTTCAAATAATTGATCCACCAAACTAACCATGTGAGGTCTAGCTATACCTAAAAGGGTCTCACCTTTATTTGATTGAGCTGCCATTTGAAGAATTCTTGGACCGAGTTTGTACTCATAGCCATCATCAATTCTCTCTATGACTTCTGACTCTTCAAGCGCAGCTAGAAGACGAGCGACTGTGGAAGTCGGTAAACCCGAACGTCTCGATAAATCACTTATTCCACCAGATTTCTCTGCTATCTGCTGAAGGAGTAAAAAAGCCCTATCGATGCTCTGGACTTTAACCATTAAGATCTTTCTAAAGTATTCGAAATTCGTTTCCCACTATATGGGAAGAACTTGACAAAACATGGTCCTCGGCTTCACTATTTGTTAAATTTGTAGCTAATAAGGCTTTCCCGCATACTGGAAAATCTTTTTTAAAAAGAGATCGGAGTTCAAATGAGCGAAGAAAACGACTTATCTGAAATTGAAGATATTGACCTGTCAAGTCTTTCTGACGATGATCTTGTTGCACAGATGCACGACGATCTTTATGACGGATTAGGTGAAGAGATCGGTGAAGGAACCGAGATCCTATTATCAAGAGATTGGGATCCAAAAAAAGTTCTTGATGAAGCCCTAGTTGCTGGTATGAAAATTGTTGGAGAAGACTTCCGCGACGGAATCCTATTTGTGCCTGAAGTTCTTTTATCTGCAAATGCAATGAAAGTAGGAATGGCTATTCTACGTCCTCTTTTAGCCGAGACGGGTGCTGAACCTATTGGGAAAGTAGTAATAGGAACAGTAAAAGGTGACATCCACGATATCGGAAAGAACCTAGTTGGAATGATGCTTGAAGGCGCTGGATTCGAAGTGATAGATCTAGGTATTAATACCGATGTTGAAGAATTCATCGGTGCCTTAGATGAACACAAACCAGACATTCTTGGTATGTCAGCTCTTTTAACAACCACGATGCCTTACATGAAAGTCGTTATTGAAACTCTCGAAGAAAAGAGTCTTAGAGAGGAATACCTTGTAATTGTTGGTGGCGCTCCACTAAACGAAGAATTCGGTGATGCTATAGGTGCTGATGCATATTGTCGTGATGCCGCAGTGGCTGCTGATACAGCTCAAAGATTGATTGCCGAGCGTCGAGCAGTTGCTTCTGCTTAGTCTCAATTGACCTGGATCCACAGATGTCAACCAACAGAAGAACTCTAATAATTGCTTGTGGCGCACTTGCACGCGAGCTGTCTGAAGTTATTTCTGTTAACAATCTCGAACATATAGATGTTGAATGCCTACCTGCCTCATATCACAACTCTCCCGAGAAAATCCCTGATGCACTAGAGGAACGAATTTTAAAAACTTCAACTACCTACGATCAGATTTTCGTTGGATATGCAGACTGTGGAACAGGTGGAAAAGTCGACGAAATTTGTGAAAAATATGGATTAACAAGACTTTCAGGAGCCCACTGTTATGAATTCTTCGCAGGGAAAAACAACTTCGCGGATATTCAAGAAAAAAATATAGGCTCTTTCTACTTAACAGATTTCCTAGTCAAACATTTCGAACGTCTAGTAGTAAAAGCTCTATGGTTAGACACACATCCAGAACTTCTAAATGAATACTTCGGCAATTACACACAAGTGGTCTATTTAGCGCAAACCAACGATCCAGAACTTGAAAACTTAGCGCGGGAAGCAGCAAAAAAATTAGGCTTAGAACTTATAGTTGAAAGAAATGGTTATGGCGATTTGGAAACTGAAATTGTTTCTTTACTCCACAGCAAAAAAAACCCTCAACTAATCAGTTTTGGTACGGAAAATAGTTGAACTGAATGTCTTCCAAACTAATCACTATTTACTGGCGCGACATCCCAGCCCAAGTAACTGCTCAAAAAGGGCGCATGAGAGAGAAAGCACTTCTGGAAGCACGTTTTCAACACGCTATTGATCGTGCAGCAACTGTGGCAGGTTTAACTGATACGGATAGCTATATTGCTCAATGGAATAGAAAAACTTTTGCCTGCGAAGGAGACATGGCGGAAGTAGTTGCAAAAGAAGTTTCAAAAATAGAAGACGACTACCCTGCTGAAAGACTCGAAAAACTTGTACAACAAGGTGGTGTTGAAACTAATGATGAAAAAGTCATTACCTGAAGGAGAAAAATGACTCAGACGATAATCAGCTCAGCTTCGAAAGAGGTAGTTATAGGCTTTGAGCAACCTTTTGTAATGATTGGCGAAAGAATCAATCCAACAGGCCGGAAGCTTCTTGCAGAAGAGATGAAAGCCGATGACTTTAGTCGAGTTGAAGCAGATGCCATTTCACAAGTTGAAGCAGGCGCACACATGCTTGATGTAAATGCTGGAATACCTCTTGCTGATGAACCTGCTCTACTTGCAAAAGCAATAAAAACCGTTCAAAAAGTTACTGACGTTCCTCTTTCTATCGATTCATCAATTATTGAAGCACTTGAGGCTGGTTTAGCTGTATATGAGGGAAAACCGTTGATAAATTCTGTGACTGGTGAAGAAGAAGTTCTTGAACGAGTTCTACCTTTAGTAGCTTCTAGCGAGGCGGCTGTAGTGGCTATCTCTAATGACGAAACAGGGATTTCTGAAGACCCTGATGTGCGCTTCATGGTTGCGAAGCGAATAGTCGAAAGAGCTGCTGACCACGGAATTCCTGCCCATGATGTCGTGGTTGATCCTTTAGTCATGCCTATAGGAGCTATGGCAGACGCAGGTAACCAAGTCTTTACTTTAGTCAGAAGGCTACGAGAAGAACTTGGTGTAAATACGACTTGTGGAGCTTCTAATGTAAGTTTCGGACTTCCTAACCGTCATGCGATCACAGGAGCCTTCTTAGCTATGGCTATTTCTCATGGAATGACTTCAGCGATTATGAATCCTCTGCATGATGAAGTACGAACCGCTATTCAAGCTGCTGACGTTCTTTCTGGACAAGATGCAAATTGTGCAGCTTGGATAGGAACACATCGAGACCCAGATGCATCCACTAGAACAAGAAGAAGTGGACGCAGAAGAATTTAAATACCGGCCAAAAGAAAACTGAACTTATGGAAACTAGTAAAGAAGAAAGTCTTGTAGTTTTTACTCCATCCGGTCACCGCGACTACTTTGAAAACGGTTCAACTCTTCTTGAAGCCGCCAGAAAACTTGGAGTTGATCTTGATTCAGTTTGTGGAGGTCGCGGTATTTGTGGTCGTTGCCAGATTGAGCCAGCTTTCGGGGAATTCGCAAAACATAAAATAAATGCACATGAAGAGAACATTAGTGACCTAGGTGACGTAGAGATCAACTACAAGGGTCGCAAAGAAATTAGAAAAAACAGACGACTCGCTTGCTCAGCCAAAATACTTGGAGATCTAGTAATAGATGTTCCACCAGATAGCCATATACATAAACAGGTTATTCGAAAAACAGTAGATCTGACTGATCTCATAATTGAACCTTTAGTTTCTTTACATTTTGTAGAAATTGAAAATGGAGTTGATGATGCTTCTTTTGATCTACTATTTCTCTCCCTGCAAGAACAATGGGGGTTAGAAAACTTAAGTAACGAAATCAGAAAAAATGATCTTCCTGCTTCAAACGGTACTTATACAGCAGTAGTTAGAGATGGAGAATCATTAGTTGCAGTTTGGCCAGGCTTTAAAGACCAAATATTTGGGATAGCCATTGATGTTGGGTCAACAACCATTGCTGGACATTTATGTGACCTTTTATCAGGTGAAGTTCTAGCAAGTGCAGGAGTCATGAATCCACAAATTCGTTTCGGTGAAGACCTGATGAGCAGAGTTTCTTATGTGATGATGAATAAAGGTGCTGAAAATGAGCTTACGGAAGTGGTTCAAGAGGCACTCAACAACCTTGTTGGTGAATTGTGCGATAGTTCAAACACAAATCGCGAAGATGTCTTTGAGATCACTTTGGTCGGAAATCCAATCATGCACCATTTATTCCTCGGTTATGACCCAACTCCTTTAGGTGTTGCACCATTTACTTTATTTGAGGACAAAGCGATAGATACGACTGCTGATAATTTATCGATTCAAGCTAATCCTGCAACCAGAGTTCATGTGCTTCCTTGCATCGCCGGTCATGTCGGAGCCGATACAGCAGGTGTTCTCTTAGCTACAAAGCCTCAACAAACAGATGGAATAAATCTGGTAGTGGACGTTGGCACAAATGCAGAAATTCTTTTGGCTGGAAAAGGAAGAATACTTGCGGCATCAAGTCCCACAGGCCCTGCTTTCGAAGGTGCCCAAATAAATAGCGGTCAAAGAGCTACTCCGGGGGCTATAGAGCGAGTAAGGATAAATCCCGAAAATGGAAAAGCTCGTTTCAAAGTTATAGGTGTAGATCCCTGGTCAGACGAAGAGGGTTTTTTGGATGCAACAAATAAAACTGGAGTCACAGGAATTTGCGGTTCAGGAATTATAGAGGTAGTTGCTGAGTTGCTTTTAGCTAAATTAATGACTGCAGATGGTGTTATAGGGGGCGAAGGAACAAATCCTTCCGAATATATAGAACCTGATAATAGAACTTTCTCATATGTCTTATACAGGTCTCCCGACGGAGAGAAAACTATCTCTGTAACTCAGAATGACGTTAGAGCAGTCCAACTAGCAAAAGCAGCTCTTTATGCGGGAGTGAGACTATTAATGGACTATTTGGAAACTGATCAAATCGATTCAATAAAACTAGCGGGAGCCTTTGGTAGCCATATAGATACCACTAGAGCGACTGTTCTAGGTTTGATACCAGACTGTCAAAAAGAAAAAGTTTCTTCAGTTGGTAATGCTGCAGGCTCTGGAGCTGTCATGGCACTACTCTCTAAATCATCTCGGAAGGAAATTCAAACTTTAGTTAATGACATTGAAAAAATTGAAATTGCTACAGAAGTTGCTTTTCAAGATCACTTTGTAGAAGCTATGGCTATACCCCACAAGACTGCTGACTACCCATTCCTCAGTTCATATGTGGATCTACCCAAAAAAAACGAGTCGACAAAACCTAAACGAAAAAATAGACGCAATAAAGAAAGAAATTAAATGACTGATCAACCTTCACGCAGAAGAGCAGGAGGAAGGGAAGCTCGAAGAGCCGCCCGAGAAGAAGCTACAACTAGTTCAGCTCCTTATTTAATCCGCACTATTCCACCTTATGAAATAATGTCAGAAGACGGCCTTGAAATAATTGAAAACAATGCTGACATTATTCTTGAAGAGGTAGGAATTGATTTTCGAGATTATCCCTCTTCTTTGGAATTATTAAAAAACGCTGGAGCAACTATCGATGGGGAACGTGTCCGATTCCCGAAAGGAATGTGCAGGGAGATAGTAACCAAGTCTGCACCTCCTTCATACATACAACATGCGCGTAATCCCTCCAAAAATGTTCAAATCGGAGGAGACGCAACTGTGTTAGTACCTGCTTATGGGTCCCCTTTTGTTTTTGATCTTGATAACGGTCGGCGTTATGCGAATATTGAAGATTTTAGAAATTTTGTGAAACTCGCTTATATGAGTCCACATCTTCACCATTCAGGCGGAACTGTTGTGGAACCTGTAGATATACCTGTCAGCAAAAGACACCTTGATATGGTTTATTCACATTTGAAGTACAGCGATAAGCCTTTCATGGGTTCAGTTACTGCGGCAGAAAGAGCTCAAGATTCTGTTGCCTTGGCTGAAATGGTTTTTGGTGATGGATTCTTAAATGAAAATACGGTGATGACAAGCCTTATTAATGCTTCGTCACCCATGTGCTGGGATGCGTCAATGCTCGGAGCAGCAGAGGTTTATGCCCGTTCAAATCAAGCAACAGTTATTAGTCCCTTTATAGTTGCAGGGGCTATGTCACCTGTGACAGTTGCTGGGGTAGCTGCTCAGACACTTGCCGAAGCACTGGCAGGTATGACCTTTATCCAATTGGTCAATCCTGGCGCACCTACAGTATTTGGATCTTTTGCAATGTCGATGTCCATGCAAACGGGTGCACCTACATTCGGTACACCAGAACCCGCCCTTATCTTGTACACCATGGCTGCACTAGCGCGTCGCCTAGGTGTGCCTTTTCGCTCTGGAGGAAATCTTTGCTCTTCAAAAATACCTGACGCACAAGCTGCTTCAGAAAGTATCTCTACCTTCATCCCAGCTATTCTAGGAGGTGTTAATTTTATGCTCCATTCAGCTGGCTGGCTGGAAGGCGGACTAGCCATGGGTTATGAAAAATTTATTATTGATGCAGATCAATGTGGTTTAGCAGCAAGTTTCGTAAAAGGTGTAGATCTTTCTGAAAATGGACAAGCACTGGACGCAATTAAAGAAACAGGACCTGGACAACATTTCTTAGGTTCTGAACACACTCTGAAAAATTTTGAAACAGCTTTTGCTGTCTCCGAGGTCGCAAACAATGATTCATACGAACAGTGGTCGGAAGAAGGCAGCCTGGACGCCGCCCAAAGAGCAAACACCATTTGGAAGAAAATGCTAAACGACTACGAACCACCACCTCTTGATGAGGCAATCGATGAAGCCATGCTCGATTTCATAGCAAAACGAAAAGATGAATTACCAGACGCATTCGCGTAATATCCCACATTATGGGAAAGTTTCCCGCTTTGTGGTATACGAGTTAAAATAACTAATCTTAACCAACCAATTAGTGAGGTATAAAAATGCCTTTTCCTTCAGATTTAGAAATTGCACGCAAAGCAGAACTAAAACCACTTACAGATATAGCTAAAGAATCAGGTATTCCTGAAAGCTCCTTAGAACTCTACGGAGAAGGTGCTGCGAAAATAAAACTTGACGCTATCGAAGCTATGGCAGACAAACCCAAAGCAAAATATGTAGTCGTAACCGCCATAACACCTACACCTTTAGGTGAAGGTAAAACAACAACAACCGTTGGATTAGGGCAAGGTTTTTCCCATATAGGAAAACGCGCGACAATCGCTATACGCCAGCCATCACTTGGCCCTACTTTTGGCATCAAAGGCGGAGCTGCAGGTGGAGGGTACGCACAAGTTGTACCTATGGAACTTTTTAACTTGCATCTGACAGGCGACATGCATGCGGTCACTGCAGCTCACAACATGTGTTCTGCCATGCTTGACTCCCACCTTTTTCACGGCAACGAACTTGGACTCGACCTCCACAACATCACTTGGAGACGTGTAATAGATATAAATGACCGCTCTTTAAGAAATGTAAATGTTGGACTAGGTGGACGTCTAGACGGTATCCCACGTGAAACCGGTTTCGACATTACAGCCGCTTCGGAAGTAATGGCTGCTTTAGCTTTATGCACCTCCCTGACAGATCTGAGAGAAAGAATGGGCAGGATAGTTGTCGGATATGACAAAGCAATGACTCCAATAACCGCTGATGATATCCAAGTCGCAGGAGCAATGACAGTCCTCCTAAAAGAAGCAATCAAACCAAACCTCATGCAAACACTTGAAGGAACTCCCGCTCTTGTGCATTGCGGACCATTTGGAAATATAGCTACTGGCAACTCCTCAATCATCGCTGATCAAATAGGAATACATACCGGTGATTTTCTCCTAACTGAAGCAGGTTTTGGCGCAGATATGGGGGCGGAACGTTTCTTCAACATAAAGTGCCGTTATTCAGGAATGGCCCCCGATGCGGCTGTCCTAGTCGCAACAGTACGAGGGCTGAAAGCCCACTCAGGCAACCATCGAATAGTGGCAGGAAAACCTTTACCTGATGCGTTGCTAGCCGAAAATCCTGACGAAGTTCATCAAGGCGGAGCAAACCTGCGAAAGCAAATTGAGAATGTTCGAATCCATGGAGTAAGCCCAGTTGTCGCAATCAATCGTTTTCCAGAAGACCATGATGCCGACTTAGCAGCAATAGCGGAGATAGCTGAAGAGTGTGGAGCTAGATGTGCGATAACTAATCATTTTTCTGAAGGTGGAGCAGGTGCTAGTGAGTTAGCAGAAGCCGTAGCGGAAGCCACTGAAGAGAAAACCAATTTCTCGGTCTTATATCCAGATGAAATGGGCATAAAAGAAAAGATTCAAACTGTTGCAACTAAAGTGTATGGCGCTGAGAATGTCGAATTTTCAGCTGCTGCTACAAAACAAATCGACTCCTACACAGAAAATGGTTTTGGTGACCTTCCTGTATGTATAGCCAAAACACACCTATCTGTTTCTTCAGATGCATCACTAAAAGGTGCACCCACAGGGTGGACTTTGCCCGTGCGAGAAGTAAGAGCTTCAATTGGAGCTGGTTTTGTTTACCCAATCTGCGGTGAAATGCGAACGATGCCAGGATTAGGTAAAACTCCAGCAGCAGCCAGTATAGACATTGACGAAAACGGTGAAATCGTAGGACTCAGTTGATATGAAATCCACTCAACTCAGACTTTTAGATGAGATGACCTACGAGTTGATCCCGTTAAAAAATGTTCATGATCAAGGAGAGTTCCTGCCGAAGTCTTCTACGATTTCCATAACGTGTTCGCCCGCCAAAGATATTGAAGCAACGCTTGAGCTTTGCGAAAAATTTTTGGCTAAAGGACACACAACCATCCCACATTTTGCTGCGCGAATGGTTGAAAGCGAAGAGCACGTAACTCGTATTGTTAAACGCGTTGAAGCTCTAGGGATAGAAACAGTTTTCATAATCGGTGGAGACGCTGACCAGCGCGGACCTTTCACTGACGCTCCAGGTTTGCTTCGTTCATTTTTAGACAACAACCCGTCTATCAAAACTGTTGGAGTCGGGTCATATCCTGATGGTCACCCTGTAATACCTGAATCTGCATTAGCAGAGTCTCTGATTAAAAAACAAGAAATGATCCTCCAGAGTAATCTAAACGGATACATGGCAACTCAAATGTGTTTTGAAGCAAATACTATTTCAAGTTGGTTGAAAAATTGTAGAAAAGCAGGGGTAACGCTTCCTTGTCACCTTGGACTCCCAGGGGCTGTGGATATGAAAAAATTGATAAATATTTCTCTTCGTTTGGGAATTGGTGTTTCAAGTCGGTATCTGAAAAAGAATCGAAAATCAGTTTTTAAACTTCTTTCCCCACGCGGCTACAACCCGAACAAATTGATTGTTCCAATTTCTAACGATGCGGAAGAGTTAAATATTGCGGGAATACACTGCTTTACTTTTAACGCAGTTGAATCAACTGAGGCTTGGCGCACAAAAGCCATGGGTCGTTTAACCTGATTTTGTGACCCGCTAGTGGTTTTCTCACTCTAAATGAGCAAAAATTGAGTATGAGGAAAAAATTTCCCAGACTTCTGTCCGAAGGCACATTAGGCCCTTTGACTTTACGTAATCGAATTGTCATGCCTGCAATGGATCAAAACAATTGCACTGAAGATGGCTTAATCAGTGATAAAACACTTCAACATTATGAAGATAGGGCAAAAGGTGGAGCAGGACTATTAATCCTTGAGACCTCAGCCGTTAAATGGCCTGACGGGGCAACATCTAAACATCAACCTTCTCTCTCAAGTGATGCAGTAGTCCCAGGACTTGAAAAACTTGCAGAGCGAGCACATAAGCATGGCGCCCGTATGATTGTCCAAGCTTGCCACCACGGCAGAATATCTGGTCTAGACATATCTCGTGATGTGCCTGTCTTGGTGCCCTCTACCCCAATTCCTTCTTTTGACACTTTAGGTATGGCCCACAACACTACGACTGAAGAGTTAATGAAAATGGCGACCCTTACTGGAGGTAAGCTACCCACCTTCAAAGAAGCTTCTAAGGAGGAATTAGAAGAGGTAATCGAAGCATTTGTTGAAGCATCTTTAAGAATTAAAAAAGCAAATCTTGACGGTATTGAAATCCATGCTGCTCACGGTTATCTGATCTCAACTTTTCTTTCAAGAGCGTGGAATAGACGTGAAGATGAATGGGGCGGTTCGATAGAAAAAAGGGCAAGACTTTTAAGCGAAATAGTTAGAAAAATTCGAAAGAAATGTGGAAGCGACTTCGCGATCGTAGTGAGAATAGACGGTCATGAATATGGAATTGAAAACGGTATTACTTCAGACGAAGCCTCAACTACAGCAGCTATAGCTGAAGAAGCTGGGGCAGATGCAATTCACGTATCAGCAATTTCATCTTCTGGAACCGGAGTGGGCTTCACTGAAGGGCCTTTACCATGGGAGAGATGCCAATACAGCGAGCTAGCCAAAACTGTTAAATCTGCTGTAAGCATTCCAGTGATAGCAGTTGGTCGTATCGAACCTGAAGATGGGGAAAGGTTGATCGCTGAAAATAGCTGCGATTTTGTTGCTATGGGTAGACAACTACTAGCTGATCCTGAATTGCCTAATAACCTAATCAATAATTCTCCGGAAAAAATTCGTCCCTGCATAAATTGTTTTGTATGCGTCGCACAAAATTTTTGGAATGGTGAACCAGTCTGTGCAGTAAATCCTCGTTTAGGAAACTATGAGGAAAAAATCGAAGTTCCGAAAAAATTAAAAAATGTCGTGATAGTAGGCGCAGGTCCAGCTGGTTTGGAGTGCGCTCGGGTGGCTTCAAACCGAGGCCACAAAGTAACTCTTCTTGAACAGACGGGAAGCTTAGGCGGTACTGCTCTATTTTCTTCTCTAACTACTCCCAAAAACGGCGAATTGATCAATTGGTTCGAACGAATTTTAAAAGATAGCGAAGTAGTAATAAGAAAAAATTTCCTAGCTGACAGTAAGTCAATACTGTCTTTCGACCCCGACGTAATTGTTATTGCTACTGGTTCACAGAGTTCCAAAAGCAATATCAAAGGTGCAGAACTTCCACACGTTCTTTCACGAGACCTATTAAAAGCATTGCTTCAAGAATCTGATTCTTCTGAGGTTTCTAAAGGAAGGAAAAATCTAAGCTTTCTGCTCCTCTGGCTTGGAAGAAAATCTGGACTTTTTAAGAACGTGCAAAAAATAAGGAAACTTTCAAAATTTTGGATGCCGCTTGGAAAAAACATAACCATTGTAGGTGGTGGTTTGGTCGGTGTGGAACTATCTCATTTCCTATCCGAAAGAAAAAGAAATGTTTCAGTACTCGAAACAAGACCAGTTATGGCACCTGAAATGGCCCATCCGCGACGTTGGAGGAGCCTGCACCAAGCATCTTTGTCTGGAGTTAAATTTCATAATGATATTCAAGTGGTCGAAATAAGAAAAAACTCTGTGGTTTACATTAAAGATGAAAGTGAATGTGAAGTACCCGCAGATTCGGTGATCCTTGCTGAGGGTATTGAAGCTGACAGAAAACTGCTTGAAAAATTCGCAGGAGTAGAGGTTGAAACCCATATTATTGGCGACGCTGAAAGTATTGGATACATAGAGGGAGCTATACGCTCGGGTAACAGAGTCGGTAGACTTCTCTAATTGAACTTTTATTGAGGAAGTAAATGGAACAAGAAAACGATATTGATTCAGAAACGGGACAACTTGTAGAAGCATCTTGGAATCCTTTTGACCCAGATTTTCTTATAAACCCTTACCCTCAGTATGAACTGTTACGTGATAATGACCCTGTTCATCGAACAGCCTTTGGAAATCTTGTTGTCACACGTTTCGATGACGTTTCTGAAGTTTTAAGAAATCCAAATACTTCCGTCGACCGTGACAATACGGCCGGAGGAATGGACAGGCCTGAGCACATAAAAAAACTGCAGGACGCATCTATGGACAGGCCTCCATCAATACTTACGCTTGATCCACCTGAACACACACGTCTTCGTAAACTCGTTCAAAGAACTTTTACCCCTCGAAGTATTGAAAAAATGCGCTCTACAACAACCGAGATCGTGGAAGACTTACTTGATCAACTAGCTGAAAAAAGAGAAATCGACCTGATAAAAGATTTTTCCTTTGTCGTTCCTTTTGTGGTCATACATTCAATGTTGGGTCTTCCAGATGCCGACATGCTAAATGTTAGAAAATGGTCGCAAACTTTAGTGCAAACTCTCGAACCGAATATCAGTCCTGAACAGGTAGACGAAGCTATTTGGGGTGGTGCCCAGTTAAATAATTATTTAACTGAAGCTCTTGCTTGGAAACGCAACCAGCCCGGAGATGATCTTCTTAGTGATTTGATTGCCGTTGAGGAAGGTGGAGAAGGTCTTACCGAACCAGAGCTTCTTTCAATGATTTCACTTCTTTTTGTGGCTGGTCATGAGACGACTGTAAATCTGATTGGGAATGGAACTCACTCTCTTTTAAACAATCCTGATCAATTTCAGTTAGTTCTAAATGACTCTTCTGTTGATTCCACAATCGCAGACGAGCTTTTGCGTTTCGATAGCCCTGTACAAAATTCAGGAAGACTACTCTTAGAAGACATGGAATTATCGGGCGTCCATGTTGAAGCTGGTGAGCTGGTTTTAACCGCATTAGGTAGTGCTAACAGAGACCCTAGATTCTGGGGAGACTCAGCACATGTTTTGAACATCAAAAGGCAAGATGCCTCTAGGCATGTTTCCTTTGGTAGCGGAGTCCATTATTGTCTTGGTGCTGCCTTAGCTAAAATGGAAGGGGAAATTGCCATTACTAAACTGATAAGGCGTTTTCCAGAAATTTCAATTACCGAAGAACCAACGTTTAATTCCCGAATAATTCTCCGCGGTAGAGATAAATTCCCTGTCGACTTAGGCGCTCCCGTAAACGTAAGCTAAGAAGCGGTCACTTCTCTTTTAGTTAATTCAAATACTGACACTCCAAGAAGAAGTATTCCGGCGATTAGCCCAATCCATACCCCAACACCTGTGGACATATCATCTCGCTGAAATCCAGTAATTAACCATCCGATAAGTGAAGAAATAACAGACATTGAAACAACTGTTTGCAAGTGTGGATGTGATAACCGCCCTCCAGGTTCTACAAGGCCTTTTGGTCTTAAACGCATAAAACCTACAAGCGCCATTGTTCCACCAAGAGCTAGTAAAAGGAATCCCATCCTTGGTGCCCCCGGTTCATAACCAGTCCAAGCTCCTTCTTCTGTCTTAAACCACTCAAATAAAGGAGCTACAGCTATAAGTGCTCCGGAAACGAAAACAGCGAAACCAATTTTTTGTCTATCTGCTTCATCTAATGGTGTCGAAGATGAAACTCCAAGGAACCCAAATCCGGCTATTACTACTTGAGGTAAAAAATATGCAACTAATCCAGCTCCAGCTGCTCCCCATCCTGCACCCCTCACTTCACCCAGGGCACGGAAAGATCCTGAGTGAACAATTATTAGAAAAGTTAAAACTGTTGTCAATGAGGCAAATCCCATAGATAAAAGAATTTGATTACCACCCATAGCAATCGGTTTAATCGTAAATTCTTTTTCTGCTGCAAGGGTCAGAGAAACAAGAAGCATTAATACTCCTAGAACTGCAGCAACTATTCCGAAACCGGCCCCACCTTGACTATCAAAAACTCCAAAACTTTCATTTTTCAAATTCACCCAGTTGCCGGCTAAAACCAACCACAAAAATAGGATTGCGAAAACAACACGTACAACTGAAACAATTTTATGCGCTGCCATTACTCAGTTGCCTCTTGGTCTATTTGCCCACCTAGGTAACTGGCTTCAAGAAGATCCTTCGAATCCAGAAGTTCAGATGCTGAACCGGACATTACCAATTCCCCGTGATTCATTACATAACCCCGATCGGCTACCTGTAAAGCTAGATGCACGTGTTGTTCAACTATTAATACTCCTGCTCCTGTTTCGTCAGCAATGTTCCGAACTATGGGAAGTAATTGCTCTACTATTATGGGAGCGAGACCAAGACTCATCTCATCGACTAATAGAAGTTTAGGTTTTGAAACTAATGCCCTGGCCATTGCAAGCATTTGTTGTTCCCCTCCTGAAAGGAGCCCGGAACGGCGATCCATTAATGGTCTCAAAGCAGGCAATAATTCAAGTGCTTTTTCCATTCCTTCCTGTTGCAGTTCTCTATCACCACGCAGACCTAATTGAAGATTTTCTCTAACAGATAAATTAAAGAAAAGAGATCGATCTTCTGCTACATGCGCTAAACCAAGACGAGCATTCTTGTGAGGATTTTTTGTATCTACCTCTTCGCCAAGAACTTTTATACTCCCACCCAAAAGTGGAATCAGCCCTGAGATTGTCAACAACGTTGTTGTTTTACCTGCCCCATTTGGACCTAGAAGTGCGACTACTTCACCTTCGTTTAAATGAATGTTTAAACCACGTACAACAGGCACTCCGGCATAACCTGTATCCAAATCTCCGACTGAAAGTAACTGTCCATTATTTTGATTCATTACTCACCTGCCGTATCTGAGATGCCGCGCAATTCTTCAGCCGAACGAGCTTGTGCTTCGCCTGCTTCTTCACCTAAATAAGCCGCCACTACTTCTGGGTTCGTTCTAACCTCTTCTGGTGTTCCAGCTGCAATAATCTTGCCAAAATCCATGACATATATATAGTCACATACACTTAAAACAAGTCCCATATCATGATCAATTAGGAAAACAGTTACATCATGATCTAGTAGTCCCCGTAAATGTCCGCCCAAAGCATTGCTTTCAGCAGTGTCTAGACCTGCTGCCGGCTCATCCAACAGCACCAGATTTGGTTGAGCTGCTAAAGCTCTTGCTACACCAACAAGCTTTCTTTGACCATGAGGTAAATCCGTAGGCAATTCTTCTTCTAATCCGCTCAAACCAGCTACATCAAGAGCCCATTCAATTCGTTTCTCTATCTCTTCATTAGCCTGTTTAATTCTCAGCACATCCAAAACGAGTGTGTACCAAGAAGTCGGATGAGCGGCGACAAGTAAATTATCCCTTACGCTTAAATCTTCAAAGAGTTCCAAAGATTGAAAAGTGCGGACTAATCCTAA
>Ga0315326_10000227_pt1 | contig 26076 bp, 25 predicted proteins | sample M180m32315metaG_FD_203457 | JGI IMG/M metagenome (GOLD analysis project Ga0315326, IMG submission 203457) | Ammonia-oxidizing marine archaeal communities from Monterey Bay, California, United States - M1 80m 32315 | ecosystem: Environmental > Aquatic > Marine > Coastal | place: USA: California... | reverse complement strand
AATGTCAGAGCAACACAAGAAGCTGTTAATTTCTATCATGATAATATGCCAAATGCACAAGTATTCACAAATAAAAAACAAATGATTGACTTTGAGTTAGAATGTGTCAAAAATGATGGATTGTATCTGGAATTTGGTGTAGCAAAAGCAGTTCATACAAATTACATTGCATCAAAAATAAAACAAAATATCCATGGATTTGATAGTTTTAGAGGTTTTCCCGAATCATGGAATGGTACCAGTAAGTCATTTCATAATTATGAAGGTGTAATGCCAAAAGTAGCAAAAAATGTTATCTTACATGATGGATGGTTTAAGGATACATTACCAAAATTTGTGGAAAATAATAATGAAAAAATTGCTTATCTCAATATTGATTGTGACCTGTATAGTTCAACTAAAACAGTTTTTGACTCATTAGGTGATAAAATATCTAGTGGTACTATTATTCACTTTGACGAATATCTTAATTTTCCAGATTGGAAAAATCATGAATATAAGGCATTTATGGAATTTGTAAAAAGTAATAATATTGAATTTGAATATATTGCAATTGGTCCAAAAGGAATGGTTGCAGTAAAAATTAAATGATATAATTCAATGAATTATTTTTAAAATTGAAATTAATGTAAATTAATAATTTTAATATTTAATTCATTTTTATATATGAAGAATGTATCAAGAATGGAAAAATTGAAAAAAACTGAAGTAACCACAGTAATATCGAAACCGGATGTAAATGAAGATGTTAGAAATGCAATTGATCCAATAAAATATGATGAATATAGAAAACAATGGGAGGGAGCAACAAAATTAGATTTGGTTACAGAATTCCCACTTCAAATTGATTTTGAATTAAATTATTCGTGTAATTTTACATGTCCAATGTGTACATGGAATGAAGAATCTACTGATGGAAAAGGTAAACAAACATGGTTTGATTTTGAAGTCTTTAAAGAAGTAATAGATGACGGAGTTTCAAAAGGCCTAAAATCAATTCGATTAAATTACATTAATGAACCACTAATTAGAAAAGATATTGTTAAATTCATTTCATATGCACATCAAGCTGGAATTATAGATAGTTATTTCAGCACAAATGGTTCCTTGTTATCAGATGAAGTGATTAGAAGTTTAATAAATTCAGGATTACTTAGATTACAAGTATCTCTAGATGCAATTACTAAAAACACATATGAAAAAATAAGAACGGGAGGAAACTATGATCAAGTAATAAAAAATGTTCTTAGATTTTTAGAAATTAGAAACGAAATGGGTTCAAAATTACCCACATTAAGAGTAAATTTTGTAAAAACAGATGTAAACAAAGATGAATTAGATGACTTTGTAGAATTTTGGAAAAACAAAGCAGATTCAATTGGAGTACAAGACTTAGTAGGGATAATGAAAGGATTTGGGAAAAAAACTGATGAGGAAGTTGAACACACAAAATTAACAGGAGATTTTAGATGTGCTCAACCATTTCAAAGAGTTACATTGAGATATAATGGAACAATTTTACCTTGTTGTACATTTTATGCTGCTGAAATGCCAATTGGGCAATTAAAAAGTGAAATAAACACAAAATTTTCAGATATAGATAACATTGGACTATTAGATAAAACAATCAAATCTAAGTTAATTATTGGAAAGATTCAAGAAATTTGGAAAAGTAAACAGATGGAATTTATTCGAGATATTCATAAAAAAGGTGAGTTTTGGAAACATCCAATTTGTAAAACATGTGTTCTTTCAACATCACATTTTGATTCAACACAATAATTATTTAATTTGAGATTTATCTGAAGAAAATTTAACAGCAAAAGTTTAGATACAGAAAAAATAAAAGAGAATTATGAAAAAATTTAGATTTGAAGATATGAAAAGAGGGTGGTTCATAGGAGATTTTGAGCCTGCAGCATTTAAAACAAAAAATTTTGAAGTCGCTGTAGGACATCACAAAAAAGGTGAAATTTGGGACAAACACTACCACAAACTTGCAACTGAAATAACAATGATTTTAGAAGGTAAAGTCAAAATGAATGAAGAAATTTTTGTAAAAGGTGATATTTTTGTCATTGATCCAAATGAAGTAGTTGCACCTGTATTTTTAGAAGAAACAGATTATGTAGTAGTAAAAACAATTTCTGATGTTAATGATAAGTACATTGCAGAATAATGATAGAAATTTTTAGTCATCGTATTATTTTTAATGGAATAGAAAATAGTGTTGAATCAATTCCATATTATAAAAAATTAGGAATTGGAATAGAATTAGATTTAAGATATAATAATAATCAAGTATACATTTCACATGATCCAACAAATAAGGGAAAATTATTCGAAGAAGTATGTAAACAGTGTGACAAATCAGAAATCAGAATGGCTCTTCACATTAAAGAAAAAGAAGTAATAAATCCAGTAATTAAAATTTTAAAAGAATATTCAATAAAAAATTATTTTTTATTTGATACTGAAAATTTTGAATATAATAATCTAATAGATAAAACAAAAATTGCAGATTATGTAGTTAAAAAAGATCAAAACATTATGGGTGAAATCCTATGGTGTGATGAAATTCAAAATAAATGGTATTCAAAAGAAATTATGAAGAATTTGCATCAAGAAAATAAACTGATCTATGCCATGTCGTTAGAAGTAATGAAAAAATGTGATAATGAATCAATTTATTTAGAGTGGGACAGATTAATCAATTTAGGAGTAGATGGTATATGTACAAAATACCCAGAAAAATTAATGAGATTTGTGAAAGGTGATTTGAATTAATATAGTAATGCCAATGGCAGGAAAAGGAACAAGATTACAAAGCTATGATTCATATCCTAAACCATTAGTCAAAATTTTAGGGAAAACTATTGTTGAATGGTCAATAGAAACATTAGGATTAGATGGGAACTATATTTTCTGCTGTAAAGAAGAGCATATTAAAAAATATAAAATTGACAAAATCCTAAAAGATATTGTTCCTGATTGCAAAATTGTTTCAATAAATTATCAGACAAAAGGAACAATGCAGTCAGTATTAGAATCATCTAATTTGATAAACAGTGATGAAGAATTAATAATTTCAGATACGGATCATTATTTGAATTGGGATACTAAATATTTTAACAACAGTATTAGAAATAAAGAAATTGATGGGTGTGTAATGGTATTTCCAGAAAAATGGAATTCAACAAAAGCCAGTTATGTTAAACTAGATAAACAAGGATTTGTTATTGAATCTGCAGAAAAACAACCAATTAGTGAAACTGCAACAGTAGGAGTGCATTATTTCAAAAAAGGTTCAGATTTAGTAAACTTTGGTAACGAAATGATTGAAAAAGGTATAGAATACAATAATGAATTTTATGTCACACCAGTATACAATTTATTTTCAAAATATAAAAAAAAGATTATCACATTTCCTATAAAAAAAATGTGGGCATTAGGAAGTACTGAAGAAGTTAATTTGTTTTTAAAAGAATTTGATTATGATTCCAAAAAATAATTAATTAATTTTAATTAATTTTTCAATTTCATCTGAGAGTTTTTTTGTAAAATTTTCTGCAGACAATTTTTTTTCTACAACATTATTTTCTTTAACATCAGATATTCTATATTGAATAAAAATTCTAAGCTTTGGTTCAGTTCCTGATGAACGAATAGTAATATGATTTGTATTGGAATTTAGAAAAAATCTTATTCCTTCATCTGGGAAATTTTTCCAAAATTTCAAATCATATCTACCTGTAGAAAATTTTTCAACCTTAGAAATAGGAATTCCACAAATTAGTAAAGGTTCATTATTTTTAATTTTTTCATTTGCTTTAGAAAATAGATTTTCTACATTTTTAAGAATTTTTTCTTGGTGTAATTCATTTGAAACTCCTTCAAAAACTCCATGTTCAGGTAATTCTTTTCTATGTGTAGCAAAATAACCAATTTCATTATTAAAATAAATTTTATTTAATAAATCCGTTAAAGACAAATTTTTGGATTTTGCATAACAAAGAATTTCAATCATTAGAGATAGAGATAAAATTCCGTCTTTTTCAAGAATATGTAATTTTGTTAAATCATTTTTAAAATTTCCAGAAATTCCAAAACCACAACTTTCTTCAAACATACCAATATTGAGTTTATTTTCTTCCCATTTTTTACGTACAATTGTACTTAAATCACTAAATCCAACTTTTCCATCTATACATTCAATTTCATATTTTTTAGAAATATACTGCAATAAATCAGAAGTAACAAAGCTTTTGACGACAAATAATTTTTCAGGGTTAGAAAATTTAGATTTTTTATCATTGAGAAAATTTTCTAAAATATACCATAAAAATAATGCCCAAACATCATTTGCCTTAAGTAATTTCCAAGAGCCATATACCGATTGTTCATTTTTTGGTACATTAATGATTATTCCTAATCTATCAGCATCAGGATCTGTATAACATAAGAAATCTAATTTTTCAAATTCAATTTTTCCGTATTGTTCAATAAATGAATCAAAAATTACATTAGAAGTTAAAAAATCACTTGGATCCAAAATTTGTTTGGATTCAAATAACGGAAAAAAAGAATCTGGTTTAACCATTTTTGCAATATATTTTATTTTTTCTATATTATATTTTTCAGATAATTTTGAAACAGGCAGAAAACCTGTTCCATGTAAAGCAGAATAGCCTATCGAAATAGAAGGGGCATATTTTTTAACAACCTCTTGGTTAAAAACTAAATTAGAAATTTGTTCTAAATATTTATCAATTAATATAGAATTAGAATTATCATTTAAATTTGATAATGAAAAGTTATCAATAATAAATACATCATTAGAAATAAAATTAAAAATTTTATCGTTATAATCAAATGAAAGTAATTCGTAAGAAATATTTGAAGTGTTATAAAAAATTTCATTGGAAATTTCCTCTCTAATTGTACTAGTGGGGGGTGAACCATCTTGTGTAATTAGCTTATAACCATTGTAACGTTTATCATTATGACTTGCAGTTATTTCAATTCCCATATCAGCTTTAAAATGAGTAACAGCAAAAGATAATTCAGGTAATGAATTAATATGTTGAAAGAAAACTACATCAAAATTATTTTTTAGAAACATATTAGCAATTAATCGTGAAAATGATTTACTGCAAATACGAGAATCATGACCAATAATAATTTTAGAAAATTGCTTTTTTTTCATATAATTAATTAATCCAAAAATATTTTTCATAACAGTGATTTCGTTAAAAGAATTTGTTCCTCTAAGAATATCAGATTGAAATCCAAATTTATAAAGTGATTTTAAATCATTAGTACATTCATTTTCATCTAGCGATACAACAAGTTTTCCTCTAATTCCACTTGTTCCAAACGCCAAATCCTGTTTAAATGCTTCAATTAAATTTGACCATTTTTTTTGAAATATTGTTTTAATGACAATTTCTTTATATTTTTCAGGAATTGTACTTTTCATCCAATTATCTAAATTTGATAGTGTTTGATTTAAAAAAATTATTTTTTTTAATTCAAAATTATTTTGTGGATAATCAGATGAATAGGATTCAAATTCTTTGTTAATGAATGATTGAAGATCTATCTTAAAATTATTTAGTAACTTTTTATATTTTAAATAAGATTCATTATTTTGGTAGGACATTTTAAATTTCTATATTTATTTTTACTAATCATGGTATTTTATCAATTGCTATTTATCTTAGTAAATAATGGGTTATACTAAATATGAATCAGAATATTCTTTTCATAATAATTGATTCATTAAGAGCAGATAAATTTCATGGAGATGAAAAAACGTCAAAAACTCCTAACATAGATAAATTAATTAAAAAAGGGGCATATTTTTCACAAGCGGTTAGCTCATCAGATGTAACAGGAATTTGTGTTGGAAATATTTTTACGGGTATGTTTTCTCAAAAAACAGGCATAATACAACGTAAAGTTAATGCAAAAATAAAGACACTATTTGATATTTTAAAAGAAAATAATTATGAGACATATGGAATTGTACCAGATTTAACATGGTTTAAACAATTTACTAAAAAATTTGATCATGTAAATAGATATTATTCAGCTAATAGAATTCAAAAGGGATTACCAGATGAAATTGGTAAAAGTATTCTTGAACAACTCAGTTTAAACAAAATGAAATCACCTTGGATTTACTATATACATTTAGAAGACTTACATGAAAAAATTATTGTTCCAGAAAAATTTAACAAAGAAGAATATGGAGAAACAGATTATGAAAAAATGATTTCTTGTATTGATGATTGGATAGGAAAAATCATAGAAAAATGTAATTTAGATAACACATTAGTTATAATAACTTCAGATCATGGGGATTATATTCCAATTGTTGATTATTTAGGTCAATTACCAACTATACAAAAATTTATGAAAAAAATAAAAGAAAAAATTCCGACATTAGAGCCAATTGGATTAAAATTATTCATATTGATTAGAAATATCAAGAAAAAATATCAAGAAAAAGAATTGAGAGAGAAATTAACAGAAGATCAGATGAAAACATTAAGAGCACGAGGACAAAAAACTTTGGATGATGAGACATTAAAAATTCCATTATTAATAGTAAATAATCAAATTATGCCTAGAATTTTTACTGATTTAGTTAGTGGAATAGATATTTTTCCAACAATTTTAAATTATTTAAAAATTAAAATTGATTTTTCAAATATAGACGGAAGGGATTTGAATACTTTAATTGATGGAGGAAAATTAAAAGAAATTCCAATATTCATTCAATCAGGCGATACACAAGAAGAAAAAACAAGTTTGGTTGTAGGAATTAGAACGTCAAAATTCAAATATTATAGATCAAGGAAATATCCAAAAGAAAATGTATGTTTATATGATTTAGAAAAAGATCCAATAGAAAAAAATAACATATGTAATTCATTTCCAAAAATTGTAGAGTCAATGGAAAAAATACTTGTTGAATATGAGAAAGTAAACCCAATTACAAAGATCGAAGAAGAAAATAATAAAGAAATTGAAGAAGAATTAAGAAAAATGGGATATATTTAGAAAAACTATTAAGAATTTATTAATCTACGATTCCTATAAGCTCTATCATATACATTACGATATTCATCTAAATCATTCAATTTTTTCCATTCAATTTGAAAATCATTATGAAAACTTTTTATGCAAAAGTATTTGTTTATTACAGAATTCCAGGGTTGAAAATCATTTTTAACATTTAACAAATAATTTTTTGTTAGATAAGTAGCAGCCTCTTCATAATTTTTTCCATCATATAATGTAATGTTATCCCAAAATTCTAACAATGTTTGTCTAAAACCTATTTGACAAAAATCAGATATTCGATAATCAATATTTCTTGGTGTTCCTAAATCAGGAACCATAATTTGATTTTTAGAACACGAATTTATAAAAAAATCAAAAATTTCTTTATTATGGATAAATTGATCTGTACGACATTTCATTATTATATCGGTTTTTAATTTTTTTAAACCAGATTTACAACCAACTATTTGAAAATTTACAGTTGATTTATGAGGTTTGGGAATAGGAGGACTAATGGATTTAACAACATTACAATCAACGTCTTCAGTATTTTCATCCTGCCAAGTTGAAATTAAAATTTCAGCATTAGGAAATATGTGTTGATATTCTTTAATTATATCATTAGTCCAAAGAGATATTTTTCCTTGAAGTAAAATTCCAATCGAATATTTAGATTCCAATTATATCATTAATACGAATTTAAATATAGACTTTTTTAACTTAAATATCAAATTAACATGAATTCAGAAATTATCAAGAACAATATTTTCAGATATAATTTTATAAAAAAATTTCTAAATGGAAAAATTTTTGATCATCAACAAAATACATTTACAACATATACAAGTGCAAAAATTCTTTTAGAAAATAACGTATCAGAAGTTTATTCATCAAATAATTTAAAATCCAAAGAAAAAAATTTAAGAAAATATAATAAAAAATTAGAAATTGATTTTAGTATTAAAATTATAAAAAATTATAAAAATTATTTTGATAGTATTATTTCATTTGAAAATATTACTAAAAAAAATTTTTCTGAAAATATAGAAAATTATTTTGAAGGTTTGAAAGAAAATGGAATTTTAATTATATCTGTATTAAATAATGTACAAGATGAAAACAATATTAATAAATTTACATTAGATGAATTAAAAAAATTAATGAATTTAAAATTTAAGATTTTAGAAGTCTATTCTCAAAGATTTATACAAAAACCAGTGAATGAAAAAAATACTAACATGAAGAAAATTAGAAAAGAGTTATCTAATGTTTTAAAAAAAATTGATAAAAATAGAAAATTCTATATAAAATATTTACAAAAAAATATTTCAAAAATGGACTCATATAATGAAAATTTAAAACAAATACCAAATGAAGATTACATTCCAATCAAATATGATAAAAATCATGAGCCAATGTATTTGATTTTAATATGTAGAAAAACTAAATATTAAAAGAGATTTAATTAACGAGATGAAAGAGGGAAAAATGAAAAAAAACTTAATCATATTGATGATTGATGGTGGTAGATTAGATAGAGCAAAAAAATCATCTGTTTTTAATCAAATTAAAGAAAAAAGTACATTTCTTTCTCAACCAATTACTTATGGTCCTCATACAATTGCCTCGATGCATGCAGTTTTTAGTGGAAGTTATGGAAATAGAACAGGAACAAACAGTTATTGGTCAACATATGATTTTAAATCAAATAAATTTAAAACAATTTCTGAATACTTACATGAATCTGAATATTATACTTGTGCAGATACAGTTAGTAAACTAACTATTCCTAAACAAGGATTAGATGAATTAAATATTCATGATGAAGTAAATGATAATCTAATTTTACGGCATAAAGATTTTCTCAAAATAATGAAGGAAAAAAATAAAAATGGAAAACCATTTTTTCTATATTTACAATATAGTAATATTCATACAGGAATAATGCAACAAGTTTTAAAAAAGTATAATAATTTTAGTGAAGAATTTTTTAATAAAAAAAAAGAAAATGAAATTCGCTATGATAAACTTTTTTTTAATGCGGAGGATTATGTTAATAATATTTTAAATGAAATAAATGAATTAGAGTTAAACAATCAATCAATCATACTAATAATGTCAGATCATGGAATTAGTACTGGAGAGAAAATTGGGGAGCGAGCATATGGTGCATTTTGTTATGATTATACTTTAAGGACATTTGCATATTTTATAGGAAATGATTTTCCAATTAAAGAGATAGATCAACAAGTGAGGACAATAGATTTTATGCCTACAATTCTAGAAATGTTAAATATTCCATTAAGTGAAGAATTTGAAAAAATAGATGGTGTTTCACTTTTACCTCTTATTCAAGGAAAAATAGTTTCAGAAAAAATGGCATTTTCTGAGACAGGTAATCCACTAAAAGAGAGATCACCACCAAAAAATCCTAATGTAAAATCTATACGTACATCAAAATGGAAACTAATATTGAATCAATTTAACGATACTAGGGAATTTTATGATTTAAAAAATGATCCAGAAGAAAAAAACAATCTTTCAGGTAAAGGACTAGAAAAAGAAGATTTTTTTTGGGATGAATTAAAAAAACATCTATAACTATTCTGTACATTCAAAATAAGGTTTAATATAAATACAATTTTTATAATAATTGTTAAGAACATGGCTAAACCGTTAAAAATTTACTTAGCTGATTTAACATACGATACTGTTACTCTCGCTACAGAGGCATTTCCTCTAAATGTAGGTTTTATTGCAGCATATTGTAAAAAACAATTTGGGGATAAAATTGAAATTAAAATTTTCAAATACATACCTAAATTAGAAAAAGCAATTGAAGAAGAGCCTCCAGATGTTTTAGGATTGAGTAATTATGCATGGTCACATAATATTAGTTCTGAAATGTTCAAAATATTAGCAGTTAAAAATCCTCAAGCAATTAAAATTTGGGGAGGACCAAATTTTCCAATAGATCTTCCATCACAAAAAGAATTTATGAAAAAACATTATGAGATTGATGCTTATGTACCAGTTGATGGAGAAACAGGATTTTCAAATATTGTAGGAGAAATTCTAAAACTTGATTCGTTAGAACAAATGGGGCAAAGGATTTTGGAAAAGCCAATAGATGGATGTATAACTAGAAATAGATTAGGAGAAATACAGTTTTCAATTCCAACTATTAGAATAAAAAAGCTTGATGAAATACCATCACCATATACATCAGGATTGCTAGACGAATTTTTTGACGGAAAGTTAACACCTATGATTCAAACCAATAGAGGATGTCCATTTCATTGTACATTCTGTACAGATGGGAAAGATGAAGTTAACCAAGTGAATATGTTTGGTTTAGACAGAATACGTTCAGAACTTAATTATATTTCAAAACATGTTCCTGAAAATACTCCAAGTTTACACATCAGTGATTTAAATTTTGGAATGTATCCTAGAGATCAAGAAATATGTGAAGAACTTGCAAATATGCAAGAAAAAGTAAATTATCCAAAATTCATAAAATGTACCACAGGAAAAAATCAGCGAGAAAAGATTATTCAAGCTATTAGAAAATTAAGTGATTCATTGCGTATTACAATGTCAGTTCAGTCGTTAGATGAACAAGTTTTGACTAATATAAGACGCTCAAATATCAGTGTAGATCAAATGCTAGAACTTTATCCAGCAATTAAAAAATCAGGTTTACAAACTACATCAGAAGTTATTTTAGGTTTACCAGGTGAAACATATCAAAATCATATTGAAACCCTAAGAGGTTTAGTGCATGCAAGAATGGATGAAATTGTTGTCCATACTTGTATGCTACTTGATGGATCTGAAATGAAAACACCTGAAGAAATGAAAAAATGGGATTTAAAAACTAAATTCAGAGTCATACAAAGAGATTTTGCAAAATTGAATAATGGTAAAAACATAGTGGAAATTGAAGAAGTCGTAGTTGGATCAAATACATTAACATTTGAAGAATATGTAGAACTAAGACTTTTAGCGTTTATCATATTTGTTACAAACAAAGGAATTGTATTTGAACCAATAATCAAATTTCTACTTCAAAATAACATAGATGCATTTGACCTATATTATGAAATGATGAAAAAAATAAAAAAATCACCACAAAAAGTAATTCTAGTTTCAGAAAAATTCAAAGAGGCAACTATCAATGAATTATGGGATTCGCCAGAAGAGATTTTAAAAAATTATAGTAAAGACATTGAATATAACAAATTACTTTCCGGGGAAGATGGAACACAAGTGATTTACCATTATCTGGCAGAAGTTGTAATAACATGTATGAATGATTGGGTTGAACATGTAATAAGTACAGCACAAAATCTAATTCAATCAAAAAAATGGAATGAAATAACTGAAGAGCAATTTAAATCAATTTCAAATTATTGTAGGGGATTATCACACAATGTAATGGGAGAAGATAGGATGAAAACAGTCCCAAAATACGAATTCAATTATGATGTACAAAATTGGGTAAATGAAAAAAATGATTTAAGTATAGAAAAATTTAGAGTTGAAACTAAAGAAATAGAATTTACTTTAACTGAAGAGCAATTTAGAGTTGTTCAAAATAACATAGATGTTTATGGAAATTCTCAAATTGGGAAAAGTAAAGCATTGAAAATGATTCCAATCAAAAAGCTTTGGAGAACTCCAACACAAACAAACTAAAAATAAAATAATTTTATACATTTAAATGAAAAATTAATTAGAAATAGAGTATGAAAGCAATAATTTTAGCTGCAGGGTTAGGAAAACGACTAATGCCTATGACAGAAAAAATTCCTAAATCCATGATAGAGTTTGGAGAAATTCCATTACTTGAAAGAATAGTTAAAACATTCAAAGAATGTGGAATAAATGATATTTCAGTCGTAGTTGGTCACAATTCAGATAAAATTAATTTTCCAGGCGTTCAAACTTTTTTGAATAAAAAATACGATAAAACAAATATGCTTGAAAGTTTATTTTGTGCAGAAGAAAAAATCAATGAAGAAGTAATTATATCATATGCAGACATTATATTTGAAAAAGAAATTTTAGAAAAACTAATTTCGTCTAAATACAATGTGACATTAGTTGTAGATACTGATTGGTTGAAATATTGGAAATTACGAATAGATGATCCATTAGATGATGCACATGAAACAGTTACAACAAATGCGAATGAAGATGTAATCAGTATAGGTCAAAATGTAAATAATGTTGAAGATGTAAATGGTCATTTTATTGGTTTAATGAAAATTCAAAAATCTGGAACAGAAGAGATGAAAAAAAATTATCATGAATCAAAACTTCAGTCAACAAAAGACCATAATCCTTTAAATCCAAATCTAACATTTGAAAATTCACGTTTAGTAGATTTGATTCAGAACATGGTTGAGAAAGGAATTAAAGTAAATATGTCAACAACAAAAAATGGCTGGTTGGAATTTGATACAATTAAAGATTATGAAATCTATACTAATTTGAAAGAAAAAAATATGCTAAATGACATAATTAAGTTGGAATAAAATGAACAAAAAAAAGAAATTGTATGAAGGTAAAGCGTTTGATATTAGCTTGTACAGTTTTTTGATTGGAGGGAGAAAGGTAAAACATGAAATAATTGAACAAGGAAATGCTGCCGCACTATTAGCATTAGAAAATGACAAAGTAGTAATGGTAAAACAATTCAGATACCCACACAAAAATGTTCTAGAAATTCCTGCTGGAATATTAAATAAAAATGAAACCTCAGAAGAATGTGTAAAAAGGGAATTTTTAGAAGAAACTGGATATGAGGCTAAAAAAATTACACATTTAGTAAGGTATTACCCATTATTAGGATATAGTTTACAATACATTGATTGTTTTCTTACAACTAATATAAAAAAAATTTCTGAACAAAATTTAGATGATGAAGAATCAATAGAAGTTGAAAAAATTCCACTTAAGAAAGTAATCAGTATGATAAAAACTGGAAAAATTATTGATTCAAAAACTATAACATCAGTAATGATTTATGCAGCTAAAAAAAAGTTAAATTAAGATTTGACGAGAAATAAAATATGGTAAAAAATCAAAAATCATATGATCAATTTGAGTTTGATCTAAGACATCAATTAAGAATTGCAGCTACAAATGAATCTATTAATTATATTAAAAAAAATATGAATAATTCCCTATGCTTTACGCATGAAATTCAAGTATTATTTGATTATGCATTACCAAAAATAGGAAAAAAAGGATTGATTTTAGAATTTGGAGTTAGAAAAGGTAAAACAACTAAAGAAATTTCTAAACGAATTGAGAATAGAATTTGTCATGGTTTTGATAGTTTTGAAGGACTTCCTGAAGACTGGTCAGGACAACCATATTCTAAAGGTGCATATTCAGAAAATGGTAAAATTCCAAATTTACCAAAAAATATTAAAATTTACAAAGGTTGGTTTCACGAAACATTACCAAATTTTTTGAAAAAAAATAAGCAATCAATTGATTTTATACATTTTGATTGTGATCTTTATTCTTCAACAAAAACTATTCTTGACTTGTTAGGAAATAGAATAAAAAAAGATACAATTCTAATTTTTGATGAATATTTGAATTATCCTACATGGCAAAAACATGAATTTAAAGCGTTTCAGGAATTTGTAAAAAAAAGAAATGTATCATATGACTACTTAGCTTTTACAAGTAAATCAGCAGTTTGTGTCAAAATTAAAAATATTAAATCTTAAAAATTTGAGTTAAGAAAATTTATTCTTTGCATTATCTAAATCTTGTAAAGTATCAATTTCACACCAATTTCCAGAAATTTCAACAGAATTAACTACCGTTCCTTGATTGATCATATCTTGAATAATATCAACAATATAACCAAAAGCAAAAGTTCTATTTTCAAAAAATTTAGATATTGATAATTTTTCTAATTCCTCATATCTATTACGTAACATATTTGCACCCTTTTTTGATAATTTCATAATTCCCAAAAATTCACCTATCATATTATCATCAAATTTACCAAATGTCTCGGTTTTATGTCCAATTTTTAAAATAGAATTATTTTTTGATAAAATATTTGCAGCTTCTGCAATTGGATGATCTGTTCGTCCAACATAAGCCTCTTCCCAATTCATATCTACGGCTAATCCAATATCACCCTCAAAATTAAGAAGTTTTTTAACAATTGATGTGTCATATACAATATCAGTATAGGATATTATTACATCATCATCTAACAAATTCCTCGCCTCCATTAAGGTTCCAAGAACATCGTGATTTTCATAATTAGAATCTTGAATGTAATTTACATTTTTGAAAGTAAATTTATCACTATATGGACCAGTAATAATATAAAAATCAGTAATTCCATTTTCCATAAAAGCATTCATATCTCGCTTTAGAATACTTTGTCCATTAATTTCCAATAAACATTTGGGCAAATTTTTGGTAAGATCACCTAATCTATTTCCATATCCTGCAGCTAAAAAAATTACTTTCATACTATTTCTATAATGCTTTAATCACTCTATCTCTAATAGTTTTAGGCTTCCATGAAACTCTTTTGCTTCTTTCTTTGCTTGTAGATATTTTTATCAAAATAAATATTGGTCCCTTAAATTTTTTAATATTTTTTAAAACTGACATTAATTTAGTTTTTGTTTGAACAACAAAAATTTTATAATTAACGTTCTTTGCAATTTTTGCTAAATTAATTTCAGAAGAATGTGTAGGTTGTCCTCCAGTAGATTCATGACTACTATTATCAAATACTATATGTACTAAATTTTTTGGTTTTAAACTACCAATTGTCACTAAAGAACCAAAATTCATTAAGATATTACCATCACCATCAAAAACAAAAACTTGTTTTTTAGGATTTTTCAATGCAATACCTAATCCAATTGAAGATGCTAATCCCATTGAACCAATCATGTAAAAATTTGATTCCTTATCATAAGTTTCAAACAGATCTCTACTCATAAACCCATTTGCAGATATAATGGGATTATTTCCAACGGATTCTGCAATAATTTTTACTGCTTCTTTTCTAATCATGAAACATTCTCCTAATTACAAGAGCACAAGGTTTTTTTTGTTTTAACTGCTTTAAAGCCCAGTTACATTTGACTTTCCAATTTTCTTCTGTCAAAATTTGTGATTTTAATCCAATAATTTTTAATAATTCAGGCTGAATTTTACCAATTTTCAAATGTTCGGGAGCATCATCAGGAAGATATCCTCTCCACCCAATTAAAAAAATTAATGGAATTTCATAAAGTTGTATTAAAGAAGTGATAGTACTAATGGAATTTGCAAAACCAGCATTTTGCATAAAAACTAAAGAATTACTTTTAGAAAGACTCATTCCTGCTGCAATTCCTATTGCTTCTTCCTCTCTAGTAGTGATTAGAATATTATCATTTTGTAAACATTCATCAATAAAATGTTTCAAGGTGGAATCAGGAACACCAACAAAATTTTCAATATTTTTACTTTTTAAATAATGATAAATTTTACGTTGTTGTTCTTCATTCAATTTATGTATCCCATTTTTTTCAAATCTTCTTCAATATCTGATTCTTGTTTTTTAATTTCATACATTTCTTGAAGATGAAAAATTTCATCCATTGTTGTCATATTGGTTTTAACTTCACTTAGACTTTTTGCATTAGATAATTGATTTAGATGTTCAGCCATTGCCCAATGTGCTGCGCGTAATGATTGATTTGCAAAAATTACCATTTTAATTTTATTATTTTGAAGTTCATCTGAAGTAACAGTTGGATATGTTGTTGGAATAGCGATTATTGGAATTTTTCCAGTCCAAGTATTACAAAATTCAAAAACTTCATCAGGAGTATTTTTTTTAGAATGAATCAGAATTGCATCTGCACCTGCATTTTCATAAGCTGTTGCACGTTTTAATGCCTCCTTAATTCCATGACCAGCTATTAATGCTTCAATTCTGGCAATGATCATAAAATTAGGATTATTTTTTGCAGTTTTTCCTGCAATTATCTTAGCAACAAAATCTTTTTCAGAAAGTAATTCCTGTTTACCATCTTCAAGTAAACTATTTTGTTTTGGAAAGATTTTATCTTCTATGCATATTGCAGCAATTCCTGCAGATTCATATTTTTTTACCAAATGACTTACATTACTTGGACCACCAAAACCAGTATCACAATCAGCAATTATTGGGATTGAACATGCATCAGCCATACTAGATGCTGCAGAAAGGAATTCAGTCATAGTTAAAATACTTGCATCAGGTAATGCATGAGTTGCAGAAATAGCAAAGCTTCCAGCCCAAACAGCATCAAAATTACTTAATTCCACTAATTTTGCAGACATTGCATCAAAAGCGCCAGCAACCTTCAAAATTGGTTTTTCATTTAATTTTGTGCGTAAAATATTTGCTCCTTCATTCATGTTAATCGTACTAGTGTAACTGGTGATTTAATCTATAATAACAGATCTTTTCAACACAATTATGTGTGGACTATAAAGCAACCTCCAAAAATTATTTTTGGAGAAAATTCAGTTAGTAAATTCACATTTCCTAAAAAATGCTTAGTCATTACATCTAAAGGGGCAAAATCTAGAGGATGGTTAAATTATTCGGGATTAACTAATCAATTAATTTTTGATAATATTGAACCAAATCCTTCTATAGAAACTACTACTGAAATAATTACAAAATTTCAAAATTCGGATTTTACTCATATTATTGGAATGGGTGGAGGAAGTTCAATGGATGTTGCAAAATATTGTGCGTTTAAAATGAATAAATTAAAAATTATGATTCCAACCACTTTTGGCAGTGGAAGTGAAGTAACTAGAATTTCGGTTCTAAAAGTTGGGGGTAAGAAAAAAAGCTTCCATGATGACAAAATATTTGCAGATATTGCAATAATAGATTCCTATTTTATAAAAAATTCATCAAATGAAATTATTAAAAATTCTGTAATTGATGCATGTGCACAAGCAACTGAAGCATATCATAGTAAATTATCTAATCCATATACAAAATTATTGTGTGAAAATGCGTTTAATATTTTAGAAAATGCAATTTTGAATAAAACATATGAAAAATTACCTCTGGGTTCTTTGATATGTGGATTAGGGTTTGGGAATAGTTCAACAACACTAGGTCATGCATTATCCTATGTATATTCAAATGAGGGTTATTCTCATGGGCATGCATTAGCATATACAACTCAAATTGCACATAAATTTAACAATTCAAAATTTTATGAAAGATTTAAAAAAATTGTAGATACATTACAATTTTTACCCATAAAAATATCTACACCGCTTGATAAAGCAGCAGAATTAATCTTAACTGATAAAAAACACTTAGATAATAATCCAAAACCTATTTCTAAAGATCAGATAATTAAATTGCTTAAAAATATTAATTTATCAAAATAAAAAATTTAATGTTTTCTAATTATACCTAAACCATTACAATTAAAATATTTGTAGAATTTAACATCATCCCTATCTTTAATGTAATCACTAATAGATCTCATAACAGAATTATTTTTTTAATTCAGATAAAATAGATTTGAAGAGATTTCGAGTATTAATATCAATTAATAAAGTGATTCCAACATAAGTGACAATTCCTACAAATAAAATTATCAGGGCTACAGGCAAAAATTCAATAAAATAGGAATCATATATCAATAATGAATTATTTAGAAAATCAATAATGAAGTAAGTTGGAATTAGAGCTAAAAAATATTTTAAAATTGGAAAAAATTTGATTTGAAGTAAGTTCTCCTTTTTGATCCAAATTGAAATAAGTATAGTTGATGGAATTTGTATAACAAAAGAAAGAACTGCCCAAAAAATTATCAATTCTGTCGTAGTAGAAAAATCAATTAGAATTAGAGAGACCGAAAGTGTAATAATGTAAATTGTATATTGAACGAGTTGAATAGAAGGAATTTTAAATAATTTACTCTTAATGAAATCTTTTACTGTAGGATTTAATGTAGAATCAATATTTTCTGTAGCCCTGAGCATTAAATTAAAATTTTCATAAATAGAAAATAGGAAATATCTCATTGTTATAAAAATAACAGCAATACTTACTGATTCATATGCAGGATTTAAAATATAAAGTCCTGCTTTACCTAAAACAATACTTAATACAGAAAATAATAATGCAAAATACATGAAAAGTCTAAAATTTTCATTTAGATATTTACCACGATCATTAGAAAGAAGTTTTGGATAAACTGCTACTGAAATTAATTTTGAATTACTTACAAAACTACCTATTGCTAATGCAGCAGCATAGAATCCAACAATTTCGGGTGATGTTAAAATTGCAACAATTAGAAAATCAAATGTGTGTATAATACTAATCAAGGTAGGATAACCTGGTAACCAAAAACGAGAAATCCAAGTTTTAAAAGTATACAAAGAAAATTTCTCGCGTAGCTGAGTTCTATTAAGATATAAAAATACCACATTGGCAGCAATGAAAGATAAAACTAAAGACAAGAAAACACCATTCAAACCTAAATCAAATGTAAACAAAAAAACAAAGACAAATGGAACTTTGATTAAATCTAAAATCAAATTACCATAACTTGCAATTTGAGGTTTCCAACCAACAGAAACATGTGTAAAAACATTATAAAAAAATTGAAGAGGAATTAAAAGTGCGGCCAATAAAATAGTTGTAAAATTTAAATTTGTAAAATCTAGAACAAGTGTTCCAATAACAACAAATGCTAACGTACCTATAGAAGAAAATAATCCACTTGAAATTATAGCAGTTCTACCAGAAGAATTTCCACGAGCAATCTCCCTAGTAACCCAGTAAGAAATTACCCAGTGAGATGTAATAATGTAAATTACTACACTCAAAATTACACTATATTCTCCGAACTGTTCAACAGTTAGACTACGAGTGATTAGAGTAATGAAAATAAATGCAAAAATTACGCGAATTAGTCCTGTAGACAGATTAATGAAGCCAGTATGTGTTGCTCTAATCTCAGACATGAAACTAAATTTATTCAGTATAATTTATCTTTGATTACTAAAAGAATTTTTCAAATTATATACTTGATAAAATTATTCCTTACATGATTGGATGCATAATTCAGGCAAGAATGGGTTCAACTAGATTACCTGGAAAAATTTTAGAAAAAATTGATGATAAATATACAGTATTAGAGTATACAATTAAGCAATTAAAATGTTGTAAGAAAATTGATAAAATAATAGTTGCAACAACTGAGGAAAAAGAAGATGATGTAGTAGAGAAATATTTGAAATCAAATGGAATTGAATACCATAGAGGGTCTTCAGAAAATGTATTAGATCGATATTTACAGTGTGCAAAAAAATTTTCAGTAGATATAATTATTAGAATTACAGCAGATAACCCACTAATTGATCCACAAATAGTTGATACAATTATTGATGAATATAAAAAAAGAAAATGTGATTTTATAACAAATACGATTAATAGAACTTTTCCTTATGGAACAGAAGTTGAGATTTTTTCTTATGACACATTAGAAAAAGCATGGAAGAAAGCTAAAAAACCATCAGAAAAAGAACATGTAACCATATTTATCAAAGATCCTAAAAATGGATTTAACTTAGAAAATATTACAAACGTTGAAAATTTTTCTAATTTAAGATATACTGTTGATAAAAAAGAAGATTTGGTACTTGTAAAAGAAATTGTAAAAAATATTCATAATAGACCAATTTTGCTACAAGACATTATTGAATTGTATAGAAGAAAATCAAAAATTTTTGAAATAAATAGAAATGTCAAACATGATGGGTATTTATCATCTATAGAAAAAGATGAGCAATATTTTAAATCTAAGAATAAAGAAAGAACATGATGAAACAAATTAAATTATTTGATCCTTATACAGATAAATTTGAAAAAATTGCCATAAACCGAGTTTTAGAAAGTAATTTTTGGGCATCAGGTTCAGGAAATAATAATGTAAAAAAATTTGAAGAGAGATTTTCAAAATATGTAAATTCAAAGAGTTCTATTGCAGTAAACAGTGGAACTGCAGCTCTTAACTTGGCATTGTCTATGTATGATATAAAAAATAAAGAAGTAATTTTACCATCATTATCTTTTGTTGCAACCGCAAATGCAATTTTAGAAAATGGTGGCATCCCAAAATTTGCAGATATTGATGAAAATACATTATGTATAGATCCAAAAAAAATATCCAAATTAATATCAAAAAAGACTAAAGTTATTTTACCTGTTCATTTTGGTGGTATTTCTTCAGACCTAACTGAAATTTCAAAATTATGTAAAGATAATAAAATAAAATTAATTGAAGATGCAGCGCATGCCGCAGGTACGTCATACAAGAATAATAAGATCGGTAGTCACGGAGATTTAGTTTGTTTTAGCTTTCATCCTGTCAAAAATTTAGCAATGCCAACTGGTGGATTAATTTCAATTAATTCTAAAGATCATAAAAAACTCTCAAATATTCTCAAAGAAAAACGATGGTGTGGTATAACTAATAGAAAAGGTGCGGATTATGATGTTAAAGCAATTGGTTGGAATTATTATATGAATGAATTTTCAGCTGCAATTGGGTTAGTGCAATTAAAGAAATTAGATAATATGAATAATAAAAGGAAAAAAATAGCTGAAAAATATTCTAATGAAATTTTACTAGAAAATAAAATGTCTTTTGATAAGGGATGTTCATATCATTTCTATTGGATTAGAGTAAAGAATCGAGAACAATTTAGAGAGAAATTATTAAAAAAAGGAATTGAAACAGGCATACATTACAAACCAATTCATAATTTTAGTTTGTATAAATCTAAAATCAAATTACCAATAACAGAAAAAGTTGGAAAAGAAATTGTTACTCTTCCAACGCATCCAAATATTACAAAAAAGGATTTAGAAAAAATAATTGCAACAGTGAATAAGTTTATTTAATTATAAAAAATCTATTAAAAATTTGTTTTTTCAATAATTCGAATGTGTGAAATTAATTCAGATAATTTTTCTGTATCAATAGAAGTTGATGCATCAGGGCCTTTTGAAGTTTTAAGTTTTACATGTTTTTCAATTATAATTTGTTTAGATTTTTTTTGTTTTTTTAATATAGTAAATAAAATTGCTGCCGTAGTATCCATTGTATGATCAGAAAACCCATCAAAGCTAACAGCTTTTTTCCAATTAATTTTTTCAAATTTTAATGGATAATCAGAAATACAATAACAAAAAGTAACATGGTTTTTTAAGAATATGTTTTGAAGTTTTTTCTTATTTCCACCCATCCCCATACTAATTATTACAGGTTTTTTTGTACTAGCTTTATTTTCTAATGTTTCAAGTGCAAAAGGATCTTTTAACAAACAGGTTCTGGATGCAACTTTATATCGTTTAACACCTAAAGACTCCAAAAAGGTTACTGCTTCAGGATAAAAAACACTACACATGAATTCAATTCCAAGTTCATCAGAAATTTTTTTAATTTTTTGAGCTTTATCAAATGTTAATTCAGATTTTTTAATAGTAGCCCATTCAGGGTGTTTTTCAGAATAAAGATCTTTAGCACGCCACATTTGAAATTTTACAGCATCTGCACCTGCATTTTTACATTCAGAAATAATTTTTTGAGCTATTCTTATACTACCTTCCCAATTTGAACCAATTTCAGCGATAATTGTTGTCTTCATGTACTACTTACCAGATATCAAAATTTAACTTTTTTAATGCATAAAAATTAATGGTTTTTAATGAAAAAAGAAAAATTATGCTTTCAGTTAGTGGATGACTCAGACTTACGTTTTCTATTTAATTTACTCAAAGAACGTGATCCAAATACAAATATTTCACATAAAAAAATGCCCACATTTACAGAACATGAACAATTTGTTAAATCAAAACCATATAGTTATTGGTATATTATCAAATTATCACGAAAAAAAATAGGGACTATTTATTTATCTAAAAATAATGAGATAGGCATTTTTATTAAAAAAGAGTATCAAAATAAAGGAATTGCATCAGAAGCATTGAAATTATTAATCAATAGTCATCCTAAAAAAAGATTTTTAGCAAATGTAAGTCCAAAAAATAAATTTTCAGCAAAATTCTTTAAAAATAATAATTTTAAATTAATTCAACATACATATGAACTAGATAATTATTCATCGGATTAGATTTTTAAAGATATTTTGCAGTTCATTAATTGGAATTTTGGGAACAATGTCTGAGGAATACTCGTTCATTCCTTCCAATTTTTTAATATTTTTGTAGGATTCATTAATTGAATTTGGATGAAATGTAGAATAGTGTGGAGGTGTTATAATGTACAAATTTTCATATTCCCAGCTATAACGAATTTCTTCCTTATTAATTAAAGTCTCATGTAATTTTTCTCCAGGTCTAATTCCAATAGTTTTTTCACCAAAATTACCAATCTCTTCTTGTAATGCATTTTTGACATCTAAAATTGAATATGCCCTTAATTTTGGAATAAAAATTTCTGAACCTTGACCTAATTCTGAAGCAGTTAAAATAAAATCTAATGCTTCATCCATAGTTATACTAAACCTAGTCATGTTTGGATCAGTTATAGTGAGTTCCATTTTTTGTTTTAATTGCTCTATAAATTTTGGAATTACTGAACCACTACTTCCTACAACGTTACCGTATCTAAGTGCAATGAATTTAGTAGCATGTTTTTTTGGATCTAAGTAATTATTTGCAGTTACAAATAATTTTTCCATTAATAATTTTGTTGCACCATAGGTATTAAGAGGAGATACAGCTTTATCAGTACCAACACAAATTGCTTTTTCAACATTATTTGTTAAACATGCATCAATTATATTCTGAGAACCTATTACGTTAGTCTTGATAGCTTCAAAAGGATTATACTCTATTTTTGGTACATGTTTTAATGCAGCTGCATGGAAAACAATATCAATATCTTCAGTAGCTCTAACTAATCTCTCTTTATCCCTAATATCACCTAACAAAAATCGTAATTTCGGATTATTGAATCTGCTTTCCATTTTAATTTGATCACTTTCATTTCTGCTGAAAATTCTAATAGTATCAACATTTTTTTCTACTAATCTTTTTGTTAGTGCTTGTCCAAGAGAACCAGTCCCACCTGTAATGAGAATTTTTTTACCATCAAACATATGTCTAATGAATTAGCATAAGTTAAAGAATCTTTTGACTAATTTTTAAGAGAATTAATTATTATCATAAGTGATTTTTTCAATATCACCATTTTCATCTCTTAATAACATGTCATTTTCATCTTTTTTGAATAGATCTTTGTTTGTAAATTTTTCACAGATATCAAGAAATTCTTCTTTTGTTAATTCAGATTCGGTTAAAAATTCATCAAGATATTGTGTAGGAATTTTTCCTTCAAATTCTTTAATTCTTTTCAATCCTTCATCTCTAGTCATACGACCATATCTTATTTCAATAGAAACATGGTCAGTAGTTCTACCAAATCCAAATTTTAAAAATTTAAAATAATCATGAAAAACAGTATATTTGACATCTAGATTTTCCCAACTATCATAAGTACCTTCTTTGGTAATTTTATCTTCTTTAAATCCAACACTCTTTACAATATCCATTTGTTTAAAAATATCCCATTTCAAATAACTACCAAGAAATATTCCAGTAATACCAATGTCATCAGTTTCTTTTTGGGAGGGGAAAAAATAGGGTAACAGATCTCTTTTTTCAAAATTATATTTTACCATATCTTCCGGTTTAATTTTATCTAAAAAGAATCCTTGAAACTTTTCTTGGAATTTTCTATCATTAATGTACATCCCATCATAATTATCACCAACACCATATTCATTTGGTGTTTCAGCCCAAATCAATAAAGGAATTTTATATTGAGCTGCAATTTTGTATGGAATTGTAAAAATTCCCAAATGTTCTGGCCATTGATAATCACCTAATTCAACGAGACCAAATTTTGCCAATTTTTTATACACTAAAGGATTTGGAGTAAATTCAATACAATCTGCTCCTAAAGACTTTAGATTTTCAAGATTTTCCCTACCGATAGCAGTTTGATCTAATGGATGAAAATTTACAAGAAGTGGTTTAAGACCAAATTCTTTAATTATTACATAAGCCAAATAATGTGAATCTTTACCACCACTAATAGGAATTATACAATCATATGAATTTCCATCTTTATTCTTATATTTATCTAAAATTTTTTCCAGTTCTTTTTTTCTAGAATTCCAATCAATAGTGTTTTTTAATTCATGCCATTTACAGGCAAAACATACTCCATTTTCATCAAAATGCAACCCAGGCTTAGTATCAGGATATAGACATATAGTACAAAATTTCATGATTTTAATTTCTCCCTTTGCTATTATTACTTTCCTCAATTAATTTTATTTTTTCAGCCAAAGTAAATGAGGCTATTCCAGGGCTATGTAAGAAAGTTTTAACAAATTTCTGTCCATTTTGAATTAATTTATCTTGTAATTCATCATCTAAAATTAAATCAGAAATATTTTTTTCAACATCAGAATTATTTGAAATAGATAATATTGATTCTGTTTTTATAAAATCAAATTCCTGTAAATGTTTATCTAAATTAATATTAATTATTGGTCTATTTTGAATTAATGATTCTAAAATAATTGTAGAAGGTGCCCAGCTTTCAGGAGTAATTGTAATAACTATATCACTCAAATCAATTAATTCATTTATTGGAGATATCAAATGAATAGGAATTTTTTTATCAATTTGAGATACCAAATTTTTGATCATTTTGTTATGAATATTCTGGCTGGGGTGTAATTTTATTACAATATTACAATTTAATTTTTTTAGAGTTGTTAAAATTTTTCTTAAAATTAATTCATATTGTAAATGAATATCAGTAGTATCAAATCCTTGAATTTGAGTAATTGGTGTAGGAGCAATCAGAATAGTTTTATTTTTAGTATTGATTGTTGGTTCATTATTTTCAAATAAATAATCATGTCTTGGACTGCCAGAAACAATAATTCTAGAAGGATCTAATTTAAAAAAATCAATTAGAAAACTTTTTTGTTTATCACTCCAAACTGCAATTTTATCATTAAAATTTGAATAATTTGCCAAAATTCCAAATCTAGCAGATTCAGATGAAAAATTTGAAAAACCATGTTCGAGCAGAATTGTGGGTATTTTGTTATTTTTTGATGCAATTATTGATTTTTCAGTTTCACCAATTTCATTTAATCCAAGAATGCATGAAACATTAATTTTTTTAAATAAATTTTTAGAGAACTTTAATGAAAGTACATAATCATATAGTCTAATTTTGTAAGTTTCAAGTAGTTTATTCTTAACTAATTTCCATAGGTTATAATTATTGAAATTAAAAAGATTATCAAAAATTTCATCGTTTGAAAAAATTGATTCAATCTTTTGTAAATATTCATTAGCAACAATTTGAATTTGATTTTTTTCATCAGAATTAATTAAATTATTTGGGTTGATTATTTTTCCATTAACCTTTCTAAGTAATTTTATTGATTTATAATCAAATACAGCAGGTTTTCTACGATTCAAAAATATGATATTGTAACCATTTTTTTGTAAATTAAACAATAATTTTTCATATAATGGAGGATAAAATTCTAAAAATAAAATAGTTTTTTGATCTGAATTCTTAAAATTAAACCATAAGTTAAAGAAGGAACAAATTATTCTTTCCCAAATTGATTTAATTTTTGAAAATGTATTACGAGAAATGTTAAAAGAAATTGGCAATGGACCTATGTTTTGTTTAACAGTTATTTCATCCCACTGTAATTTTTGAGAAAATTGATTTGTGTAAAAATTATATTCAATATTATCTGTAACAAGTAATTTAATAATTTCAGACAAATTTTGTGAAGAAAATATTCTATCAGGTTGTTCGTGTTCAATAATATTGTGAATTGTAAAAAAAGTAATTA
>Ga0315326_10000218_pt1 | contig 26474 bp, 21 predicted proteins | sample M180m32315metaG_FD_203457 | JGI IMG/M metagenome (GOLD analysis project Ga0315326, IMG submission 203457) | Ammonia-oxidizing marine archaeal communities from Monterey Bay, California, United States - M1 80m 32315 | ecosystem: Environmental > Aquatic > Marine > Coastal | place: USA: California... | reverse complement strand
AAGATGACTTCCTACTTTGCTCTCAAATTTCTTTAGGTTTTCATCTTTTTTCTTATTTAGTACACGTAGTTCATCAAGATGACTTAATTCATGTTCTTCTGGAGAACTTAATTCATCAATAGTGTCTCGATATAGATATAATTTATTATCAATATTTTCTATAGGGTGATTGCTACATATTGCTATAAAAAATAACCCATGAGAATTAGATAAATTAAATTTTTCAGTAACATCATCGAGCTTATAATTTTCAGCATTAAAAAAATTAATTTTTAGATCATTCATAAAATCAATAGGCTTAGAGATAGCCATAGATGAAGGGTAAAATTGATAAAAAATTATAATATTTGAAAAATATTTTCCTAGAAATGATTTGAATTCTGATTCTGTGAATTCTTTATGATGAAATGGATTTCCAGATGGATAAGTATCGACATTGGGTGTAGAGACGATAAATATGCCATCATCTTTTAAGGTACGCTTAATTTCAGTAAGAAAATCATCCTGGTTTTTTAAATGTTCAATAGTTTCAAATGATACTGCAACGTCAAATCTGGTATCTAGATTAATTTTTTCACAATTTTCTTTTTTAAATTCAAGATTTTCATTTTTATAATTTTTTTCACAATATTCAATTGCTTCAGATGAATAATCTATTCCCACTACTTTTGTTGCACCAGATTCTGATAAAATAGCAGAGCCATATCCACTACCGCACGCAGCATCCAATACAGTTTTTGAAACAGTAAATTGAGATGCAAATAAATATCGAATAGTATGTTCTTGAAAAAGAAATTTAGTTCGTTCATCGTTTGGTAAAACACGTTCTAAATCAAATTCTGAAACATCAGATAGAGAGTCAATAGATTCTTCAGATGCCATATGAATTTATTAAATTATTATGTATGTATAAATTTTATATCAATTTAGAGGTTAACTATGAACTAATTTTGTAAATCGAGTTCAGGAATTGATCTAAACTCCATTCCATCTGGACCTGCAAATTTTGAATTTCCTGAATGTATATGCTTGTAACCATCAAAATCAATGTTGTTTGGATCTAATTTAGTCAAAAAATCATATTTTCTTTTTCTTAGTTCTTCATCATAGTAACCATAATGAAGAATCTTAATTTTGCTTCTTACAGGCTGATTTTTTCCAATAAGATTATTTGGAAATGCTGCACAGTGAGCATTTCCAGGAAAGTCGGTTCCTCCAAACTGCAAGTTTTTGGGTTGATCTTTTAATCTAAATAATTTTTTTGACCAAGTATTATTAAAAATACCATCACAGCGATATTGATTTGGTTTATCCCAAACATAAAGTTCCTTAAATTCAAAAAGATTAACGTTTGGACACAATACATTTAGTTCATAAAATAAATATTGTTTAGAATTAGGCATTAGCATTTCATCACCATCTAAGGTCAATATGAAATCAGGATCTCGTGATAGGGCCATTTTGAGTAGAGTGTTTTTATCTCTGGTTTCATCAAAGGGTAAATCCTTTTGAGAATGTATATCCACAACCTGAGGGAAATTTTCACAAATTTTTACAGTATCATCAGTTGAACCATCATCTAAGATTACTATTTCTTGACATATTTCTGAAATGGATTCTAATGAACGTTTAATCCATCTCGATTCATTTTTAATTCTATACATTGCAACAATACGTAAGTTTTTTGAATAATCTTCTTTTTCTGAAAAAGAGGTTTTAGAATCTACTATTGGATTATTTTCTAAATATTCAGGAGAATTTTTTATGAATTCTATTAATTGGTGTTCATCAATGTTATTTTGTTTAAACAAGTTCAGAAAATAGTTTAAACCTATTTCATCAGGTTCTCTTTCAAGTAAATCATTGTAATGAAATTTAATTAAATTTTTGAAATTTTCTACATTCATTTGTATTTAATTAATTTTATTATAATTTAAAACTTATAATTTCTCATTTCAGAGAAAAAGAATAATAAATGAATAGAAATTCATATACAACGTTATTTTAGTTCAATTATGACAAAAGTATTATTAGTTAATCCTCCATTTTATCGTTTTTTAAATTCACACTATAATGCAAATTCTTTAGGAATTGCTTATGTTGCATCTTATCTTAATTCACATGGACATGATGCGTGGTTATATAACGCTGATTTTTTAAATAATGATACTTTTCTTAATCAAAAAAATCTCTTTAAAGGATTTATTGATTACAAAAAATTTTTTCAAGATACAAATCACAAAATTTGGCAAGAAATTGTCAATAAAATAATTGCATTTGAGCCTGAGTGGATTGGATATACATCTTACACTGCAAATGTTACTGCAATTGATATAATTTCAAAAAAAATTAGAGGTTTAGATTCATCCATTAAACAAGTAATTGGAGGTGTACATGCAACTTTAGATCCACTAATACTAGATAAATTAACTTCTATTGATTATAGTGTTCAACGAGAAGGGGAACATGCTATGTTTGATCTCGTAGAAGGAAAGGATCCAATAAAAATTTCTGGTGTTGTGTCTAGAAGCAAGTCAGGATTAATTAATAATTTTGATGCAGATGTAATACCTGACATAGATAATCTTCCATTACCTGAAAGAGAAAAATTTTGGGGATTATCTGATAAAGAAAAATTAATGGTTGATGTATCTTATATTTGCAGTATTCGAGGTTGTCCTTATCGATGTAATTATTGTGCATCACCGGAACATTGGAAACGTAATAAAACACAATATCGTTCCCCAAAATCTCTTGTGGATGAAATGCGTTATATCAAAGAAAATTATTGGGATAGAAAGAAAGAATTTGATTATAGTGCATCTGCAAATACAAAATCAAAAGATGAATTAATAATTAAAGATAATTCAACTGTTTATTTTGTTGATGATATTTTTACTGTACATAAAGAAAGAATTAAGGAGATTTTACAAAGAATAATTGATGAAGATTTTGGAATGAAATGGAAATGTGAAGCACGAACTGATCATTTAGATGAAGAAATTTGTCAATTAATGGCTAAAGCTGGATGCATTAGGGTTAAAATTGGATTCGAGTCTGGAAGCGATAGAATTCTCAAACTAATTCAAAAAGATGAAACAACAGATGATATGCGTAAAGGTGCAAAGATGTTAAAAGATGCAGGTGTTCCATTTACGGGTTATTTTATGATTGGATTTCCTGATGAAACTGATGATGATGTACGTGAAACAATTGAATTTGCAAAAGAAATTGATGCAGATTATTATTCGCTATCTGTATTGGCTCCATATTTTGGGACCAAAACGTATTATGATATGATTGCAAAAGGATTTGAATTAGATAAAAAACCTTGGGAGTATTTCTTTCATCAGACAGGAGATTTGATGGTAAACAAAAATATTTCTGAAAAAGTTTTAGAAGAATATCTTGCTCTAAATGAATTAAACAATAATAAAAAAGGTTACGTATAACAGTTAATTTGAAACAAAAAATATAAAAACATAATTATTAATTTTTGAAATGTATCATAATTAATTTAGTATTTTATTAATGAAATTCTTAATTCATATTAATGATTAAAATTTGTTGTAAATAAGATATGAAAAGAGCTTTAATTACAGGTATTACAGGTCAAGATAGTTCATATCTTGCAAAATCACTATTAGAAAAGGGATACAAAGTTTATGGAGCACATAGAAAAACTAACAAACCAAATTTTTGGAGATTACAACATTTTAACATATATGATAAAATAGATTTTGTATCATTTGATTTATTAGATTCAAAATCAATCTCAAAAATGTTAGATAAGACTAATCCAGATGTAGTTTATAACAATGCAGCACAAAGTTTTGTAGCATCATCATTTGATCAACCAGTATATACAACTGATGTAACAGGTTCAGGCGTAATTCGAATGTTAGAAGGAATAAAAAACTTTAATGATAAAATTAAATTTTTTCAAGCAGCATCAAGTGAAATGTATGGATTAGAAAAATCAATAACTAAAAATGAAAAAACACACTTTCATCCAATAAGTCCATATTCAATAGCAAAAGTTCATGCATATTGGATTACACGAATGTATAGAGAAGCGTATGGAATGTTTGCAGTAAATGGTATTTTATTTAATCATGAATCACCTATGAGAGGAATTGAGTTTGTCACACGAAAAATTTCAAACGGTGTTGCAAAAATTTCCTTGGGTTTAGAAAAAAATCTTAAACTTGGAAATTTATCTGCTCAAAGAGATTGGGGATATGCACCAGAATACATAGAAGGAATAATTAGTATGATGTCACAAAAAAAATCAGATGATTATATTCTTGCTACAAATGAAACACATTCAATAAAGGAATTTGTTGATGAAGCTTGTAAAGTAGCAAATATTTCAAATTCAAAAATTAAATCAAGTAAAGAAAATTTCAGACTACATGATGTACAAAGAACAAAAGGAAGTTACAAAAAAGCTAAAAAAGAATTAGGCTGGAGTCCTAAAACTAAATTTAAAAAAATTGTTAAGATTATGGTAGAAGCAGATATTGAAAGATGGGAAAAATTCTTAAAAAAAGAGCCTCAAACATGGGATTTAGGAAAATAAAAAGAATTTAGAATTTACTAAAAAACAAAAGATTAAGTTTTTGGTTTACCCACACTATTCCAAAACAGTATAGGTACTTTTTCATTTTCAGAAAATTCAAAATCCTTTTTTAGTAAATAGTCAAGCCATTTTTGTCCCTCAGGATCATCGTTATTGAAATTTTCAATATTATTCCACAGTATTTGATAAGCAATTCCACCATTCATATTTCTCTCATATATTGTGTCAAAATATTTTTCAAACATGGGACGAACCAAATCAGAATGTATTGCTTCAGTAGGTTCAATTCTAAAATTTGCCAAAGGTGGCCTCAACATATGTTTAGAACGATATTTTGAAGGTAAATCAGACATAACTTCAATCATATTTTTTAGATGTTCATCCGAATATTGATTTCGTGCTGGACCAACATATTCTTCATTAAAAATTAATCCTTCAGGTTTTAAAACTTCAGATATTCTTTTTGTTGCATTTTCAATTTCTGTTGCATGATGCAATATTGCAAAATTAAATACTGCATCATATTTTTTATTTTCAATATTTGACATTGTATTAATATCTTCAATAAAATAATCAATAGGCATATTTTTTGATAATTTTTCTGCCTCATCAATATATTTTTGAGAAATGTCAAATGCATCAAAATGTAAGCCAATTTTCATTTCATATAATTGTCTTTCAAGCCATCCATTTCCACATCCAACAATTAAAACATTTTCAAATGGTAGATATTGTTTAAAGCGAGTTAGAATATCATCTAACCAATGAGTATTTTCATTATCTGTAGATAATTTATTTTTATATTTTACTACTGTTTCTAAATCATTCCAATATTTATCTGAATAATGAGAATAGTTTTTTATGGCTTTAGCTTCATTAGATTCAGATAATAATTTTTTTACATCATCAATAGTTGATTCACCATTCTCAATCATAGAAACAAAATAATACAATCCAGTTTTATCTGGTTTACGTAACAAAAATTCCTCATAAAAAGCAGATATTTTTTTTTCTAAATTATTTTTATCCATTATACTACTTTTCTGATTAAGAACATTATTTATGATAAACTGTTCTATTGATACTAAATAAAACTCCAGATACTAATATCATCATACTACCTAGAGTTAAGAAAACCAAGCTGATAATAGCATATGAAATAGGAAGAGTTCGTAAATCATTAAAAATTATAAAAGTTATAATGGAAAAAACAATTCCCAAGAAAAGTATTAAAATTCCAGGAATTCCAAGATATTTTAAAGGATGTTTAATTATTATCATTTCAACTAAAGAAGCAAAAACTCCACCTGCATGTAAAATTGGGTTTTTTGTGGAAGTTTTTTTGCCAGTATCATATAGAACAGTTACTTTTTCTTCAGAAATTTTTAGACCTTTTTGAGAAGCATCAATTAAAATTTCCGCATCTGCTGTGAATCCAGCATGGTTAAAATCAATTGTATTGACTGCTTTTTTAGAATATGCTCTAAATCCACTTTGAGTATCACGAAAAGGGGATTCAGAGATAGAATTGCTCATACGATCTAGGAATTTGTTACCAACTTTCCTGTATGCAGGCATTTCTTCATTATCTTCAAATCTATAACCAATTACAACATCAGAATTATTTTCAATCATAGATTTTGTTAATTTTGGAATTTCTTCAGGTAAAAATTGTCCATCTCCGTCAATTGTTACCACAATATCAGCATTAATTTTTCTACAATAATCAAATAAAGATTTTAGAGCTGCACCTTTTCCTAGATTTTTTTCATGGGATATTACTACTGCTCCTGCTTTTGATGCCTGCCTGATAGTATCATCAACAGAACCATCATCACAAACTATAACCATATCTACAAATTGTTTTGAACGAATTACAACATCATAGATCATAGTTTCTACATTATAGGCTGGAATACAAGTAACTTTTAACATATTACAAATTTTAGAATATACCTATTGAAAAATCTTAGGTTTGTATTGATAGTTTCAGCATAATTATCAAGTAATTATTTTAAATTTTCTTATCAGAAAAATAGCTAAGAAAATTATTGAGGTAATAAAGGAAATAATCAAACCAAAAGTAAAAGAATATGGAACATATTCAAATTCAATTAAATGTTCTCCTGCAGGTACAAATACAGATCTAACAAGACCGTTAGCTTTGAAAATTTCAGTTGGAACTTCATCAATAGTTGCAATCCAACCAGGATAGAAAACATCAGTTAAAACTAAAATTCCATCATAATTTGAATTAGTTTGAATTTTTATTTTATTTTCTTCAAAATTAACAATATCAACAGAATCAATATTTGAATTTATATTTGAAAATGCATCATTCCAATTATTAGATAAAGAACTTTCTAAAATAACTTCATTTCGAAGATCAAAATCAGGATTTTCGAACAAAAAGTCTTGACTTTGATTTAGTGGAACCTCAATAACTTTGTGTACAAGAAAAGCTCGTGGAAATGCAGCAGAATTTTCATTAACAAAAATATTATTAAAATTAAATTTTACAGGATATATTTTTTCCACAGGTTCTATTGTAAATGGAATAAAATAATTTTTAGATTTAATTCCTTTTTCAAAATATTCTATATCATTATATGTAAAATCTGATTGTTCATTATAATAAATAGCAATAAATTTTTCAGATGTTGATTGAGGATAATGTAATGTAAATTTTAATGTTTTTCCAAATACGTTATCAATTGGAATATTAAAATTGAAATTGTTTATTTTTCCATTATTAATCGTAGTAATAATACTAGTTCTATGATAATTTTCATCATATGGAACTGAATCAACAGTAAATATGACTTGATCATTTTTATCAAATAATGTTGCAGCCAATCCAATTCCAATAGATTCAATTGAATTTACTGGAGATGTAAAAGTTTGAGAAAAATTATTTGGCACTGAAGTTAATGTTAAAATTTTTTCAGAATTACCTACTATACCATAAGATAAAGTGTTAAAATTATATCCTTCAGTTACAACATATTTTATTCCTAAAAAATCAAAATATTTTTTATTTTCAAAAAATTTTGTAATAGAATCATTTGGTCCGTATGCATTTGACCAAGATGGTACGCCCAATCTTCCAGGATCTCTATTTTCATCAAGGAATCTAGGCACAAAAGTGTAAAAATCTTGAATATTAAATGAAGAAATTTTTCCTATAGATGAGATTTGAAATGCAGCAGAATAATTAGGACCCATACTATGATCAAAAGAAAAATATCTTTGGTTATCTAAATTATCATTAAGAAAAATACTAATAGGATTTTCAGAAAAAGAATTATCTATAGTTGGCATTCCATATGGACTATAATCAGAAATCAATAAACTGCCAGTGAAAAAAATAATTGTAATAATGATGATAAAAAATTTAATGATTTTCTTATCTTTTTTTGAGTCTATATTATAAAATTTTAAAAATATAATTAAAACAGTAGAAAATATTCCAACTAAAATAAATTTGTAGGCTAACCAAATTGGATGTAATCCAAATGGGACATATAACGATAATTCAAACAATACCAGAGGAATTAAAAAATATAATGTTGAATGTTTTTTAAATAAAAGTAATGAAATTATAGTAGCAAAACCTAAGAACACAAATATTTGTAATAATTGGAAAAAAACATAATTTTTTGCATCAATTTCACTCATATAAGATGGAAAATTTTGTTCGAAAAATAATTCATTAAAAATGGGAATAAGTAATATAGAAATTATAACAAGTGAAAGAGACAATGTTAAGAATATTATTTTTTTAGAAATATTTTTTTGAATTATATAATGTACTCCAAATCCTGCAGATATAGCAAAACCAAATGGGATTAACACACCAGCATAATTACCAAAATACATAACATTGAAAATAGGTAATTCTCCAAACCAAGATATGATTGGGACATTTGCTAATCGCATTAATGCCAATGAAGAAATCAATAAGAAAAAAAGAGGTGTAAATCTATTAACATCAGTTTTATTTTTAAATGAAATTAATAATCCAATTAGTGAAAAAAATAAAGCAAAAATTCCAGAATAACCAAAAAGACTGATATTCTCTAAATTTGTTGTCCAATAGGCATGTAAAGGACCAATAATATACGGCGAAAAAGCTGAAAGTAAAGTAATAGGATTGTATTCTAAAGAACCAAAAGATGTGGAGCGTTCTAAAATACCATTTTGGAAAAATTCAGCCACAGGGAAGATATAGAAAGCAGTAATACCCAATCCACCCAAAAATCCTAAAAATACACGTAAAAAAGAATTTTTTATATTCTGAATAGGTTTTTCGATAACAGTGGAAACTTTAGATTTGATTAAGTGGATGGATGTTAATCGATATAGAAAATAACTTGATACTAATAAAAATTGTAATATTAGTGATTGAAGATGTCCACCCAATACTGAAAATCCAAAAGAAAGACTCAGTAGAATAATGTATTTTGGATTTTTATTTTGAAGTGTTTTATCAAGGAATAGTAAAATCAAAGGAGTTGCAAACATTACAAAAGGATTAGGATTAGGCAGATACCATGTAAAACAACCAGATAACATGTAAAACAATCCACCCGTAATAGAACCAACAAAATTAACACCTAAATTTCGTAGAAAAAGGAATGTTGAAAATCCTGCAATCCATAAAAGAACTAAGAAAGGAAGATCCCAAAATTCAGAAGGTAAAAGAAATCCTAAATTCAATGGAGAAAATACATGATGAGTCGTATCAGCAAACATAGGATAACCAACACCAACATATGGATTCCATAACGGTATTTTTCCATCTAGGATCATATCAGACGCAAGTTTGATAACAGAATAATTTCCATACATGGAATAATCAATAGTAATTCCAAAAAGAGTAGATTTTGAATCAGTGGATAAATATTCAGAAGGAATTGGGTTATGAATTAGATAAGTCTGATTTAAGAAAATTAATGGTGCATATACACCTATGAGTATTAATGCAAATAAAATAGCAGCATTTCGAATGGAATGATTTGTTTGTTTATCACATTCTAATTTGGACATATCAACTACAACCAAATTAAATTAGTATTAACTTTTTTGTACCTAGATAATAAAATAATCAATTGAAATAGTATTTTTTCTCTACTATTTTATGGACATATTTTATAATATTCAACATAATAATTTATACCTGAATTTAGTAAAAGCTGTATATGGGATTATTTTTTGCATCTTTATTTTTATCATGTTTAATTTTAATAATTATTCACATAATATTTGTAGGAATTAATTCATTTCAATGGGCTGTGAATGGAGTTGATGTGATTATTAAGGGAAATACATTCATAGAAACAATTTACTACTCTTCATATCTAAAATGGATTGGACTGGCAGACATAATTTGGTTATTTATGTTAGGGATATTTTTATTAAATCAAAAACGTTTCAAGACTAATCTAAATTTACATTACTTAGATTACAATCAAATCAAAGAACCAAAAATATCTGTAATAATTCCAGCATACAATGAAGAAAATAATATCAAACAAGTTGTAATAGATTTTATTAAACAAAAAAATGTTAAGCATGTAATTGTTATTGATAATCATAGTACGGATAATACTGTAGATATTGCAAAACAGTCAGGAGCTACAGTAATCACTAAAGATCAAAATATGGGCTATGCTCATTCTTGGTATATAGGATTTAAAGAATCTCTTAAAATGAAAGATGTGAATGTGACAGTTTTGTGTGATGCTGATCTTACATATAGCGCATATGATCTAGAAAAAATGATTCCATATTTAGATAATTGCGATATGGTTGTAGGAAATAGATTAGTTCAAGTATTATCTCAAAAAGGTAATCAGAATAGTTCTTTTCTAGTTTGGGGGAATGCATTTATCGCAAAATTATTACAAATCAAATATTTTAGTATAAATCATTTAGGATTTATTCAAGTGAATGATGCTGGTTGTTCTTTTAGATGTATTAGAAATGAATCTTTACAACTTTTTATTAATGATTTTATAAATATTAAAACTAATGAATTAGCTTTTGGTGCAAATTCAGTTACAATTGGAATGTTTACAGCTACCAAAGCAATAGAACATGACTTAAAAATTGTAGAAGTCCCTATAACTTTTAAAAAAAGAAGTGGTATTTCGAAAACTCAAGCTACAAAAAAAATATTTGCTTTAAAATATGGTTTCTATATGATTTGGTATATAATTAAAAGCTAAAATGTCTAGTGATGCTTTTGTTAATTTTAGTAAATCTTTTCCCTTTTCTGTAGTTGAAGTAATTATTTGTAATAAAAATAATGAATTTCTTTTAACAAAAAGAGCAATTGAACCATTTAAAAATAAATGGCATTTTCCAGGAGGGTTAATTGAAAAAAATATTTCTTTGAAAAAAATGGTTAAAATTATGGCTAAACGAGAAGTAAATTTAGAAATTAAAATTGATAAATTTCTCGGAGTCTATGAATTAATTACACCACAAAGACATGACATATCCCATCTTTATCTAGCACATTATGCTCAAGGAACAATAAAATTAGATTTTCAGAGTAATGATTTTAAATTCTTTAAAAGAATTCCAAAAAACATAGTTCCAATTCATAAAAAAATGTGGTTAGATACTAAAAAATTGATGAAATTTTAAAAATAATTTAAGAGATTACAAACGTGATTGAATTTTTATAATTATTTATTAAACATTGATAGTCATTTCGTTAACTTTGATCTCTTTAATTGATGATTTTTGACTATTGTGATGTCGTCCATGCCACATTACTTTTTTACACCATTCGGAGTATTCAGATTCTATAATTTGATTTTTTAACAAATAAGTTCCATGTTCTTTCTCTAATTGTTTATCTGCATTTGTGAAGAATTTTTTCCAATTAAATTTGAGGTTTTCTGATTTGGATTCATTTTTATCAAATGTTGAAAGCAAAAATATTTGGAATTTTGTCAAATCTTTTAGAATTTCTTCAGCTGTATTATAGCCTAATTCTTTATCAAAATTAATCAAAAATTGATAAATATCTTCAGATAGTGTATCTTTTTTGGAAACCAGTCTTAACCAAGAAGCTTCCTCTATCGGCCAATTGATATCACCTATTTTTGAATCAAAGTGATTCCATCCTTTTCCCGAATAACCCACTCTCATATATTCAACCAAATTTTCATATTCCTCTGAAAAGATGGATTTTTTTGAACGACAATGTTTTAAAAATTCTGCATAAAAATCTACAAATTTTAGTCCATAAATTTGGTTATAGTATTTTGCAACATATTGCATTATTCCCAAATTTTGGAAAGTTAGAATTACCCATGAATAAACATGCATTTCTTTAAGATCATCAAAATTAAAAGAACTTGTACTTGTTATGAGATTTTCAAATTCATCCATTGTTTCATTTTGAATTGATGTGTGTCTCAATGATATTGGAGAATGAATTGTTTTAATTTCATATTTTTCTTTATACTCTGGTAAATTCATTGGTGCATTTGGAAGTACTATACAAGGAAAAATATAGATTGTTTCGATATTACTTTCACCAACCATATTTTCTAATCCTTCTTTAAATGATTCCAGTGTTTCACCCGGTAGTCCTCTAATCACTTCACTGTATGTAGGAAATCCTTGACTTCGAAAATCTTCAGCTAAATCTGAAAATTTATCAAACTTAATGTTAGCTCGTTTTACAATATTCAAAGTGTTTTCATCAAGAGATTGAACTGATAATGTAATACCTGTTAACAAATTCCCTTCATGTAATTCTTTTGCAACAGGCATAATTCTATCTGAAGAATTTTTAGCCCAATTTACAACAAATGTTTCTGGGTATTTTTTTGTTAATTTATTTTCTTTAATTTTTTTTGCAATATTTTTGTCTCTATCTGCAAAAATACCAAAATTTGCATCACAACAATATATGTATGATATTTTATTCTCTGTAAACCAATTAATCTCGTTAAATAATTTGTCCTCTCCAAATTTCCGTAATTTGGTAAATGTTGCACTTCCCCAATCACAAAAAGTACACAAATATGGGCATCCTCTGTTAGTTTCCCAAGAAACATCCCATCTTATTCCTTCAACTCTATCTACTAAGTCCCAAATAGTATTATCTAAATAAGGTGATGGTAAAATAGAAAAATCTTCTATTCTTTCTCTAGGTAGTGTATTGTAATCTTTAGTAGAAATTCCTTTTACTTCCTCATAATTTTTATCTTCAATATACTTTCTAAAAATTTCTTCAATTGTTACTTCACCTTCACCATGTACTAAAATATCTACATAGGAATGCTCTTCAAAAAATCCTGATGTATTTTGAGGAACATGTGGTCCTCCAAAGATAATCAAACAATTAGGATTATTTTCTTTTACTTTTTTAGCAAGATAGTTAGTTATTTCCCAATTCCATACATAGCATGAACACAGTAGTATGTCTGCGTTAGTATATGTTTGAATATATTCTTCTATACGATCTCGAAATACAGCTGTTTTTTTAAATTCAAATTTTGATTGTATATGATCTTTACTTTTAAGATATGATACTAAAGTTCCAATACTATATGGAACATGAATATTATTACCATATTGATAATTAAATTGAGAGCTATAAACTTGAAGCATTAATTTTCAACATATTGTGTAATATTTAACTTGACACACAATAATAATTAAAAAATCTTTGAAAATTAAGATATGTACATAAAATTTAGTATTAGATTATCATAATAATATAATCAAAATATCTATGAAATTTTTTTAAATGAAAATTTTTTATTTAATAAGTAGTGTATCATAAAAGCTATAACTATAGCTATACCCTGAGAAATTTCTTTAATTATATTTACAAATTCAACTAAAATCCATGTTGTTAAAAAATTTGTTAAAAACATGGTAGTCATAACAATAAAAAAAATAACAATACTTCCTTTTTCTTTATTAAAAGTAAATTTTTTATTTAAAAAATAAGATAGTAGTACACCCAAAGGAAAAATAATAATAATTGCAAGTGTGTAATCAATAATATTTGATAGTAAAATAAATGCAGGATACGTAATAACGGTATTAATTATTCCAACAATACCATATTTTATGAATTTTTTAAAATTTGGAAACATATTCTAATTTTAAATTATTTCTCCATATTTCACTTATAATTATTTTTATTTTATGTGTAACTTTTTACTGTTCTTAAGAACCCGGATCTGAAAGTTATATAAATTCCAATTACATTCAATCGACGAATAGAATAATCAAAATACACAGGTTCCAATTGTAAAGGAATTAAATTTGGATTAATCATCCTATGGGATATAATTTGAAGTTAATTTTAAAATGCTAATTAAACATCATCAACATAAAGATTATCAAAATACTCTGATCGGTCTAAAAATGGATACATGTCCTCCAAAGGTCGAGATGACATACTACCATCATCATTAACACGAGAAGAAACAGTTGGAATAATTTTTTGATCTGCAGGAACAATTACTTCACAAATTACTGGACCGTCATATTCCAATATTTCATCAATTTTAATATCAATTTCTTCAGTTTTACTAATCTTTACAAATTTTATCCCATAAGCATTTGCAATTTTGTTAGTATCTGGAAAAGATATTCCAGATATACTACTTTCTCCAAGAAATCTATTTTCAAAATAATTTTTTTGAGATGTTCTTATAGATTCATATCCATTATTGTTCAAAACAAAAAGTTTGACAGGTAAATCATACTCCACAAGAGTTTGTAATTCTTGGATATTTTGTTGAAATGATCCATCTCCGGTTAGTGCAATTACTCTTTTTTTATTGGTTCCAACTGAAATTCCAATTGCAGCAGGTAAACTATATCCCATAGTAGCCATTGCACCAGATGGAATGTATCTTTGACCTTTTTTAGTTAATTGAATAGCTTGTGATGTTGCATAATATGTTCCACCTGCATCAGAAACAAAAATATCATTTTCTTTTGAATGACTAGATAGTTTATCTATTAATAGATATGAGCTAATTGCTCCTCGAGTATTTTCATATTCAGGTAGACAAACTGGATATTTATTTTTCCATGTGTTACATTGTTGAGCCCATTCCAAAAATTCATTCATATCAGTGTTATTTGAAAACTTTAAAATTTTTTCCAAAAACAGTTTTGCATCTGAATGAATAAAATGATCTATTTTTATTGTTTTTTTCTTGTGTGAAGTTTCATCAATATCAATAATAATTTTTTTTGCTTCTCTAGCAAAATGTTCATAAGTATAACCTACAACTGTTACATGTAAACTGGTACCTATGGCAATAATCAAATCTGAATTTTGCATCGCATAATTTGCAGCACGTTCTCCCTTAACACCAGTTTTACCAACATATTGGAGTAAATCATGATTCATAGTATCAATTCCTAAAAATGGTGTAACTACAGGAATTTTATATTTAGAAGTAAATTCTTCCAACAAAGAAATGGAATCAGATAATCGAATTCCCTGACCAGAAATAATTACAGGTCTTGATGAATTTTTTAAAAGTTCAACAATATCACGGATTTCAGTATCTGTTGCTACAGGAAGAGTATCTGAAATAGAAAATCCTTCTAAATTATTTTCGTCAATTTTAGTAGATTGAACATCCATCGGAATTTGAATCCATACTGGTCCAGGTCTTCCAGATTTGGCAATATGACAAGCTTTTTCAAATTCATAACGAACTTTTTTAGGATCATTTAGTGTGGTAGCATATTTACACAAAGATTCAACAATAGGAATTAAATTTAATTCCTGAACTCCAAATTGACGCAATCCAAAAATTTGAGCATCATTGGTGGTTTCTTTTTTTTTTACTTGACCAGAAATAAACAAACAAGGTACAGAATCCTGCCATGCACCACCCAATCCAGTAATAGCATTTGTTGCTCCTGGACCAGATGTAAAAAAACCTACACCCATATTTTCAGTGGCTCTAGAATAAGCATCAACTGCCATTGAAGAAGTTTGTTCATGGTGAGGACAAATAGTTTCTAGTTTCTTATGGGATGCCACACCATCAGTCAGATGCATTATTCCCGCACCAGTTACCATAAAAACATGTTTTACTTTTAATTCATCATATATGTAATTGGCAATATAATCAGCTACTCGAATCATAATTGTTCAACAGCTTTTTTAATTCGTTTTAAACCTTCAATAATATTCTCTTTATTAATTGCATAACATAATCTAACATATCCTTCACCACATTTTCCAAAATTTGTTCCAGGTAGCATAGATACATTTGCATCATCAAGAAGGTAATTCACAAATTCTTCACTAGACAATCCAGTTTTTTTTATATTTGCAAAAATATAAAATGCTCCAGAAGGTTTCATACAAGATATTCCTTGAATAGAGTTAAGACCAGTATACAAAAGATCTCTTCTTTGTTTATACTCATTAAGCATTTCATGTACTTTATTTTGATCTCCAGTAATTGCTTCCATTCCAGCAACTTGAACAAATGGGGAAACACATGAAGAAGTAGTTTGTAACAGCATGGACATTCTTTCGATTACATCAAGGGGTCCAATCACAGCTCCTAATCTCCAACCCGTCATTGCAAAAGATTTACTAAAACCATTAGAAATTATTACTCGCTCAGAACAATTATCATGAATTGAGGGAGAATTAAAAGCAGTGTCATCATAAAGCATTCTTGCATAAATTTCATCGCTGTATAAGTAAACATCATGTTTTTTAGCAATTTCATAAATTTCCTTACAATCTTCTTTTGTTAAAACAGAACCAGTAGGGTTTTGTGGTGAATTTATTATAATTAATCTAGTTTTATCAGAAATTTTTGCTTCAATATCTTTCGGATTTATTCGAAAGTCGTTTTCTTCCTTTAATGGTATACCTACAGGAATAGCATTACATAATTTAATGGCAGAATAGTATGTAGGAAATCCAGGATCAGGTACAATAACTTCATGATCTGGATCAACAAGACACAAGATTGCATAATAAATTGCGATATTAGCTCCAGGTGTAATTAAAACTTGATCAATAGCAGGAGTAAAACCTCTAGATTTGAAAGTTGCATCACGAATAATTTGTCTAAATTCAGTTAAACCATAAGAGCTAGTGTAATGGGTCTGTCCATCTTTCATTGCCATATACGATGCATCAATAATATTTGTAGGAGTGTTAAAATCAGGATCTCCAATTTCAAAATGAATTATATTTTTTCCCTGAGATTCAAGTGATTTCACTTTTTCTAAAATTTTAAACATTGGTTGACCTTCAATGTTATATGCAATTTTAGATAAATGCCTCACAAAAATTAAAAGTTCTAAAAACTTATAAAAGTTATTTCATTTATTGGCATAGTAGTATAAAATTACATTTTTAACATCTTAAAAAAATTTTTGAATTATATTTCTAGTAGAAAAATCATAAAATAATTAAAAAGAAAGATTATCTTAGTAAATATCCACCATCAATGGGAATAGTTTGACCTGTAATGTATGAATTTTTTTCAGAGCTAAGGAATTTTACTAATTCTCCTATTTCATCAGATTCTGCAAATCTTTTCAATGGAATTGTTTCTTTAATTTTTTCCAATTCTTTATTTGAATTATACTGATGAATCATATCAGTATTAACATATCCTGGTGCTACAGAATTTACAAGGATATTAAAAGATGAAAGTTCTAAAGCAAGAGTTCTAGTTAAACCATCTAATCCAGATTTACTTGCTGAGTAAATACTTCTTTTTTCTTTGGAAACAATACTCCAAATGGAACTAATATTAACAATACGTCCATATTTTCTTTTTTTCATTCCTTTTACAAAACCAGAAATTATTTGAAAAGGGGCAACGAGATTAATTTGTAAAATATTTTGAAAATCATATGGAGTTAAATCCTCACAATTACCAGCTTTATGGATTCCAGCACAATTTACAATTATATCTATAGGAATATCTAATGAAGAAATGTAATCATCTATTGAAGAATTTGAGGAAAGATCTAATTCTTTTCGAGTAGGAGAAATTACATTTACATTTTCTTTTAGGGAAGAAACTAGAGATTTTCCAATTCCACCAGTAGATCCCGTAATTAAAGCAGTTCTTGAAGTCATATTTATTTAAAAGTAATAATAAAATTTTTGAATTGTTCAACAACATATTGTAGCATTTCTTGAGTCAATCCTGGAAATACACCAATCCAAAATGTATTATTCATAATCAAGTCAGTGTTTTCAAGATTACCAACAACACGATATGGAATATTTTCTAAATAGGGTTGTTTAGTAAGGTTGCCTGCAAATAAAGGTCTTGTATCAATTAATTTTGAAGCAAGGAAATTAACAAGATCATTTTTTGAAAATGGTGCAGATTCTTTTACAGTTATTGGAAAACCAAACCATGAGGGAACACTTTTTGGAGTAGATTCAGGTAAAATTAAATATTTTTCAAATTCTTTTAATTTATTTTTTAGATATGAAAAATTTTCTTTTCTAGCAGGTATAAATTTAGAGAGTTTTTTTAATTGTCCTAATCCAACAGCTGCTTGCATGTCAGTAATTTTTAGATTATATCCTAAATTAGAATAAGTATATTTATGATCATATCCTTCTGGGAGTTGTCCTAATTTCCATTCAAATCTTTTTCCACAAGTATTACTTTTTCCAGGGGCACAAAAACAATCACGACCCCAATCACGAATAGATTCAATAATTTTTTTAAGTAAAGGATTATCAGTAAACACAGCACCACCTTCACCCATAGTAATATGATGTGCAGGGAAAAAGCTTAATGTTCCAATATCTCCAAAAGACCCAACATGTTTATTTTCATATGTAGTTCCCAGTGCATCACAACAATCTTCAATTAACCACAAATCATATTTTTTACACAGTTCTTTCACATAACTTAGATTAAATGTATTACCCAAAGTATGGGCCAACATTATTGCTTTAGTTTTTTTAGTAATTGCATTTTCGATTTTAGTTTCATCAATAGCATAAGTACCAAGTTTTACATCTACAAATACTGGAACAAGATTATTTTGAATAATAGGGTTAACAGTAGTAGGAAATCCAGCAGCTATAGTAATTATCTCATCCCCATCATTCAAAGATCTTTTTCCAAGTTCTTTAGATTTTAGTGCACTGATTGCCAATAAATTTGCAGATGAACCAGAATTTGTTGTAAGAACAAAAGTAGAGTTAAGAAAATTAGATAAATTTTTTTCAAATTCTTTGTTAAATCTGTCAGATGTCAGCCAAAAATCCAATGAAGATGAAATAAGAAGCTGTAATTCTGTTTCATCAAACACTTTTCCAGATACAGGAACAAGTGTTTTTCCAGAAATAAATTTTTTTGGAATGTGAATTTTTTCATAATAATTTTTAGTTAAATCAACAATTTGTTTACGCATTATTTGACTTTCAGAGTCATCCAAAGAGGAATTTTTTAAAAAATCAGTCATATTAACAATCTAACAAGGTTAAATTAGTTAATTTTTACTTTGTGGAAGATTAATGAATAATACATTATCAAAATTAAGATTTAATGAGATAAGATGATTCATCTAGTAGTGTTTCTAATGATGAATGAATTGGAATATATCCAATATTTTTTGCTTTTCTAGATAATGAGTAGTAGTATTCTTTAAATCCAGTTGAATGATTAATTTTTAAATCATTCTTAAAGGAATATTTTAAATTATAATGATTTGAAAATTCTTCTAAAATATCATATTTAGAAATAGGAGATAGTCCATAAGCATCAATAGCAAAATTTAATTTTGAATTTTCTATACACAAAGAAATTAATTGAAAAAAATCTTTTGGATGAATAAAATCACGGAAAAAATTTTGTTTATTCGTAAAAAATTCTTTATTGCTATTAATAGATTTAATAATTTTTGAAATAAAAAAATCAGTGTTTAAGTTAATGAACTTACTAAAAAAATTAAAAATTCGAATATCAATAATATTAAGTGATGGTAAAGATCTGTGTTTTTTTTCTAAATAAATTTTTGTTAAGTAATATTCATTATCTGAAAGATTATTTGAAATTGAATTAGATAATAATTCATTTTGCGAAGGTTGTGAAAAATTACCATGAACGATACCAGAACTAAAATTAAGATATTGACAAAAAACATGTTTTTTCAAATATTCTATAATCATATCATCATATTTTTTTGATAATACTAAAATTTCATTTTCGTGATTTTGAATGTCAGAAGGATTGCTAACTCCAATACAATTTATTATAGTATCAAATGATTGAGAATTTAAATTTTCATAAGGAATATACGAAATATTTTCAGTGTTACTTATAGTAGAAATAAAAGTTTCTAAATTAAATTTATTTGTAGAAAAAAGAAATAATTTATGTTCAGTATTAGTTGAAAATAGATGAGTTAAATTTTTTGCAATATGACTATTAGCTCCAAAAATAGCAATATTTTTTTCTTTATTAGATGAATTCATATTAAATTTAATATGTAATAATTAGTTTTTAATGATTTTCATTTTTCAAGTATAATTTTTTTAGAATTAAAATTTGTGAAATTAATGAAACAGAAAGAATTATCATAAAAATAGGGGCACCAAATAATTTAACAAAAAATAAATCAATTTGTAAATTTGAAAATATATTGATAATAGAGTGAGTTAATTGACTATATTCAAAAGTCCAGATAACTGCATCATGAATATAAAGAGAAGTTTGTATATTTCCTAATGAAAATAATCCTGTACGGCCAGGACTTCCCCAAACAAACCAAGAAACATCTTGAAGAATGTAAACAAGATTGAAAAAAAAGCCCAAACTACCCAAAATAATTAAAATTATTCGTAAAAAACTATTTTTTCTTAATTCTAAACTTACTCCAAGTGGTAATAAGAAAAATGGAACCATGAAGAGCAAATATCTTGCAGACCACGAAACAAGACCATGCCAAAATTCTATACTACCAAAATATATCAAAGAAAGTGTAATGAAACCAATGAAAAGTAAAGTATATGATTTGTATTTTTTATAAAAATCAGGAAATGTAAAAAAGAATGTTAGCAAGATAGGTGCATAAATAAATAATCCAACTCCAGGACTAAATAATAAACCAGTAATACCAGTTGCTAAATTAAAACCATCTGCATTAAATCTAGAGAATGATGAAACATCTGATGCCGTTGTACTAAGACCTACACTTGCCCCAAATCTTAGATATTCAATGAATATAGTAATAAAATAAAATGGTGTGAGAGTTACAAAAAAGAAAAAGAATTTTTTTATTTTTTGTTTATGTTTAACTAATGTAATTAAAAAATAAATCATTAACGGTAAAATAATTATTGCAGTATCCTGTCTAATTAAATAAGAAAATCCCAAGCTTAAACCACATCCAATTAGAAATTTACTGGATTGGGTTTTTTGATATTTTGTAAAAAAATAAAATGAGAAAAGTACAAAAAATAATGTAGGTACAACAGTAAGAGAAGTTTGAGAATATGCCCATACAGGTGTACTTAATCCAAATAATAGTGTTAAAGTAAGAGAAGTTTTTAATCTATAATTCAAAACATTGCAAATAAGAAAAAAAGCACTTACGGATAATGCTGCAAAAACAGGTCCATAAAATAATTCAAGGAAAGTGAAATCAACATTTTGTGAATTTCTCCAAAAAACATAATGTTGATGATTAAAATCATCTATAGTAAATTCAATAGTATCTTCAGTAATTATGTTGAAATAATTATTGACAAACATAAATGGTGTCTGGAGTATACTGTTTGCAACAGATGCTGGAGAACAAATAACATAATTAATACATGGTGTTCCCGAAGTCCACAAAGAATATCCTTCTGGTTGTTCAAATAATTTTAGAGATACTCCATCTACATAGAGCGGGTGTGGTTCTAATGTAACCATTCGAATGGTTTGCTCATGTGCCCAATATTCATCAGGACTGTATCTATGACCATCAGAAGAAAATAAAAAAATAGTAAATGAAATTGTAAATATCAATAAAAGTAATTTTCTAGGATAATTATTTTTTAACTGTAATTTTGAGGTCAATTTCATAAAAGTTGGATTTTAGTATTAATTAACATATCAAACAATAAAATATTTTTCCAAAACGCTCATTTAGGAAATAGATTAGATAAGAAGGGAGGAGACAAAAATTAAAAATATAATGTCAGTAGATTTGGAAGATTACTATTGTGATCTTCCATTTAATGAATGGGGAAAATATGAAGAAAGAGTTAAAAAAATCACACACAAAATATTAACTTCATTTGAAAAATACAATGTAAAGGCAACATTTTTTACTTTAGGATATATTGCAGAAAAATATCCAGAACTTATTGAAGAGATTCAATCAAAAGGACATGAAATTGCCAGTCATGGATATCATCATTTAGATTTACGAAAAATAACAAAAAGTGATTTTGAAAATGATCTGAAAAAATCAATTAACACATTAGAATCGGTTTCAAATGAAAAAATATTAGGTTTTAGAGCTCCTTTTTTTTCTATTAACAAAAAAAATTTATGGGTTTTTGACATATTAGAAAAACATATGAAATATGATTCTAGTATTTTTCCAGTGCAAACTCCATTGTATGGAATACCGGATGCAATTCATTATCCTCATAGAATATCTAGTGAAAGTCCACTAAAAGAAAACAACAAAGGAAAACTTTTAGAAATTCCACCACTAGTAATAAAAACACCAATTAGAAATATTCCTGCAGCTGGAGGTTTTCATTTAAGGTTTTTCCCTATTCAAGTAATGAATTTTGCAATAAATAGAATGAACAGGAAAGGGTTGCCAGCAACATGCTACATTCACCCTAAAGATTTTGATGAGGACATGCCAAAAATAAAAGAATATGGATGGTATTATTATTGGGGTTTAAAAAATAGTTTCCAGAAATTCGAATCACTGTTAAAAAAATTTGAATTTTCTTCAGTACGAGATACATTAATAGAATAAATAATTAAAATATTTTTATAAAAATTATTAATTATATTAAATTATAATAAATTAAAATCATTAATTTGTTTTTCAGTAATTTTTCGCATATCAGATTTGTTATAAAATTCCTTATACCAATCGACAGTCCATTTTATAGAATCAATTAAATTTAATTTTGGATTCCAATTTAATTCAGATTTTGATTTGGAACAATTTAAAGATAAAACATGTGTTTCATGAAAATCTTGTATACTTTTTTCCCAATTTACAGGACTACCCCAATTCTCAGATATTTTATCAATAATCCAGGAGACAGGTTTTATACTATTTTGATCAGGACCAAAATTCCATGCTTCTGAAAATTTTGAATTGCTGTCCCACAAGTGTTCTGCAAGGATCAAATATCCATGAAGAGGATCAAGAACATGTTGCCAAGGGCGTATACCATCAGGATTTCTAATTTTTAATGTAAGTTCTTCTTGTAATGATTTCATTATGTCAGGAACTAATCTATTTTTAGACCAATCTCCTCCTCCAATAATATTACCCGATCGTACTGATGCTAAATTTATTTTATTAGAAGTATCATTAAAGAAAGAATTTCGAAATGAGGAAGTTACTAGTTCAGAACATGCTTTGCTATTACTATAAGGATCGTGTCCACCAAGTTCATCAGTCTCTACATATCCGTTCAAAGTTTCTTTATTTTCATAACATTTGTCACTCGTAACATTAATGATTACTGATGCATCATCTGATTTTCGAATGCATTCAAAAAGATTTACTGTTCCCATTACATTTGTAGAATAAGTTTCAACAGGATCATCGTATGAAGGCCCGACCAGAGATTGAGCAGCCATGTGAATTACTATTTGAGGCTTATATTGTGAAAAAATAGTTTTTACTGTGTCTAAATTACGGATATCACCAATTTCTGAAATAATATCTGAATTTATTCCAGATAATTCATATAAACTTGGAGTTGTTGTAATTGAATTAGAAAAACCAATAATTTCAGCACCTAGTTTGTTTAACCAAATACTTAACCAACTTCCTTTGAAACCCGTATGTCCAGTAATTAAAACTCGTTTATTATTCCAAAATGAAGGATTCATTTCCAGATTTTCCATGGAGTATTTTTTGAATTCCACAGTTCTTCTAAATAATTTTTATCCCTTAGAGTGTCTACAGCATGCCAAAAACCTTTATGCATAAATGCACTCAATTGATTTTCATTTGCAAGAGTTTCTAAAGGTTTTTTTTCCCATACAGTACTATTTCCTTTAATATAATCAAAAACTTGAGGTTCTAAAACAAAATATCCTCCATTAACAAAAGAACCATCTCCTAAAGGTTTTTCAATAAATTTAGTTACTTTGTTATTTTTTATTTCTAAGTCACCATAACGTCCTGGTGGCTGAACTGCAGTAGTTGTAGCAAATGTTTTATTTTTTTTATGGAATTTTAATAAATTATTTATATTAATATCAGATAAACCGTCACCATAAGTAAAACAAAAGGTTCCATCATCAACATATTTTTGAATTTTTTTTAATCTACCACCAGTCATTGTGTTAATTCCAGTATCAATCATTGTTACTTTCCAAGGTTCAGCATGTTTTTGATGAACTTCAAGATTATTATTTTTCATATCGATAGTGATATCAGAAGTATGAAGAAAGTAATTTGCAAAATACTCCTTAATCATATATCCCTTATATCCACAACATATTACGAAATCATTAATTCCATAAGCAGAATATGTTTTCATAATATGCCATAACATAGGCATCCCACCAATATCGACCATAGGTTTTGGTTTCAAATGAGTTTCCTCACTAATTCGTGTTCCCAGTCCACCAGCAAGAATTACACATTTCATGATATACAATATAGAATTAAAATATGCTCTTCATTAAGTTTTGGTATGAAAACATAGTATTGAATTTTTATTAATATAAAAAAATAATGTTGTTTATGAAATTAAAGATATAATTTATTGTTAAAAAATAGTAATTCAAACTTTGATTATTTTTAATTAAGATTTTCAGAAATTACAGTTGCAACAGCAAATTCTTTTTCATGACTGATAGATACAAGAAAATTATAATTTTGATTATTTTGTAATTTAACGTTTGGTTTTGAATTTATATGATATGTTTCAATATCTAAAAAATTTACATTTTTACTAATTGATTTTTTTACGGATTCTTTTACTGCAAATTTTCCTGAAAAATGTATTGCATTATCATTATACTTTAAACAATATTTAATTTCAGAATCTAAAAAAATTTTTTTGTAAAATCTTTGATTATCAAAAAATGGTTTATTTTCAAATCTTTTCACTCTTACAATATCAGTTCCTAATCCAAACTTTTGTAACACATGTATTTTAACAAGAAGATTTATTTATAATATATCAATTTTTTTTGCATGGTTGATTCTAACAATCTATCAAAAAAAATAAAAAAAATTAAACGTAAAAATTCTCCCATTAAAGAAATTATGAATTATGGAGATCCAGAATATATTAAAAAATTTGGTATAAATCCGGAAGAGTTAATTTCTTTTGCAGGTGGATGGAGTAATCATAAAGCTCCTGAAAAATTAAGAAAAGCATATGAATCAATAATTTCAGATGATAAAAAATTTCATTCTTCTGGTGCTTATTCAACAAGTATAGGGGATAGAGAGTTTAGAAATACAATATGTAAATTTGAGAATTATTTGTATAATATGAGACTTGATGAGAAGCAAATTGCTGTAGGTTTAGGTTCTACTCAACTAACTAATGATTTATTTTCAGTATTACTAGATCCTGGAGATAAAATATTACTGTTAGATCCTTCATATTGTAACTATCCAGCACAATTAGTTAATGGAATTACAGATATTGAAATTCAACGTTTTTCAGTAATAGATGAAGAAAAATGGGAATTTAATGCAGATAATAAAATTGAAGAGTTTTCAAATTACATCTTAAAAAATAAACCAAAAATAGTAATGTTAGTTTCACCAGATAATCCAACTTCAAAAATATTATCACAAAAATTTGTTCAAGCAGCATTAGATGCAGTTAAAAAAATAGATGCATGTATCATAATGGACTTTGCATACAAAGAACTAGTATACAGTAATGAATATCCAGAATATTTTTCGTGGGCTCCATCAGATAATTTTATTTCATTACGAACAAATTCAAAATGGTGTAGGAGTTTAGGGAGACGAATTGGTTGGATAGAAGCTCCTGAAGATATAGTAGAAGCTATGGAATTTGTTCAAAGTTCTACAATATTATCACCAGATAAACTTCATCAAATGGCATTTGAAAAATTTATCAATGATTCAATTGAAGATGATAGTTTGAGAAATTATCTTGAAGAAACCAGAAAATCATACAAGAATGCTTCTGAAAAAACAATAGAAATTATTAAAAAACATCTAGATTTTCCTGTCATGCAGCCTGATGGAGGATTGTATATTTTTATGGACGTAAAAACAAATAGTGCAAAATTTGTTGAAACAATTTTAAGAAAGACAGGAGTGTTAGTTATTCCAGGATGGGGTTTTGGTAGAACTGGAATGAACGCTGTTAGAGTATCATTTGGCCCATTAGTAAATGAAATTGATAAGATTGAAGAAGGAATTATTAAAATTTCAAAATTTCTAAAAGAAACTCAACCATTTTTGAAAATTAAATAATATCGAAACCGTGACTAAAAGAGAACAATATAATGAATAATTTATTTAATATATTAATTCAGTATAACAGTTAACATGAATAATAGAGAAGATATTTCTGAAATCAATGAAAACGAATTGATAGAATATTATGGGTATGGAAAAGCATTTGGAAAAATACAATTAAGATTAAAATTTGCTAGATCATGGATATTGCATTCACTTGCAT
>Ga0315326_10000213_pt1 | contig 26723 bp, 28 predicted proteins | sample M180m32315metaG_FD_203457 | JGI IMG/M metagenome (GOLD analysis project Ga0315326, IMG submission 203457) | Ammonia-oxidizing marine archaeal communities from Monterey Bay, California, United States - M1 80m 32315 | ecosystem: Environmental > Aquatic > Marine > Coastal | place: USA: California... | reverse complement strand
CTTAAATTTTCAGGCCTTAAGCTAATATCTTTATTATCTCTTAAAGCACTAGCTACAGGACTATTATTTTTTTTATTTTCTATACTCATTTTCTTTTCTCAGAAATAATTTTTAGAGCTATTTGTAACATATCTTCTACTTTTTTACCTTTATCTTCATTACTTAATTTGGATATCACTTCATATGCTTCGTGGTGACCATACCCTAAACCTATAAGACCACTAATAAGGTCTTGTATATTACTATTTTGTTTTGGCTTTGAACTCGGTTTAATAGATAGATTAAGAGTTTTATCTTTTAACTCTGAACATATTCTTACTGCCCCTTTATTACCTATACCAGGAATTCTTGTTAATAGTGTTTTATCTTCAGATAAAATTGCCATTTCTAATTCTTCAGGAGTCATTATAGATAAGCCTTTTATTGCTGTTTTTGCACCTACTCCTTGTACTTTTAATAATAAATCAAACCAATATTTTTCGTTTTCTTCTTTAAATCCATATAAAGCTATTTGGTCTTCTCTTACTATAGTTTGAATTAAAATTTCGTCTAATTGCCCTTTTGCTGATAATTTATTAAGTACTTTGCTAGAACAGTAAACTAGATAGCCAACACCAGATACGTCCATGATAATATGGTCTTCCCCAACCTGATCGATAATTCCTCTCAGTTTAGCAATCATTTAATTATCTCTATCAATATTATATATTTTAGATTGTGAAAAAAAAGTATGACAAATTGCAACAGCCAACGCATCAGACTCATCTTCAGTTTTTATTTTGCATCCTGGTAAAAGTAGTTTAACCATTGATTCTACTTGATCTTTTTTTGCTCTTCCTGAGCCAGTAAGTGATTGTTTTACTTTAGTTGGAGCATATTCAAAAACTTTTAGGTCATTTATGGAGCAAGTTGTTATAGCTGCCCCTCTGGCCATACCTAATTTTAAAGTAGATTGCCCATTCATATTAACAAAAACTTCTTCTACAGCAGCAACGCAAGGTTTAAATTCATCAATAATTTCATTTAATTCATTATGAATTATTTTTAATCTTTCTGATAGACCTAGAGAGTTTTTAGGAGAAACATTCCCACTTGCAATCCATGAAATATTATCGTCTTTAGTATTTATTATACCCCATCCTGTATGACGTAATCCAGGGTCTAATCCTAAAAGACGCATTTTATTTTTTCCCATTCATAATTGTTTATTTATTTCTTATCTTATCCATAATATCTTCAGAAACATCTAAATTAGTATAAACTGTCTGAACATCATCATTATCTTCTAATATATCTATAAATTTTAGCATCTTCTCTGCCTGTTCTTCATTGATAGGTTGTAAATTTTGTGGTACCCATTCTAATTTAGCACTACTAGGATCACCTATTTTCTCAGCTAAAGTATCTCTCACATTACCGAATTCTTCAGAAATACAAATAGCAGTATGTTCATTATTATTTGAAATAATATCTTCGGCTCCTGCGTCAGCAGCTTGCTCAAAAAAGGTATCTTCATCAAACTTTTCGTTATTAAATTTGATCACTCCTTTTCTATTAAAAACAAAACCTAAACTTCCAGTTTCTCCAAGTGAACCTCCATTTTTACTGAAGGCTGAACGAATTTCTGATGCAGTTCTATTTCTATTATCAGTAAGAACATCAATTATAACTGCTACACTTCCAGGGCCATAACCTTCATAACGTATCTCTTCGTATACAGCATCATCATTACCACCTATTGCTTTTTGTATTGCTTTTTCTATCCTGTCTTTCGGCATATTTTCTGTTCTAGCATTAATAATAGCATTTCTTAATCTAGGGTTTTTTTCTGCTTCAGGTATGCCTGTCTTTGCCGCTACAGTTATTTCTCTTGCCATTTTAGAAAATAATTTTGCTCTTTTGGCGTCCTGTGCTCCTTTCCTATATTGGATATTTTTAAATTTTGAATGCCCTGCCATATTATTCTTATTCCCCTTATTATATTTATTATACTTACTTTTTTTAAATATAAATTATATTTTTATATTTTTTCTGGAAATCTATTAATTAAGTGTGGACCTCTAATTATAGGTTCAATATGAGTAGCCATTCCACTAGTATCATTAATACAAACAAAAACTCCAGATAATGTGCCCTCTCCTGAGCTAACATTAATCCTTCCAGTTGGCATTTTATGTTTAAATCTAGCTACCCATCCTTCTTTTTCTCCACCTATTACGGAATCATAGTCTCCGCACATTCCTGCATCTGATTGGAAGGCTGTTCCCCTTTCTAGTATTTGCGCATCTAATGTAGGTACATGAGTATGTGTACCTACAATAAAACTTACTTCTCCATCGAAGGTATGACCTATGGCCATTTTTTCTGAGCTTGCTTCACCATGAACATCTATAATTATAGCTGATACATTCTCTCCTATCTTATAGTCATTTAATATATTATCAATTGTTTCGATAGGGTCATTAAGCGGGTCCATAAAAAGTCTAGCCATTACATTTATAACTAATATTTTTCTATTCATTGAATCTTCGTATACTACGAATCCTTTTCCAGGAACACTTTGCGGGAAATTTTGAGGTCTTAAAATATAATTATTTTTACTTATGTAAGGTATAATTTCTTTTTGGTCCCATACATGATTCCCAGTAGTTATAACATTTACTCCTAATTCATAAAATTCATCACAAATTTTTGGGGTAATTCCAAAACCACCTGCAGCATTCTCACCATTTACAATAACTGTATCAATTTGAAGATTTCTTTTAAGCTCAGGTAATTCATTTTTTAATACTTGTCTTCCAGATTTACCCATAATATCGCCTAAAAATAAAATATTCATTTAGTATTCCTTATTAATTATAAATAGCTTTTTCTGTTATAATAGCATCCATACTTATATCGTGTTTTTCTATTGGTACCATGTTTAATTTTTGAATTGAATAAGCAAAACCTATTTTGATTGTATTTTTATATTTGTACAAAGATTTGTCATAATAGCCACCACCTCTGCCTAAACGATTTAATTTTTTATCAAAACCAAGTAAGGGACAAATTATCACATCAGGTTTTTTTACTTCTTTACTATTAATTATTATTCCTAGTTTATTAACTTCTATTTTATCATCAGGTTTCCATAACCTGTATTTTATAATATTATTTTCTGTAGAGGCTAAGCATATTTTTGATTTAAATTCGAATAGTGCTGCAATTGAAGGTTTAGTATTTACTTCAGAACCTATTGGCCAATATATGGCGATATTTTTATTAATTATTGAATAATTTTTACTTGTAAAAAATTTTATTAAGTTTCCTGCAATATTATTTGATGCTTCTTCAGACTGAGAATGAAATAATTTTCTTTTCTTAATTAGGTTTGCTCTTAATGTACTTTTTTTTTCGGAGTAATGCCGCTTAGACCGAATTTTTTGAATAACCACCTTGGAGCCTAAGTTATTAGGTGGGAATCGCATAAAAAGACCACAGTCTTTACAGAGGTAACTCCCGAGTGATTAGAAAGGTCCTGGAGTTTTTCTTTATTTCGCATCTTGCAGCAATTACTCCTATTTAAATATAAATTATAAGTTAATAATTAACAAGCAACATAAATTATATATTATATTAAATATTTTTTTCAATTTTATTAAATATTTTTTCTAATTTTTTAGTGCTATTTTCTATATCTTTAACTGCTTCATCCAGAGCATCTTGATTTTTATCTAGTATTGTTATTGCTGCTAACACCATTAATTTAACGTCTCCAATTTGACCAATGGTATTCACAATATTTGATACTTCATCATTTAACAAAATTGCTAGTTCTTTAACTCTGTTTTCTTCTCCTGGAGAACAAGCAATTTTATGCTCTCTATTATTTATTATAATATCTACTTCAGGCATTATTTACCTTTTTTATCAAGTTTATTAATTTTGACTAAAATTCTTTCAAGTTTATTTAAAGTATCAGCATATTTATTTTTTAGATTTTGATTTTCTTTAAGAAGAACACCTTCAATATTATTGACTTTAGAATCATTAGTATATTTATTAACAACAGAATTTAATTTTTCTGTAACAGAATTAAATTTATTTAATGATGTTTTTAAGTCTTTCATATAACCATATTCCTAATTTATATATTTTTTGTCTACAAAAATTAAATAACGTTTTATTTTATTAAAATAATTTCTTATAAGAGAATAGGATGATTTAACTGATGTTGGCAATAAAGTAGAGAAAAAACTTATTTTTTATTTTTAAATATTTCTATATTAACTTTTTTAGGATATTAAATATATTATGATACAAGATAACGAAAAGGATCATGATGAGCTTTCTAATGCTATTAGAATGCTCTCCGTAGACGCAGTTCAAAAAGCTAATTCTGGGCACCCTGGAATGCCAATGGGAATGGCAGATGTTGCAACAGTATTATTTACAAAATTTTTAAAATTTGATAGCGGCTATCCAGAATGGTTAAATAGAGATAGATTTATTTTAAGCGCAGGACATGGTTCTATGCTCTTATATTCATTATTATATTTGAACGGCTATAAAGATATTAATATTGAAGATATAAAAAATTTCAGAGCATTACATTCCAAAACGGCGGGGCATCCAGAATATGGAGAACTTGCAGGAATTGAAACCACTACAGGTCCATTAGGTCAAGGAATAGGTAATGCTGTCGGTATAGCTTTAGCAGAAAAAATTATGTCTGAAAGGTACGGAAATGATCTATTTAATCATAATACATATGTAATAGCTGGAGATGGATGCCTAATGGAAGGAATAAGCCAGGAAGCAATTTCTTTTGCTGGTCATATGGGTCTAGGAAAATTAATAGTTTTATTTGATGATAATGGTATATCTATAGATGGACCTACCTCCTTGTCTACTTCTGATGATCAAATACTTCGCTTTAAAGCTAGTAATTGGCATACATTAGAATGTAATGGGCATTCTCCAAAAGATATTGAGATTGCTATTAAAGAATCATTAAATGATTCAAGACCTTCATTAATTGCATGCAAAACAAAAATTGGATTTGGTTCGCCCAATAAAGAGGGCAAGTCTTCTAGTCATGGCGCTCCTATGGGTGACGAAGAAATAAAGTTAATAAGAAAGAAACTTGGATGGAATTATGAGCCTTTTGATATCCCAGAAAAAATTTTAAATCTTTGGAAGCAAAATGGTTTAAGAGGGTCAGATAAAAGACAATCTTGGCAAAACATGTATTCAAATTCAGCTTATTTTAAAGAAATTAGTGATTTAATTGAAAATAAACATGTTTTAAATATAGAGGATCAATTAGAATTTTATAAAGAAAACTTGTCTAAAGATAATACTTCTCTAGCTACTAGGAAATCTAGTGAGAAAGTTCTTAATGAATTAACGCTTAAATTATCTAATTTAATTGGAGGGTCAGCAGATTTAACAGGGTCTAATAATACTTTAGTAAAAAGTCAAAATTCAATTACCTCTCAAGATTTTTCAGGAAGTTATATTTATTATGGAATAAGAGAACATGGAATGGCTGCTATAATGAATGGAATTGCTTTACATTCAGCTTTAATTCCATATGGAGGAACTTTTTTAGTGTTTACAGACTACTGTAGACCTTCTATTCGTTTGTCAGCATTAATGGGATTAAGGGTAATATATATTATGACTCACGATTCTATAGGGTTAGGTGAAGATGGGCCTACACATCAACCTGTAGAACATTTATCTGCTTTAAGAGCCATCCCTAATTTAGAAGTATGGAGGCCAGCAGATAGTACAGAGACATTAGAAGTATGGCAGGCGTCTCTTCAATCAATAAATAAACCAAGTATTATTGCTTTATCCAGACAAAATTTAAAACAAGTTAGAAATAAGTTTATAAAAAATAATTTATCAGCTTTAGGGGCATATATTCTAGTTGATAGAGACGATGCTGATATTTGCTTATACTCTTCAGGGTCTGAGGTTGAAATTGCAGTAAATGCTGCAGAAAAACTAGAACTTGAAGGTATTAAAGCAAAAGTAATTTCTGTCCCATCTTTAGACAGATTTTATTTACAAAATAAAGAATATAAAGATAAAATTATTAATTCTATTCCTAAAATAGTTATAGAAGCTGGTGTCAGACAAAGCTGGGATTATATATTGGACGAAAATGATATTTTTATAGGAATGAATGGTTTTGGATCTTCAGCTCCGGCTAAGGACTTATATGAGCATTTTTCAATTACTGATGAAAAAGTAATTAGTTCAGCTAAATTAATATTAAATAGGAGAAAAACATGACAGTAAAAGTAGCAATAAATGGATTTGGAAGAATTGGTAGGTTGGTTTTACGAGCTATAATAGAATCTAAAAGAAATGATATTAGTGTTGTAGCAATTAATGATTTAGGTTCAGTTGAAGCTAATGCTCATTTATTAAGTTATGATAGTGTTCATGGTAAGCTTAATAGTAATGTTACTGTAACTTCTGATGGAATAAATACTGAACACGGAAATATAAAAGTTTTTTCTGAAAGAAATCCTGAAGATCTTCCATGGGGTGACTTAGGTATTGATATAGCTTTAGAGTGTACAGGCTTATTTACTAAGAAAGATGATGCAAACAAACATATAATAGCTGGGGCAAAGAAAGTATTAATATCAGCTCCTGGAAATGGTGTTGATTATACGGTAGTATATGGGGTTAATGAAAAAGGCATAACGAATGATCACAAGATTATCTCCAATGCAAGTTGCACAACTAATTGTTTAGCTCCCGTAGCAAAAATATTAAATGAGCTTGTAGGTATTGAAAGTGGTTTTATGACAACTGTGCACGCTTTTACAGGAGATCAGCCTGTTTTAGATACTCTACATTCTGATTTAAGAAGAGCTAGAGCTGCTTCTTCTTCAATGATACCGACATCAACAGGGGCTGCAAAGGCTGTTGGTTTGGTATTACCAGAGTTATCCGGTAAATTAGATGGTACGGCTGTGAGAGTTCCAACTGTAAATGTATCAATGGTAGATTTAACTTTATATGCAGAAAAAGCCACCTCTGTAGAAGAAATTAATAATTCAATTAAAGAAGCAGCATCTGGAAGTTTGTCAGGTATTTTAACATATAATAGTGACCCCTTAGTTTCAATTGACTTTAATCATAATCCTGCTTCATCGAATTTTGATGCTACTCAGACGCAAGTTGTAAAAGAAAAATTAGTTAGGGTTTTATCTTGGTACGATAATGAATGGGGTTTTTCAAATAGAATGGCTGATGTAGCTGTTCTTATGGGGAAATAAATATGCGGCTTAAAACTATTGAGAATCTAGATGTTGCTGGAAAAATTGTTTTAGTAAGATGTGATTTCAATGTTCCAATATCTGAGGATGGAGAAATATCAGATACCAGTAGAATTGAAAGACATGCGCCAACAATAATTACATTAGTAAATAAAGGTGCTAAAGTAGCTTTACTATCTCATTTTGGAAGGCCAGGAGGAAAGTTTGATGAAAATTTTTCTTTAGGATTTATCTCCGAAAGTATAACAGAAGTTTTTAAAGCTCCAGAGGTAGTAGTTATACCAGATTGTATAGGAGATGTTGCAAAGCAGGTTCTCAACGATTTACCTAATGGAGGAATAGCTCTTCTAGAGAATGTAAGATTCTATGAAGGGGAAGAAAATAATGAGGAAAGTTTTTGTAAATCTTTAGCTGATTTAGCTGATATATATATTAACGATTCTTTTTCTGTTTGTCACAGAGCTCATTCTTCAGTTCATGGAATAACAAAATTCTTACCTTCATATGCTGGATTAGCATTACAACTAGAGATTGAGATGCTTGAAAAGGTTTTAAAAAATTCTGAACCGCCTATGATGGCTATTGTTGGAGGTTCAAAAGTTTCTACTAAATTAAAATTATTAGGTAATTTATTAGAAAAAATGAAATTTTTAGCTATTGGTGGAGGAATGGCTAATACATTTTTAGCAGCTCAAAACATAAATATAGGATCATCTTTTTATGAAAAAGATATGCTAGATGAGGCAAAAAATATTATGGAAAAGGCAAAATCTGTTGATTGTGATATTATTTTACCAGTAGATGCAGTCGTTGCGGATAAATTAGAATTTGGAGTTGAAAGTTCAGCTATTGATTTAGATGATATTCAAAAAACAAATATGATTTTGGACGTAGGAGAAAAAACTGTAGAGTTAATATCAAATGGTATTATTAACAGTAAAACACTTCTATGGAATGGACCTCTTGGTGTATTTGAAATTCCGCCATTTGATGAAAGCACTTCTTCTTGTGCCCTGACTGCTGCAATGATGACTAGAGCAGGAGGATTAGTAAGTGTAGCAGGAGGAGGAGATACAGTTTCTGCATTAAATCATGCAGGAGCATCCGGTGGGTTTTCTTATGTATCTGTTGCTGGTGGAGCATTCTTGGAATGGATAGAAGGCAAAACTTTACCTGGGATACAAGTTTTGAATGATTAAAATAGGGAGAAAGTTTAATGAAAACAACTAGAATAGTAAAAAATATATTAAGTAATTACGAAAGCGATAATCCGGGAACTAAGGCAAATATTTCTAGAATTTTGATGCATGGAAAATTAGCAGGTACTGGTAAATTAGTTATACTTCCGGTTGATCAGGGTTATGAACATGGCCCTGCAAGGTCCTTTTCCCCAAATCCAGATGCATATGATCCACATTATCATTATAAACTTGCAATAGATGCAGGCTTGAATGCATATGCTGCTCCTTTAGGAATGCTAGAGGCGGGGGCAGACACATTTGCAGGACAGATTCCAACTATATTAAAATTAAATAGCGCAAATAGTTTATCTACTCTAAAAGATCAAGCTGTTCATGGATCTATTGAAGATGCATTAAGGTTAGGTTGTTTAGCAGTAGGATTTACTATTTATCCTGGTTCAGAATATCAATTTGAGATGATGGAAGAACTTAAAGAATTAGCTATAGAGGCAAAATCTTTTGGATTAGCTGTAGTAGTCTGGTCCTATCCGAGAGGAGGTAATTTATCTAAGGAAGGAGAAACTGCTTTAGATGTATGTGCATATGCAGCACATATGGCGGCTTTGTTAGGTGCACATATTATTAAAGTTAAACCACCATCAGCGCATATCGAACAAAAAGAAGCAAAAGATTCTTATAAAAGTTTAGATATTTCAAGCTTAACTAAAAGGATTGCGCATGTAATGCAGTCATCTTTTAATAATAGAAGAATAGTAGTTTTTTCAGGTAATGCATTTACTGATATGCAAGGTTTGTTAAATGATATAAGAGAAATTCGTGATGGAGGAGGCAATGGGTCTATAATAGGACGAAATACTTTTCAGAGACCAAGGGAAGAAGCACTCTCTATGCTTAATCAAGTTATAGAAATATATAAGGGTAAAAATTAAAGGAATATGGGTAAGAATATATCATTAACAAAATTATATTTAATTTCACCTCCTATTATAAAAGTTAATGAATTTACAAAAATTTTAACAGCAGTTTTGAAAACTGGTTTGGTATCTTGTTTTCAATTAAGGCTAAAAAATATTGAAGATAATTTTATAATTTCTGTCGCTAAAGACCTTATTCCAATTTGCAGACAATATAATGTTCCATTTATATTAAATGATAGACTAGATTTAGCTAATGAGGTGAATGCTGATGGAGTTCATCTAGGTGAAAATGATGGAAGTGTTATAGAAGCCAGAAAATTATTAGGACCGAAAGCTATAATTGGCGCGTCATGTTACAATTCTAAACATTTAGCAATGGAGGCTGCAGAAAGCGGAGCAGATTATGTAGCATTTGGAGCTTTTTTTGACACTAAAACTAAAATACCTAAAACAAAAGCAGAAATATCCACTGTTAAAGATTGGGTTTATATAAGTAATATTCCGTGTGTAGCTATAGGTGGAATTAATTCTTTGAATTGTAAAGAATTAGTTACAGTAGGCGTAGACTTTTTGGCAGTAATTGATTGTATATGGAACAATAAAGTACAGCCAGAAATAGCTATAAAAAAATTTAAAAATATTTTAATTTAAAATTTTATATATTTTATATAAAAATATTATTATAAAACTATTTTAATAATTAGTTATAACAAATACATAAGTTACAGGAGTTTTTTTTTATATGAAAATTAATGGTAATGCAATTAAGGCGGGCAATATTATAGAGCATCAAAATGCTCAATGGAGAGCAATAAAATGTGTGGCGGTAAAACCAGGAAAGGGAGGAGCATTTAATCAGGTAGAATTGAAGAATTTAAAAACTGGGTCAAAATTAAATGAACGTTTCAGGGCTAATGAAGTTGTCGAGCGTCTTACTATAGACACTAGACCATACCAGTATCTATTTAGTAGTGATGAAATGTTAACCTTTATGGACTCAGAAACTTTTGAACAAATAGATCTTTCTATTTCTTTAATTGGAGAACAAAAGGCATTTTTAAAAGATGGTATGGAGGTTATGCTAGAAATAGTTGATGGAAAGCCAATAGGAATAGATTTACCTGAACAAGTGGTACATAATGTAATTGAAACCGAATTAGTAGTCAAAGGTCAAACTGCATCTTCTTCATATAAACCAGCAATTTTAGATAATAATTTGCGTATAATGGTTCCACCACATATTACTGTAGGTACTAAAGTAATAGTAGCGACTATAGACTGTAGTTATGTAGGAAAAGATAAAACCTAAATTTATTGGAAATGTTATGATTAGATATTCTGCGAATATTACTATAATGATGTCTGCTGCTAGAAAAGCATCTAAATCTATATTGAGAGATTTTGGGGAATTAGAAAAGCTTCAGGTTTCCATTAAAGGACAAAATGATTTTGTTACTATTGCAGACATAAAAGCACAAGAAATAATTCATTATGAACTTTCAAAGGCAAGAGAAAATTATGGATTTCTGATGGAAGAAGGTAAAAGTAAAATTAAAATTAATGATACTGAGTTTACTTGGATTATTGATCCTATTGATGGGACGCTTAATTTTATGAACGGTATACCATATTTTGGTATTTCTATAGCTTTGAATCATAATGATAAGTTAATAGCAGGAGTTGTATATGATCCTGTGCATAATGATTTTTATTGGGCAGAAGAGGGGGTTGGTGCATATTTAAATGACCAAAGATTAAGAGTTGCTAATAAGACAAGTCTTGATAAATCTATAATTGCACTAGGTATACCTTTTCTAGGACGAGGAGATCATAAGAGACATATTAAAAGCCAAGAAACTGTTATGTCTAAAGTAGCAGGCTTAAGAAGGTTTGGTGCTGCATCTTTAGATTTAGCTTATGTTGCTGCAGGAAGGGTTGATGGTTTTTGGGAATATGGATTAAGTCCCTGGGACGTAGCTGCTGGAATAATATTAATAAGAGAGGCTGGTGGTTTAGCTTTAGGAATTGATAATAAAGAAAACCCCTTAATGACTGGTAATATAGTAGCAGGTAATATTAACATTGTTAAAGATTTGCAAAATATATTAAATTCATAAAGTCCTACATTATCAAATAGTTGTAATAATTTATTAATTAACTTATTTTACTCTTATGTCATTGATTTAGAAATACTTAGGTGAAAAAATGAATAGACCAAATAGATTTATTCAAAGAATGATAGTTTTTATTATTCTAAATTTAATATTAGGTTTTTTCCTAATAAGTTCTTTGATTAATGCATTTCTGACTAACCCAATAATAAATGGCTTAATTTTTTCTGTTTTGGGCTTTGGTATAATAATTATACTGAGACAAGTATTTACTTTAATTCCTGAAATAGAATGGATAGAGGGATACAAAAGAAATAAGTTAAAAGGATTAACTGGAAATGTAAAAAGTAATAAATTAAATTTATTAGCTCCTATGGCAAGTATGTTAGAAGAACATATAGGTAGATTTACTATTTCTTCATTAGCTATGAGGTCACTTTTAGATAGTTTAAACTTAAGACTTGATGAAACGAGAGAAATTTCTCGTTATTTAATAGGCTTATTGGTATTTTTGGGTTTACTAGGTACTTTTTGGGGCTTGCTAATCACCATCGATTCAGTAGGAACAGTTATAAACTCTCTAGGTGTATCTGGAGAAGATAGCACTTCTATGTTTTTAAAACTTAAAGAGGGACTTAAACAGCCTTTAAATGGAATGGGTACAGCCTTTTCTTCATCTTTATTTGGATTATCAGGCTCTTTGATCCTTGGTTTTTTAGATATACAAGCTTCCCAAGCACAAAATCAATTTTATAATGATGTAGAAGAATGGTTATCATCTATGAGTTTAATTTCAGTAAACCCTTCAGCAAATAGAGATTCTAAAAAAATTCAAGAGGAAGGTGTACCTGTATATGTTCAAGCATTACTAGAGCAAACTGCAGAGAGCATTGATTCTTTGCAGAGAACGCTCGGGCGAGGAGAAGATGAAAGAAAGCATTTAGCAGATAATTTCGCAAATTTAGCTCAAAAAATGTCTGCAGTGGCTGATCAAATTAAAATTAACCAAAAGAATTTTGATAAAATTAGCGATAAATCAATTGATATTACACCATTAGTACAATTTATAAAAGATAATCCAAATGGGCTCGATGAGCCTACAAAGGAACATATTAGAAGTATGGATATATCAATTAAAAGATTAGTAGATGAAAGTAATCAAGCAAATAAACAACTTGTTTATGAATTAAGATCAGAAATTAAGTTATTAGCAAAAACTATATCTGCAGCTGTAGAAAAAAGTAAAAAAATATAATATGGAGCTAGAAATTTGATTAGGTCGAGAAGTAGAAGTAGACGTTCAGCAGATATATGGCCTGGGTTTGTGGATGCAATATCAACTTTATTATTAGTTTTAATATTTTTATTAACAATTTTTGTTTCATCTGAATTTCTTTTGTCAAAACTATTATCAAATAAAGATGATGCACTAGAAGGATTAAATATTCAAATTAATCAACTTTCAGAATTGTTATCTTTAGAAAAGAAAGAAAATAAAAATTTAGCAAGTACAATTTCTAGACTTAATGAAAAATTAAATAACACAGGCATTGCAAGCGACTTGTTAACTATGGAATTTTCAGATCTAAAAAATAAAAATATTGAATTAAATAGATTATTAAATACCTTAAAAGATTCTGCTAATAAGATAACGATAGATAATAAAAATTTGGAAATAAAAAATAATAATTTAGAAAATGAACTTAAGGAGCTATTGATTACTTTAAGAGCTACAACAGTTAAATTAAAATCTGTCGAAGATGAAGTAAAATTATCTGAAGCAGCAAAAAATCAAGTAAGTGTATTAAATATGCAAATTGTTGAATTAAGAGATCAGCTTAACATAATTCAAAACTTATTAGATATTAATGCTGAAGATATCAAAAAGAAAGATATCCAAATAATTGAATTAGGAAAGAAACTTAATACAGCTTTAGCCGTTAAAGTGGGTGAATTAAACCAATATAAATCTGAATTTTTTGGTAGGCTAAGAGCTATTTTAGGAAATAGAGAAGACATTTTAATAGTAGGAGATAGATTTATATTCCAATCTGAGGTTTTGTTTGAATCAGGTTCAGCGGAGGTAGGTGCTGAAGGCTTAATTCAGCTAAGAAATTTGTCTAGAATACTATTAGATATTACTAAAGATATTCCTAAAGATATTCCTTGGGTACTGCAAATTCAAGGGCATACAGATCAAAACCCTATAAATACGCCAATATATCCTTCTAATTGGGAATTAAGTGCAGCTCGAGCTATTTCTGTTGGAAGAGTTCTTATTAACACTGGGGTTGATTCAGATAAAATATCAGTTGCAGGTTTTGCTGAGTTTCAACCACTAGAATTAGGTTCAGATCCAGCTTCACTTAGAAAAAATAGAAGAATAGAAATAAAATTAACTCAACCTTGATGGATTAAAATTTTCTTTTAGGACTTAATGTTTCAGGAGTTATTGAAAGGTCATTTAAATAGCTTGGCCAATTATGTCCAGTAATTAAGCATTCTATGATCTTAGAAATACCAGGGGCAGTTTGAATACCATATCCACCTTGTCCAGCTAACCAATAAAATCCTGACCTTATGGGGTCTTCACCTACAACGGGAGTTCTATCTGGGAAAAATGATCTTAATCCAGCCCACTTATGATCAATTTTTTTAATTTTAAAATTAGTAGCATTCTCAATTCTGTCAATAGTTAAAGCTATGTCCAATTCTTCAGGTTGAGAATCACATGGTGCACTATCTGTTTCATCAGCTGGAGAAGCTAAAATTTTTCCTGCTTCTGATTTAAAATAGAAATTATCTTCAATATCTATTACTACTGGCCACTTCGTGGTATTTATATTAGCTGGGTGCTCAAAAATTATTACTGTTCTTCTTTTAGGTGATAGATTAAGCGGATGGCAGTCTGCTAAAATAGCAATTTTGTCACACCAGGCACCAGCAGCATTTATAACTACGGGTGATACAAATTGATCACTCTTTGTCTCTAATTTCCATAAGCCATTATTTTTTATAATTTTTTGTACTTCTGAATTAAATATTATCTCTCCATTATTTTCTTTAAGGCCGCGAGCAAATCCCTGATGTATCAAGTCAACATCCATAACTTTTGAATCAGGCTCATGTAAAGCACGATCGATGTATTCTTCTCTTAAAATTGGAACCATATTAAGCACTTCTTTTTTATTTATTTCGAATACATTTGCGGACAAAGATTTTGCGTATTCTAACTCTTTATCTACCAATTTTGATTGATTTTTATTGGCTATAAAAAGCGATCCTCCATATTGAGTCATTAATTTATTATTTTTAAAACATAAAGGAGGATTTTCTAAAAAAAACCTACTTGCTTTAGTAATTGAGCGTATTATTTTATTTCCATAATTCTCAGTAAAAAACGCTGCTGACCTTCCAGTAGTATGATAGCCAAGCAAAGATTCCTTTTCTAATACTGTAACTTTACCATATTTTGAAAGCCTATAAGCTGCTGACATACCAGCCATTCCAGAACCAATAATTAAAAAATCTGTTCGCACAACTTATTCTGCTATTTGAAGTTTATTTTTACTATATTCGTTTTCTAAGCTTCTTAGCTTATCTGCAATATGACTAGATGGCTTTGTAAATCTGGCCAACAGGTCATATAGAGCTGGTACTATAAACAAGCTTAAGATTGTTGAGAATGTAACGCCTCCAACTATTACCCAGCCAATAGAAGCTCTACTTTCTGCCCCAGCACCTGTCGCTAAAGCTAAAGGCATTGCACCAAAAACAGTAGCTATAGTAGTCATCAAAATTGGCCTTAATCGGGCAGCTGCAGATTCTTTGACAGCATCTCTAATTGATCTACCTTGTTCTCTCAGTTGATTAGCAAACTCTACTATTAATATTGCATTTTTTGCAACAAGACCAATTAACATAACTAAACCAATTTGACTATAAACGTTTAGAGTAATTCCTGTAAAATATAAAGTTGCAAGTGCACCAGTAATTGCTAATGGTACAGATAACATAATTATAATCGGGTGAACAAAACTTTCAAATTGAGCAGCTAATACTAAAAATACAACTAATAATGCTAGTCCAAATGTAATCATAAGGGAAGAGGAAGAATCTCTAAATTCACGAGATTGTCCAGCATATGAAATTCTTGCTTCAGGAGGAAGAGTTGTATGTGCTAAGTTATCAAGATAATCTAATGCCTCTCCCAAACTATAACCTGGAGCGAGTGATGCAGAAATTGTTACAGAACGCATTCTATCAAATCTATTCAACTCTTTAGGCGCAGCAGTCTCATTTGTGGTAATTAAATTATTTAATGGAATTAGATTGTTTTTAGAATTTCTTATATATATATTTTCAAGGTCATTTGGTGTTTCTCTGTCTTTATTTCTTGCTTGGAGAACGACATTATATTGAACGCCTCTGTCATTAAGTGTAGTAACAAAGCGTGATCCCAGCATAGTTTCTAAAGTTCTACCTATATCTGCTATGGAGACTTCCATTGTTGCTGCTCTATCTCTATTAATATCAACTTTTAATTCAGGTTTTGTTTCTTTATAATCAGCATCAATACTTAATAATTTTGGGTTTTCTTCTTTAGCTTTATTTATAATTATTTTGCTCCAGTCCTTTAAAGTATCATAACTTGGTCCACCTAATACAAATTGAACAGGAGATTTTCTTCCTGGTTGATTTAAACTCGGGGGATTAATGGCAAATACATTTGCACCAGGTACTCCAAGTAATTTAGGAAAAAATTCTTTTACTATTTCTTGCTGACTTCTTAATCTTTCTTGCCAAGGTTTTAAAACAACAAATGCAATCGCAAAATTTACTGGGCTAGGCCTACTTAGTCCAGGCGCAAGTACTCCAAATAATGTATCGATTTCTTTCGATCCTTTAGGACCAATAGATGCTAATTTATCTTCTACTTCTAAAAGATAGTCTCTTGTGTAATTTAAAGTTGCACCCTCTGGAGCCATTAAAACCACTAAAAATACCCCTCTATCCTCAGTTGGTGCAAATTCTTTTGGTACTTCCTTATATAAGCTATAGGCAGTAGCTGAAAAAGCAATTCCAATTGCAAGAATTATGATAGGAAAAGATAGTGTTTTGTTTAATGCCCATTCATAACCTTTGTTTAGTAATAAAAATAATTTTTCGCTACTTCTATAAAGAAAATTATTAGATTGTTTTTGTTTTAAAATTTTTGAGCACATCATTGGAGTTAATGTTAAGGCCACTAGACTTGAAAATAATACGGCACCGGCTATTGAAATTCCAAATTCACTAAATAACCTACCTGTATTGCCACCCATCATTGAAATAGGCACAAAAACAGCAATTAATGATAGTGTTGTAGCTATTACAGCAAAACCTATCTGTCTTGACCCTCTTAATGAAGCAAGAAGGACTGGCTCTTTATTTTCAATTCTTCTATGTATATTCTCTAGAACTACAATTGCATCATCTACTACTAGGCCAACAGCTAAAACATAAGCAAGAAGAGTTAAAACATTAATTGAAAAGCCAAAAATATTTAAAATAATAAATGATGAGATTAAAGATACTGGAATAGCTATAGCTGGGATAAGTGTAGCCCAAAATGATCTTAAGAATATGAAAATAACTGCAATAACTAATGCCATTGCTATAGCTAGTGCTTTAAAAACTTCTTTAATAGAGGCATCAACAAATCTTGATCTGTCATAAGCTATAAAAAGCTCAACTTGTTGAGGAAGACTCGCTTGAATATCATCTAATTTAGCTCTAATCCCATTTGCTATTTCTAATTCATTAGCTTTAGATTGCTTTATTACTCCTAAACCAATTGCTGGTTCTCCATTTGCTCTTACTTCATATCGTTCTTCTTCAGTGCCTAAATTAATTTCTGCTACATCACTTAACCTAACTAAATAATCAGACTTTTGTACTATTACAATATTTTTAAATTGCTCTTCCGTCACTAAGCCAGAATCCGTCCTTACAGCAAATTCTCTCCTGTTTGACTCTACTCTTCCTGAGGGAAGTTCTAAGTTTTGTTTAAGTAATGCATCTTCTACATCATTAACGGTAATACCATAAGCCGCCATTGAGCGTCTATTTAGCCATATTCTCATAGCTGGCTTTCTTTCGCCACCTATCATTACTTTAGCTACACCAGGTACTACTGAAAAAGTATCTACTAAATATCTATCGGCATAATCACTTAGCTGTATTGCATTCCATTCTTTACTTCTCATGCCTATCCAAATAAATGGGCTTGCATCTGCTTCAGTTTTTAAAACTACTGGTGATTCTGCATCAAGAGGTAAGTTACCAATACTTCCTGATACTTTATCACGAACATCACTAGCAGCAGCATCCACATCTCTAGAAACAACAAACTCAATTGTTACTTCTGATCTTTCTTCTCTACTTTTGGAGGTAATTTGTTTAACTCCCTCTATTCCACTAACTGATTCTTCAATGATTTGAGTTACCTGGCTTTCAATTATTGTAGCAGGAGCGCCCTTGTAAAGTGTAATTACGGAAACTATTGGAGCATCAATATCTGGATATTCTCTAACTGCTAAATCTTTCATTGAAGATAAACCAAAGATTACTAGTATTAGACTAACTACAGCAGCAAAAACAGGTCTTTTAATAGATATATCTGATAATAAAAGAGTCCGTTCTTTAGTATCAATTTTTTTTGTCATAATAAGTTATTCCTGTCTAATTATTCATTTCACGAATAGTAACTTTAGAGCCATCTCTTACTTTTTGAATACCTCCTGTTATAACCATTGCATTTGCATCTATGCCTTCAATAACTTCTACTTCACCAGTAAGTCTTTGTCCTAATTTCACAGGAGTAGCTTTAGTTATCCCATTATTAATAACATAAACAGTTCTTTGAGTACCGTCTGTAAGAACTGATTCTTCTGGTATTATAATAGCATTTTTATGGGTCATAACAGGTAACTTTACCACCATAAACATTCCAGGTTTAAGTTTTAATTCATTATTATTGATTTCAGCTCTAACTGTTATAGACCTAGAATCACGACTGACTCTTGTATCAATAGATTTAATAATACCAGTGAAAGATTGATTTCCCCATGCTCGAGAAAAAGTTTTAATATTTGTTCCTATTTTAAGAGAAGATATTGCAGACTCTGGAACTTCAAAATCTATTTCTAAGGGATCTATACTATCCAGTGAGGTTATTACTTCTCCTGGCTCTAGATACTCCCCAATACTTTTTAGCTTAAGTCCAATTACCCCATCAAATGGTGCTCTTATAGTTTTTTTATCGAATTTATTCTCAGCTATCTTTAATTCTGCTTTTGCTATTTGAAGTTGGGCTAAAGCTTCAGTTTCATCTGTTAGAAGCTGATCTAATCTTGTCTTAGCAATATTATTGGTTTGAGATAATTTTTCAGCACTTCTTGCTAATCTTTTTCTTCTTTCTAGTAATGCTGTCCATCTATCTACCTCTGCTTTTTGAATATTAATTTCTGCTCTTTCTATACTCGATTCTAAAATAAATAATATATTATTTTCTTTAACCTTTTGTCCTTCTGTAAATTTTAATTCTGTTACTATACCATTTACTTCAGATGTTACGTCAATAGAATCTAGTGCTTTAAGGTTGCCTACTACTTCCATATCAACAACTATATCATCTACTCTAACTTGCTTTGCATCAATAGCCGTTGGAGGTCTTTCTGCTTTAGAATTATTATTTTGATTATTATCTGAACTAGTTATTATTGACCAATTATCCCATATCAACCAGGATATGATAGCAATAAAAACTACAGTAAAAATTTGAATTAAGACAGATCTCATTATTTTTCCTATATAATTAATTATCAAGATTGAATTATACATATATATTATTATTATTATATAACTTTTATTAAAAAATTGGATTTTTAAATGTCTAACAATAGTACTAAACAAGATATAATTAATATGACTTTCGAAGAAGCATTAAAATCACTAGAAGAAATAGTCGAACAATTAGATTCAGGTGAAATAGACTTAGATAAAGCAGTTGAGGCTTATGAGAAAGGCACAATTTTAAAAGCTCACTGTGAAAAAAAATTAAAAGAAGCTCAGCTACGTGTAGAAAAAATTGAAGTAGATAAGGATGGTGAATTAACTACTAAAGCTGTGGATATTGAGTGATAGAAAAAATAAACCAAAATAAGCCTGATTTTTTAGAGTATTTAAATAACTTTATCACTAAATTTGAGAAATTTTATGGTAAAAAATATTTTATTGAAAATATACCTGAAATTTTAAAAGAGAGTATTCATTATATTAATTCAACAGGTGGGAAAAGAATCAGACCGTTTTTAGTGTATGAATGTTCTGCCTTATTTGATGTGAAATTTGAAGTTTCAATTCATGCAGCAATTGCTATTGAAATGGTTCATACTTATTCATTAATTCATGATGATCTGCCTGCTATGGATGATGATGATATTAGAAGAGGGAATGAAACACTTCATAAAAAATACAATGAGGCTACAGCTATACTTTCTGGTGACGCCTTATTAACTGATTCTTTTAATTTATTAGTAAATAATTATAAAAATATAGATTCAAATATATGTATAGAATTAATATCGCTATTATCTAAATCTGCTGGTAGCGGTGGTATGGTTGGTGGACAAGTTTTAGATTTATTTCCTAAAAATAAAAATATTAATAGTGTTAATATTATGAATGAAATGAAGACAGGAGCCTTGATTATGTGTGCAACTTGTTTTGGATCAATCCTAGGAAAGGGTTCAATAAAAGATTATAAAAATATGTATAATTATGGAAGTTCTATAGGTAAAGTTTTTCAAATAAAAGACGACTTATTAGATTTACAAGGCGATGAAAAAGTACTTGGTAAAAAAACTAATAAAGATAAAATTAAAGGGAAATTTAGTTTTGTTGATTTGTATGGAGAGCAAAAAGCAAAAACAATAGCGATGACTTATATTAGTGAAGCTAAAGATATTCTGTCAAGCTATGGCAGGAAAGCTATTTATTTGAATTTGCTTACTGATTATATTGTAGATAGAAAAAAATGAAAAAACTTAAAATTCGTCTTGATGAATTAGTTATGAAAAAAGGTTTTGCTGAAACTAAATCTATTGCTCAATCTTTAATAATATCAGGGAAGGTATATCTTGAGGAAAAAAAATTGGATAAGCCTGGATATTCAATATCAAAAGATGCAGATATAGTTTATAGAGGACCATTGCATCCTTGGGTCTCTAGAGGTGGGATTAAGCTAGATCATGCATTAAAAATTTTTAAGCTTAAAGTTAATGGTTTAACTGCATTAGATATTGGAGCATCAACTGGCGGTTTCAGTGATGTTTTACTTCAAAACGGAGTTAAAAAATTATATGCTATAGATGTGGGTTATGGTCAGTTACATGAAAAAATATCAAGTAATCCAAAAGTTGTTTCTATAGAACGTAAAAATGCAAGATATCTTAGTAAGGAAGATATACTAGAAAATATTGATGTATTGGTATGTGATGCTAGCTTTATAAGCTTGACTAAAATTCTTCCTGAACCAATTAAATTATGCGCTAAAAACGCAAAATTAATAGCATTAATTAAACCACAATTTGAGCTTGAAAAAAAATTTATCTCAAGAGGAGGAGTTGTAAAAGATGACCAATTAAGAAAAAAAGTTTGCTTAAATATTAGTACATGGACAGAAAATAAAATGTGTTGGAAAGTAAATCAAATCATTGAAAGTCCTATTAAGGGGCCAAAAGGAAATGTTGAATATTTAATGTATGCTAGTAGATAGCTATTTTCTAGCCATATTATGATATTCAGCATTAGGTCGCATATCAGTTCCAACTGCAATTCTGTTTGACATGTTAAAGAAACTAGCTACTTCTATTATTTCAAGTATTTCTTCTTCTGAAAAACTAGCTTTCCGTAATATATTTCTATCCGAATTTTCAACTTTGCTTGGAGTTTCTGTAAGTTTATAGGAAAAATCTAACATTAACCTATGCCTCTCACTTAAGTTTGCAGATTTATAGTTTATCATTAACTCATCACCAAGTATTTGATTATTACTAAGTTGCCTTACCGCAGCGCCATGTGCTATTAAGCAATAGAAACATTTATTACAACTAGATACTACAACTGCTATCATTTCACGTTCTAATTTTGTTAAATATCCTTCCTTCAACATCAATCTATTATAAAAGTTAACAAAGCTTTTTAGTCGTTCTTTGTCAGAAGCATTTGCTAATATTACATTAGGAACCATGCCTAATTTTTCTTTACAGACTTCAATATATCTTGTCATTTCTTCATCAAGTATATCTAACTTAGGCTCAATATCTAAATCCCAAATATAATTATTTTTATCTTTATTTTTCATTTTTCAAACCCCTGGTAATAGCTATGTGTTGTAAAGCATGATCAGCTAATACTATAGCAATCATTGCTTCACCTACTGGCACCGCCCTAATTCCTACACATGGATCATGTCTACCTTTAGTAATAATATTTGTTTCTTTTTTACTTTTAGTTATCGTTTTTCTTGATTGTAAAATTGAACTTGTTGGTTTTACTACAAATCTACTAACGATGTCTTGTCCAGAAGAAATGCCACCCAAAATTCCTCCTGCATGATTAGATAGAAATTTTACATTTTTATTTTTATCTATTCTAATTTCATCTGCATTAGTTTCTCCTGTCAAATCAACAACAGAAAAACCGTCACCTATTTCTACTCCTTTGACAGCATTTATGCTCATAAGAGAACTTGCAATGTTTGCATCTAATTTTTGATAAATAGGCTCTCCAAGTCCAACAGGAACATTTTTTGCTATTACTTCTATAATAGCGCCGCATGATAATCCTTTTTTTCTTATATTGGTTAAATAATCTTTCCAAATAGGAACTGAAGCTTGATCTCCACAAAAAAAGTCATTTTTATTAATATTATTCTTATTCCATTTATTTTTATTTATTTTATGTGGGCCTAATTGTATTACAGAACCAATAATTTCTACTTTATTGCTTATTACTTTAGTAAGTACTTTTTTTGCTACTGCTCCTGCTGCTACTCTCATAGCTGTTTCTCTAGCGGAAGACCTGCCTCCTCCTCTATAATCTCTAATTCCATATTTCTCTTGATAGGTGTAATCTGCGTGAGAGGGCCTATAAATATTCTTAATTTCTTGATAATCTTTAGATTTTTGGTCTTCATTTTTAATTAATAAAGCTATTGGTGTTCCTGTAGTTTTTCCTTCAAATACTCCTGAAGATATTCTTACAATATCTTTTTCTTTTCTTTGTGTAACAAATTTGGAAGATCCTGGTTTTCTTTTATTTAGATCATATTGTATATCTTCTTCGGTTAATTTAATTCCAGGCGGTACACCATCTATAACACATCCTATTTCTGGTCCATGACTTTCACCAAAAGTAGTATATCTAAAAATTTTACCAAAAGAGTTACTGGCCATTGCTAAACAACCGATATATCTGGAGCATCTGGAGATTTCATTCCTACCACATGATAACCAGAATCAACATGTAATATCTCACCAGTGGTTCCAGATGATAAATTAGATAAAAGAAATAATGCAGCTCCTCCTACATCATTTAAATTAGTATTTCTTTTAAGAGGGGCATTATATTCATTCCATTTAAGAATATATCTAAAATCACCAATACCAGAAGCTGCTAAAGTTTTTACTGGTCCCGCTGAAATACCATTCACTCTTATATCTCTTCCACCTAAATCAGAAGCAAGGTACATAACGCTCGCCTCTAACGCAGCTTTGGCAACACCCATCACATTATAATGTGGAATTACTTTTTCTGCTCCATAATAAGATAATGTTAACATGCTTCCACCATCATTCATTATATTTGAAGCTTGATTTGCTACTGCAGTGAAAGAGTAACAGGAAATATCCATAGTTTGTAAAAAGTTTTTTCTAGATGTTTCAATATATTTACCTTTAAGTTCTTCTTTATCAGAGTAGGCAATTGCGTGAACGATATAATCTATTTTGCCATATTTTACATGAATTTTATCAAATGTATTTTTTATAGATTGTTCATCTGATACGTCACATTCAAAAATATCTTTAGCATTTGCTTTTTCAGAAAGAGGAACTATTCTTTTCTTTAATGCTTCTCCTTGATAGGTTAAAATTATATCGGCCCCGTTATCAGATAAAGCTTTTGTTACACCCCATGCTAGTGATCTTTCATTTGCAACACCCATTACAATTCCAATTTTATTTTTCATAATATTGCTGTTAACTATAGCTTCTTGCTTTGAATTGTCTTTTGAGTCCATATTTTTTCCTAGTTTAAATACATTATTTTCTTTAAGAACATGTTTTTGATTTAATTATTATAAAAAATTTAATATAAATTATCTAATTAAGAATATTATCCTATATAATATTATATAAATAAATATATAAGGATTGTCATGAAAAGTGAAGAGTTTATAAAGTTTTCTGACCCTATGAAGCTTTTTTCTTTATGGTTAGGTGAAGCAAAAAATAAAGAAATTAATGATTATAACGCATGTTGTTTAGCAACTTGTGATGCAGCTGGTATACCTTCCGCTAGAATGGTTCTTATAAAGAAATTTGATGAAAGAGGTTTTGTTTTTTTTACTAATCTGCAAAGCCGAAAGGCAAAAGAATTTGAGAGAAATGTTAGAGTTGCCTTATGTTTTCATTGGAAGTCTCTTAAAAAACAAATCAGAATTGAGGGGCCTTTATTAGAATTACCAAAAAATGAAGCTGATAAATATTTCCAAAGCAGGGTAAGAGCGAGTCAAATTGGTGCTTGGGCAAGTCAACAATCAAGTTATCTTCCTAAAGGATATAAAAGTTTAGAAGAAAAAATAGAATTTTATGAGACAAAGTTTAAAGATCAGGTTATTCCGCGGCCTAGTTTTTGGTCAGGAAGAATAGTTGTCCCAGAAAGAATAGAATTTTGGAAAGATAAAAAAAATAGATTACATGAAAGGGTACTATTTAAAGCAGATAAGGAAAAATGGCTTAAAGAATATTTGTATCCATAATTAATTTGAAGGATATAATACCCCCAGAGTTTCAGCTACACATGCAGGTTTATCTTCTCCTTCAATTTCTATAGTAAGCTCATTTTTTATTTTAAAGCCGGATTTGGAAGGGGTAACTTCTAGTAGCTTAAATGAGCCTCTTAAATTTGACCCTGCTTTTACAGGCGATAAGAATCTAACTTTATCCAATCCATAATTAACAGAATGAGCTATATTCTTAACTTCATATGTATTATAACTCATCCATGGAGCTAAGGATAATGTTAAAAATCCATGAGCTATTGTAGATCCGAAAGGGCCTTCCTTGGATTTTTCTTCGTCTAAATGTATCCATTGATAATCTTCCGTCGCTTTAGCAAACTCATTAATTCTATTTTGTGAAACATTGACCCAGGGGCTTTTACCTGTAATTTTTCCTACATATTGTTTAAGTTCTTCTATGGATTCTAAAGTAATCATCTAAATCTCCTCATGTTGAATTTTTTGAGTAATATATTATATCAATATTTACATATATAGCTAATATGTTTTATAAAATAAGTTATAGGAAATTTAATGACTACTATAAAAAAAAATAAACTTACGGATCAACAATACGCTGTAGCTAGAGAAGGTGCAACAGAGCCTCCATTTAGTGGAATATATAATGATGAGAAAAGACAAGGAATTTATCTTTGTGTCACATGTGATCAAAAATTATTTGATTCTAAAGCTAAATATGAGAGTGGTTCAGGTTGGCCAGCCTTTTATGCACCATTTAATGAAGAAAATATAGTTAATGTTCAAGATACATCGCATGGTATGATCAGGACTGAAGTGAAATGTAGTAAATGTGATTCTCATTTAGGACATGTTTTTCCCGATGGACCGGAGCCTACAGGGTTAAGGTATTGCATTAATTCTATTGTTATGAATTTTGTAGAAGAATAATATTAAATTGATTTAATTATATTTATAATATTATCATTAAGTATAAATCTAGATCCTAGAGTTTTTGCATATTCAGCATTTTTATTTATAAAATCTTTAATTCCATTTTTTTGTACCCACCTAAAGGCTCCTCCGGTCCACAATGGAAAACCAACATTTTTGATAACCATATAATCATATGCCTCGGGGTTTTTTAAATTAGAATATTTATTATAATTATAAAAAATATTATTTATAGCACTATACAGTAATCTACTTTCAATTTCCTTAACAGAGGGTTGTTTTTTAGATGCTGGAATTAGATCTGTTAAATCAGGCCATATATTTTTCTTCCTTTCTTTATAATCATAAAAACCTTTATTATTTGATAAGCCGTTTCTATTAATTTTTTGCATTGATCTTATTAATGAAGCAGCTGAGGCGTCAGTTGAATCTAATTGACTAATTACGCATTGTATTTCTAGTTTATCGGCAAATTCTAGAGGTCCTAAGTTAAAATCTAATCTTTTTCCTGCATTTTCAATTAAAGCTGCTGAAACTCCACTTAGAAGAAGTCTAACTCCTTCTGCTGCGTAATTTTCTTCAAAATCTTTTTTAAATTTATCAATTATTTCATCTTTTAATTTTTCTTTTGGTTTATTTAAAATTAATGTTTCAAGCATAGACTCTGTTTCTATATGTTGGATTAGCCAAGTAAAATTTCTCGCTTCAATTTTAAGGCCAGAATTAACATCAGTATTTAATCCTTCGTAAATTGAACTAATTAATATTTTGACAGAAGGGTAGTGATCTTGCGTATCTGCATGTAAGGATGCAATTTTTGATATAAAATAGCTTAAATTCTTTGTACTAAAGGGGTTTGGTTGAGTGTTAAGTAGCTTTTTATTATCCCAATCTTGTAATGAAAATGGGTTTTTAATAATATATTCTTTAGCTTTATTCACTAATTGATTTTCATCTACAATTTCATTGACCAGATTAAGTTGAAGAGCTTCTTCAGCTGATATAGTTTTATCACTTAAATATAAATTTATACTTTCATTAATACCGATTTGTCTTGGAAGTCTCTGAGTCCCTCCTATTGCTGGTATTATAGAATATTTTACATTTTTAAAGTAAAATTTAGTTTCACTACTTTCTTGAGCAATCCTATAATGACTATGAAGAAGGATTTCTAACCCACCTAGTTT
>Ga0315326_10000204_pt1 | contig 27153 bp, 27 predicted proteins | sample M180m32315metaG_FD_203457 | JGI IMG/M metagenome (GOLD analysis project Ga0315326, IMG submission 203457) | Ammonia-oxidizing marine archaeal communities from Monterey Bay, California, United States - M1 80m 32315 | ecosystem: Environmental > Aquatic > Marine > Coastal | place: USA: California... | reverse complement strand
TTAGGATTTATATTTTTTGATTTAAATGCTCCTAAATATGCTCTAACCATATTAGACACCCCATGAGTTTCTACTCCTCTAAGATCTGAAGAAATAAGAGCATCAGTTGCTAACTTACAATCCTTTTCAGGCATACCTTGACTTTGAAATATTTGTTCAGTGACATTTCTTAAGTTTTCTTCCGGAATTAAAATAACTTCCTGGTCTGGGACATGGAATCTCTCTAACATCAGTTGTTACCTCCATTTTCAGTCATATCAAAATCAAGTCCTAACTCAGAACAAATATTTTTAAACCAATTTATTACTTCAGGATGAAGAGGAATTCCAATATTTTTTCTCTCTGTTTCTGTTTCATATTCCATCAATCCCGCATATAAAACTCTTTCTTGCCCTTCTACTGGAGGCAGATCTTCTAATGCCTGTAAATATTCATCCATCATCTCTTTAAATTTCTGAACACTTGTAAATGCTTCAATTGAATATGCAGCAACAAAGTGATTTTGATGTGCTTTTATTGTTCTTAAAGGACCCGCAAGACTTCCATTTAATATTGATCCTAATATATCAACCACCATTCCCAGAGAATAACCTTTATGAGATCCTAATTCTCGAGTTGCCCCAACCGGCGTCTGAAGAAGATTATTAACTTTGTCAGGATCTTCTTTAATATCAAGGGGAGTTTCCTCCATTATTGGATTACCTTTTTCATCAGTTATCCAGCCAGCTGCAAGTGGAACTCCTAATCTTTGAGCAACACGGACTTTATTAGTAGCTATAGCACTAGTTGCTGCATCAAAAACAAAAGGCGCCTTATTTAATGCTGGCGCAGCCACAGCAATAGGATTTGTTCCTAATCCTGCTTTGGCAGCATAAGTAGGCACAACATTAGTAGTAGATGATGTCATGCAGGTCCCTATCATATCGTGTTCTAGAGCCATCATTGCATGATACCCAGCCATACCTAAATGCCTTCCATTGCCCATAGATACTAACCCCACACCTGTTTTTTTTGCCTTTTCAATTGCGATATCCATAGCTTGAGGAGCAACTACTAAGCCTAAACCTTCATCGCAATCTATAGTTGCACAAGATTCAGTTTCTCTTACTATTTTCCAATCAGGGTTAGCTTTTGCAGAACCTTCTGAGAGATAAAGAACATAGTTTCTAAGCATGTTTGAAACACCATGAGTGTCAACGCCCCTAATATCAGCAGACAATAATACATCTGTGGCTATTTTAGAATTTACTAAACTCATCCCACATTTCACAAATATTTGTTCTGCAGTTTTCCTTAGCTTCTCTGAATTTACCCTTATCTCATCTTCTTCAGGTACATGAAATCTTTCAAGCATTTATTTCTTCACTTCCACCCCTGATTGATTTTCAACAAATTTTAATATTCCAGAATGATCATCTTTTCCATTGCCTTCAATTACCAATGCTTTTAATACTTGGTGTAGATTTGAGGTGACTTGAAGAGGTAATTGCAGCTCATTGGCTGTTTCCATTGCATTAGTAATATCTTTCAAATGCAATTCAATTCTAAACCCCGGATTAAAATTCCTTTCATACATCATTGGTGCTTTTGTATTCATAACATTGCTGCCTGCCAATCCGCCTTTAATTGCATTGAATACGGTTTCAGGATCTAGGCCCGCCTTGGTAGTTAGCGTAAGTGCTTCAGCAAGTATATGAATATTTGCTCCAACTATCATCTGATTTGCAAGCTTAGTAAAATTTCCTGCCCCAACTTCTCCGCATAGCACAGAAGAGGCCCCTAATACATCAAAAATAGGCTTGGCTCTCTCAAAATCTGTAGATGTCCCGCCTGTCATAATGGCTAATGTGCCTTCTACTGCACCTGGTTCACCACCAGACACAGGAGCATCTAAAAATTTAACCCCTTTAGCTTCACATTGCCCTGATATTTTTTGAGACATTAGTGGAGAAATTGAGCTCATATCAATTATTAAGTCTCCGCTACTTGCTCCCTCAAGAGCACTATCTTTGCCAAGTACAGCCGCTTCAGATTGTGGTGAATTTTGTACCATTATTATTGTTATGTCGCTTTTTTCAGAAACTTCTTTAGGGCAACAAGCTTTAAAAGCACCTTGGCTAACAACTTTGTCTAAATTTGCTTCAACTATGTCATATGCTGAAACTTCATATCCTGCATCTATCATGTTTTTAGCCATAGGGGCACCCATAATTCCTAGCCCAACAAAACCTATTTTCTCTCCCATAATTTTCTCTCCTTAATGAAAAATTTATCTATTCGATTACTATATTTCATTTTTTGTTAGTTTTCTAGAAAAATAAAAATTAATTAAGATTTCCAGAATTTTTCTTCAATGAAATTAAATTTATTTGAGTATTTTTCTGCAACATCTGTAACCATATCTGGGTGGCCACAAGCATATATAATAGTATTTTCTTTATCCGCTTTTTCAAGATTGTAAATTGAGTTAAATATCTCATTAACTCTGCCTGTTTTGCCTTTCCAATCTACATTATTAGGGTCATCAGGCCTACTACAAGTTGGGGTAAAATCTACCTTTTCGTTTTTCTGGCTAATCGATGTTAATTCATTGAGGTAACCAAATTCATCAATATAGCTAGCTCCTTCAAATATCCAAATATTGCAATCTGTTTTTTTAAAATCTATTGACCTAATCATACTTACGAATGGAGCAACCCCAGTAACAGTAGAAACCATTATGTGATTTTTAAATTGAGATTGGAATTTAAAAATCCCTTTTGGTTTTTTTCTTAATGTAATTTCGGACCCAACATTCAGTTCGTATAATAAGGGAGTTAAATTTCCTAGAGGTTCAGGGACTAGCTCAAGAAATAGTTCTATTAAATCTTCATCTGGAGATGACACAATTGAGTAAGGTCTTTCAATATTATTATACCCAACTGTGCAATATTGACCTGGGTCGAAATTAAACTTCTCTTCAGGCTCTATCCAGATTTTCCATAGATCATTTGTTAGATCTTCTCTCTTTTTGATTATTCCTTTGGTAAACCTTTTATTTTTTTCTGTCATTTAAGTAGAAAAACTGAAATCAAATTTATAAAATGTTAGTATACCAACAATTATACAAACAATAAGGTAATTAATTTAATGAGCAAAGGAAATCTTGGTGGTGCTAATAGCATTACTATAAGGCTTGAGTATAAAAACAAAAAAGGAATGCTTGCTGAAATTTTAAAAGTAGTCAGTAAAGTTGGCGGGGATATGGCAGGAATAGATGTTATATCTATAAAAGGGGAAGCAATTGTTAGAGATTTAACAATCAATGCATCAGATTCAGCACATGAAGAAAAAATTGTATCAGCCATCAGAGACTATAAAGGCTTAAAAATTATAAACGTATCTGATCAAACTTTCCTTCTTCACTTGGGAGGAAAAATTGAATTAAGAAGCAAAGAAAAAATTCAAAATAGAGACCAAATGTCTAGAGCTTATACTCCGGGTGTCGGTAAAGTGTCTCAAAGAATCTTTGAGGATAAATCTTCTGTTTGGACGTTGACTGGTAAAGCTCACACTATAGCAATTATTACAGATGGATCTGCTGTATTAGGCCTAGGTGATATTGGACCTGAAGCAGCTTTGCCTGTTATGGAAGGCAAGGCAGTTATTCTTAAAGAATTTGGAGGAGTAGATTCATGGCCTATTTGTTTAGATACTCAAGATGTAGGAGAGATAGTGAATATAGTTAAAGCCATATCTCCAGGGTTTGGAGGTATACATCTTGAAGACATTAGCGCTCCAAGATGTTTTGAAATTGAAAGGCTATTACAAGAAGAATTAGACATACCTGTATTTCATGATGATCAGCATGGAACTGCAATAGTTGTTTTGGCAGCTCTGATAAATTCTCTTAAAGTTTTAAGCAAGAATAAAGAAGATATTAAGGTGGTTATTTTAGGATTGGGAGCAGCAGGAGCAGCATGTGCAAAAATTTTAAAAGATTTTGGAATAAAGAATATTGTTGGTTTTAATAGTAAAGGGCTCTATAAAAGGATAGATGAATACGACCATTCTTATTGGCTTGAAGAAAATCTTAATCCTTATAATGAAAAAGGAGACTTAACAGATTGCCTAAAAGGTGCTGATTTTTTCTTAGGACTAGCTGGTCCAGATTTAGTTACTAGAGATCAATTGAAAAATATGAACGACGAATCTATAGTTTTTGCTTTATCTAACCCTAATCCTGAGATCATGCCTCATGATGTTCCAAGCAATGTTTCTATTTTTGCAACAGGTAGGTCAGATTTTCCTAATCAGGTTAATAATTCCCTTGCATACCCTGGTTTTTTTAGAGGACTAGTAGAATCTAAAGCAGAAAAAATTACTAATGAGATGAAAGTTGAAGCAGCAAAAGCAATTTCTTCAGTAATAAATGAGGATAATCTTAGTGAGGATTTTATTATGCCCAGCATGTTTGATAGAAATGTAGTTAAGAGTGTTTCTGAAGCTGTAATTGGAGTTGCTTCAGAGCAAGGATTATCCAGAAGAAAAAATACCTCAAAATCAGGATATATTTCATTCAAAAAATTTCATTAGAATGAAAGGATTCGACCTTATAATTATCGGTTCTGGAATAGTTGGGTCATCTTTAGCATATTATTCAGCAAAGAAAGAAAAAAAAGTATTAATTATTGAGAAAAACTTTTCAGGATTTAATTCTTCAGGTACGGCTCAGGGAGGGTTAGCTCCTTATTTAGGAGATGATCAAGAAATAAGAGATCTGCACATTGAATCATTTACTTTACATAAGAATCTTAAGGATAATATTTTAAATGAATCTAATATAAATCCTTTCTATTCATCAAAAAAATTGTTTCATATTATTTCTGGTAAAGATGAAATATTAAGATTAAGGAATGTTGTAAGTCATTATGATGATCCGAAAAATTTTGAGTTTATGAATGAACAAGAAATTAGGCAGTTTGAACCTAAATTAAGGTCAGCAGAATTTGGTGCATTAGTAGTTAATGATTATATGGAAGTGGATTCATTTAATCTTACTAATTCTCTTAAAGAGGCATCAATTAATTTAGGAGCAGAATTTATGCATTATGATTTCGCTGCACAAAATATGCTAATCAATAATTCAAAATTTCAAGGAGTGAATATTGAAGAAGAAATCATTAATTCTAATAGAATAGCTTTTACATCTGGTCCTTGGACTAGAGTTATTTTAGAAGATTATATTGATATAGATGTTAAGCCTCAAAAAGGTCAAATGATAAAAGCAAGGACAACTGAAGAATTTGACAATTCATTTTCATGGGGCCGAGATTATGCTACAAAAAAAATTGATGGTTATATTTGGATTGGTACAACAGAAGAACGTGTAGATTTTCAAGAAGGAAGCACAGAAGAAGCTAAAGATCAGATTTTAAACTCTTTTAAAGTAACTTTCTCTGGTTTTTCTGATTTAGACATTAAAGAGCAAACAGCCTGCTTTAGGCCCTATACAAATAGAAATCAGCCAATATTGAAAAAGTCATCTGAGATTGAGGGTATTTATATTGGGACAGGTGCTGGAAGAAATGGTATTAAGCTTGGTCCTGGGATGGGTAAAAGATTAAGTGATATGATTTTCTAAAATAATGTTGTTATATGTCTAAAAAGATGCTAATTTATAATTTTAGTGGACAATTTATTAAACATTGATCGATTAAATAAAACTCAAGTTGAGGAGTTAATGTATTTAGCCTCTTCTTTGAAAAGAGAATTTCCAAATACTAATCTAGATAATTCACTGAAAGAAAAGAATGTAATTTTTCTTTTTCTTGAACCTAGCACTAGAACCAAGACTTCTTTTAATTTCGCATGCTCAATATTAGGAGCAAATATTATAGATATTTCACCTATGTCTTCCTCAATAACTAAAGGAGAAACTTTTGAAAATACTATTAAAACTATAAGTTCTTATCCAGCAGATGCGTTAGTTCTTAGGAGTAATGAAAATCACCATATTGATATTGCAGAAAATATTCTTGATTTTCCAGTGATTAATGCTGGATCTGGGACTAAATCGCATCCTACTCAAGCTTTGACCGATTTAATGACATTAAAAGAGCAGGGACTTTCAATAGAAAAGTTAAAGATATCTATTGTAGGAGATATAGAACATAGTAGAGTAGCAAGATCATTGATCGAAGGATTTAATTTATTTGGATCAAAAATAAATATTTGTGCCCCAGAATATTTTAAGCCTGCTGATTTAAGTAATATTTCTTATTTTGAAGATCTGTCTGAAGCTATAAAAGATGTAGATGTATTAATGGCTTTAAGGATACAAAAGGAAAGAATTAAAGAATCGGAAATAAATTTTAATGAATATTCTAACAGGTACATGATAACGGAAAAAATAATGAAGGAATTTAATATCAATTACTTAATGCATCCTGGCCCGGTTAATGAAGGAATAGAAATTGCTAAAGGACTTCAAGATTCAGGCAAATCTCTTATTCTAGAGCAAGTAAAAAATGGAACTTGGATTAGGTGTGCTGTTCTTCTGAAAATTTTATTAGATGGGAAATCATGATAGTTATTAGAAATTGTGTGATTGTTGATCCTATTAAAGGCCCTAAATCTTTTAAAGAAGACATAATTATCGATAAAGATAAGATCGTAGACATAATAAACTCTGACCCTTCAATCAACTACGAATGTGAAATAGATGCTGAGGGAAGGATGTTATTTCCTGGATTAATAGATATTCATTCTCATTTTAGAGAGCCAGGTCAAACTTATAAAGAAAGTATAGAAACTGGGTCTAACGCAGCAGCAAAAGGAGGCTTTACTACTGTGGTGATAATGCCTAATACATTGCCTCCATTAGATTCAGTTTTAAATATTGCAAAAATTGAAAATAATATTAATACTTCGAAAATTAGAGTTTATCTAGCTCCTTCAATAACTAATAAAAGAGGTGGATCAAAATTAGTAGATATTGATGCAATTTTGAGTAATTTTGAATCAATAGTTTTTGGATTTTCTGATGATGGTGACTTCGTTCAAAATGGAAAAATTATAAAAGAAGGCCTTGTAAAACTTGATGGTAAATTTCCTATAATGGAGCATTGTGAAGATTTAAGCATTGAGTATAAAAATGGAACAATAAATTATGGCCAACTATCAAAGAAATATAATCAAATTGGTAGGCCTGTTAAGGCAGAACTAGATGCTGTAGTAAGAGATCTAAAGTTAGCTAAAGAATCAAATGGTTGGATACATATACAGCATGTGTCTACTAAAGAAGCTATCAATCAAATAAGCAATGCCAAATCTAATGGCATTAATGTAACCACAGAAGTTACTCCTCACCATATTTTTTTGAATGAAAACGAATTTATTCATAATTTAGACCCTGCATTTAAAGTAAATCCTCCCTTAAGAACCGAAGAAGATGCGCAGTATTGTCTTGAAGCTCTAACAAATGGATTAATTGATGTTATTGCTACTGATCATGCACCACATTCTAGGGAAGATAAAATAGGAAAATTTATTGAATGTCAATCTGGAATTTCATGGCTAGAGAATGCTTTCGGATTAGTTTCTGAGAGGTTAGGTTATAAAATTGCATGCGAAAAAATGTCTTACAGCCCTGGCAAGTTTTTTAAGAAATTAGGTTTAAATATTGGGTTGATTCAGAAAGGATATCAGGCAGATTTCTTTATCATTGAGGATCGTAATTGGAATTTGGAAGCACAAAAAATAGAGTCAAAAAGTTCGAATTATATTTTTAAGCACGGGAATGGAGATTTGGTCAATTTAAAAGGTAAGCCAATTTTGACATTTTCTTCTGGGAAAGAAGTATACAATTCGGGGGAGGTAAATTCAGGTAATAATGTTTAAAGAAAGATATTTAATTTTAAATGACGGCTCTTTATATCAAGGTTATGCCTTCGGGCATGATGGAGAGTCAATAGGTGAAGTAGTTTTCAACACTTCTATGACTGGCTATCAGGAAATGCTTACAGATCCTTCTTATGGAGGGCAAATATTGATTTCTACCTACCCCATGATTGGAAATTATGGGGTGCTGGAAGGCATAAACGAATCGTCTAATATTCAGGTTAAATCTTATGTAATACGTGATTTATGCGAAGAGCCTTTTCATTACGGAAATAGGGAAACATTAGATAATTTTCTCTTGAAGAATAAGATTCCAGGAATTCATTCAATAGATACTAGGTCTCTAACTAGAAAGATTAGGAATTATGGGGCAAAAATGGGAATCGTTACCAATAGTAATAATATTGAAGAAGCTTTAGATAAATTAAATAATTTTGGTAAATACGAAGATTATAATTATGTAGAAGAAGTGTCATCAAAGTCAGTATCCAAATTTGCTTCTAATTTAAAAAAGAATATTTCAATAGCTCTTATAGATTTTGGGGTTAAAAATAATATCATAAGAATCTTGAATTCCAGAGGTTGCGATGTGACTGTTTATCCATGGGATTATGACTTCAAATCAATATCCAAATTAGATTATGATGGAGTAGTTTTGTCTCCAGGGCCAGGAGATCCTGATTCCATTTCAAATAAAATTCCTGATTTGAAAATTTTATCTGACAATATTCCTACTCTGGGCATATGTTTAGGCCATCAAATACTAGCTAAATTATATGGCGGAAAGACATTCAAGTTATTATTTGGGCACAGAGGAGGAAATCAACCAGTAAAAGATTTAGTTACAGGCAGGGTTTATCCTACTGCTCAGAATCACGGATTTGCAGTTAGTAAAGAGAGTTTTCCAAAAACCTTGGAAGTAACTCATCTAAATATTAATGACGATACTATTTCAGGGTTTAAGCATAAATATAAACCAATTTTATCAATTCAATATCATTCTGAAGCATGCCCAGGACCAGTTGATTCAGAATATATTTTTGATGAATTTTTAAGGAATGTAAGCCAGTGAAAGACGAAAGAAAAATATTAGTTATAGGTTCTGGTCCAGTTATTATTGGGCAGGCTGCTGAATTTGATTACGCTGGAACTCAAGCCTGCAAATCCTTAAGGCAAGAAGGGTGTTATGTTATTTTAGTTAATTCTAACCCAGCTACCATAATGACTGATTTAGATATCGCTGACAAGATATATATAGAACCTTTAACACCTCATATTATTGAAAAAATAATTAAAAAAGAAAAACCTGACGGAATACTAGGCACTTTAGGGGGGCAAACTGGACTTAATTTGGTTAAAGATCTTTATGATAATAAGATTTTAGATAAGCATAACGTGAAGGTCATGGGAACTTCGGTTGAATCAATAAACATGGCAGAAGATCGTCTCTTATTTAGAAACCTTATGAAGGAATTAAAAGAACCTGTCCCGGCAAGCAGAAGTTGTAATTCTGTAGAAGAATCAATTGAGGCAGCAGAAGAAATCGGATTCCCTGTAATAATTAGACCTGCATTTACGCTAGGCGGAACTGGAGGAGGGGTGGCAAATAATATGAATGAATTATCCCAAATTTCTCAATCAGGAATAAATGCAAGTATGGTAGGGCAGGTGCTGATAGAAAAATGCTTGGTAGGATGGAAAGAAGTTGAATATGAAGTAATTAGAGATTCATCTGATAATGCAATTACTATCTGTAATATGGAAAATTTTGATCCCATGGGTGTTCACACAGGTGATTCAATAGTGGTGGCTCCGAGTCAAACATTGAGCGATAAGGATTATCAGGAGTTGAGAACATCTGCATTAAATATTATACGTGGTTTAAAAATTGAAGGTGGATGTAATGTGCAATATGCTTTCAGGCCTTATGAAAATTTTAACACTAGTGAGCCAAATTATTATGTGATTGAAGTTAATCCTAGAGTAAGCAGGTCTTCAGCATTAGCCTCGAAAGCAACTGGTTATCCAATTGCTAGAGTGGCAGCAAAAATTGCTTTAGGTAAGAATTTGGATGAAATTACTAATGAGGTGACAGGTGTTACTACGGCTGCTTTTGAACCGGCACTTGATTACTGTGCAGTAAAGATACCTAGATGGCCTTTTGATAAATTTGAAAAAGGAGATAGAAAAATTGGCACTCAGATGAAAGCTACAGGCGAAGTTATGTCAATAGATAGGAATTTTGAAAGTGCATTATTGAAAGCAATTAGGGCTTTAGATATTGGGAATCTATCTCATCTAACTTCAATAAGTGATTCTAATGAACTTAAACCAAAAGATTTAATTCCTGATGACACAAGACTTTTTAAAATATTTAATTTGTTAAGAAAAGGATTTAAAATTTCTGAGATTTATAAAAATACAGGTATAGATCAATGGTTTTTGTCAAAATTGAAAAAAATAGTGGATTTTGAAATCGAATTAGAATCAAGCAATCTAGACAAATCTATAATATTTAAGGCAAAAAGAATGGGATTTTCTGACAAAACTATTTCAAAAATAAGAGATATTGATATTAATCATTTTAGAAAAAAAAGAGTGGATTTAGGCATAATTCCGACATATAAAATGGTTGATACATGCGCTTCAGAATTTGAGGCTAAAACTCCTTATTATTATGCAACTTATGAGATGGAAAATGAAGCAGAATCAGACGGCAATGATAAAACTGTTGTTTTAGGTAGTGGACCAATTAGAATCGGGCAAGGAATAGAATTTGATTATTGTTCCGTTCATGCTGCTTGGTCATTGCAAAAAAGAAATATCAAATCAATATTTATTAATTCTAATCCTGAAACTGTATCAACAGATTATGACACTTCAGACAGGCTTTATTTTGAACCAATAGATTCAGAATCTGTATTTGATGTACTTGAAAATGAAAAAAATAATTCTAAAGCTCCTCCTACAATTGTTCAGTTTGGGGGACAGACTTCGATAAATCTTACAAATGAATTAAGTAGTAATAATTACGATATACTTGGAACTGACAGCAAGTCCACAGAATTAGCATCCGACCGTGGAGCTTTTGAGGAACTTACAAAAAAGATCGGAATCCCTCAGCCCCCAGCTGGAACAGCTGACAATATTGAAGATGCTGCCAGAATAGCAAATCAAATTAACTACCCTGTCATTGTAAGACCCAGTTTTGTTCTTGGGGGAATGGCTATGACTATAGTTCATAACGAAGATGAGCTAGCTAACTATTTTAAGGAGCATGATTTTTCTCATCTGATGAATCCAGAAATATTAATTGATAAATATATTGAAGGGATTGAGTTGGAGATTGATGCTGTTTCTGATGGAGAAAATATTCTTATTCCAGGCATAATGATGCATTTAGAAAAAGCTGGTGTTCATAGCGGAGATTCAGTTGCAGTATATCCGGCAAGAGATATTACATTAGAAGAAAAGAAAAAGATTATTGAATATTCTCAAAAAATAGCTCTGGAAGTAGGAATAATTGGATTAATGAATATTCAATTTATACTTGATAGATCAGATGATAAATTTAAGTTATATATAATTGAAGTTAATCCTAGATCTAGTAGAACAGTCCCTTTTATTTCAAAAGCTACGGGAGTCCCGCTAATTGATTTAGCAGTTGGGTGCATGAATGGAGAGAAACTTGAGGATTCAGAATTCGGGGTAGGTCTTTTTGAGGAAAAGAAATTAATTGCAATAAAAGCGCCTGTATTTTCTATGTCAAAACTTACAGATGTAGATACATTTCTTGGCCCAGAGATGAAATCCACGGGAGAAGTAATGGGAATTTCAAATAATTATGAAGAAGCTCTTTCTAAGGCTTTTATTAGTTCAGGTCTACATATCCCTAAGGAAGGGTCTGTATTGTTAAGCATTGCGGATAAAGATAAGAAGATTAGCGAGAATCTTATAAAATTAATTAATGATAGAGGGTATAAAATGGTCGCTACACCTGGAACTGCAAAATTGATTAATTCGCTTGGATTTGAGGCTGAAATAATTGAAAAAAGATTAGATAAAAATCCTAATGTTTTAGATATGATAAAAGCGGCAAAAGTAATTGCCGTGGTCAACACTGTCACTGGAGACAGGAAAACATTGCAAGATGGGTTCAGAATTAGAAGAGCAGCCACAGAAAGAAAATTGCCTTGCTTTACTTCTTTAGATACTGCACAAGCAGTTTTTGGAGATAAGGTTTTAGAGGAAAATCTTAGCGTAAAATCTCTCGATGAATATTTAGCTCTTTAAAGCAACTATTGAGAGCCACTTTCTATCTAAGGTTTTAATATTTAGCTCTTTAAATAATGAAGAGACTGTCTCCTGCAAAACCTTCTTGCCAATATCTAGCGGGACTCCAGGCAAGACTCCTTCAATCCAATCTTTAAAGCTGCTTATTTCATACCAACCATCAAGAGGGACACTTACATTTTCTATTTTTTTCTTAGATATGGTGAACCCGCTTTTATTAAGCAGTTCTTCGTAGTTTTCAGGAGTTAGTTGAATTCTAGACTGAACTTTACTTTTGCTAGGTCTTAAATTGTATTCTTTTTTTAATAACCTGAAACTTTTCATCATCCATTTTCTTAGAAACAATTCTGTTTCTTGTGGGTGAGATCCTTGAAAAAATGATGTATTGAAAGCTAGCTTGCCTCCATCACTTAATCCATTTCCAATGTGCTTAAGCACTTCTTCTTTTTCTGGAATGTAATGTATAGAATTACAATACACAACAGTATCAACTTTATCTTTTAAATTTTCGTGTAAATTTTGCGCCTCTGATTGAATATAATTTATGATTACATCTTTTCTGTCGCTGAATCTTTTTAAAGCTAGAGATATTGCAGTAGAAGAACTATCAACTGCATAAATGGCAATTTTACTAACATCTTTGACCTTGCCTAAAATTATTTCAGTAATTCCACCATTTCCACAACCTAGATCTAATATTTTAGTGCTGGTATTTATATCCACAAGATCTAACAAATTTGAGTTTACTGTTTTGTAAAATTCTAAGTTAGAAAAGCTATCAAAATTGAATTTTTTCCCATCATTCATTTTCATATATAAATTATACACTAAGATATGAAAATCTAAAAAATATTAATATAATTGTATTAGGTTATAAATGAATGAGTTAAATAAAATAAGAAGTAATTTAAAGAGAATATTTTTTTTAACCTGCCTTGTACTTCCAGTTATAACTGGATGCTTTAATTCTAATGATGGCAAAGAAATTAATATATTCGCTGCTGCTTCCTTGAGTGGTCCTCTAGATAAAATCAAAGACAGTTATAAAGAGTCTATAAATATTGATTATGATGGATCTTTTTCTTTAATTAATAAAATTAATTTAGGGGCTAGTCCGGATATAGTTATTATTGCTGGATTGGAAAACATAGAGTTGGTTGATGAAAATTTTAATAAGATTAAATCAGTCAGGAATTTGATTAAGAATGAATTAGTTTTAATTTATAAAGATGAATTTGGTGATTCTTTATCTCTAAAAGAGGTTTGTGCCAACCAAGAGATTATATTTGGAGTAGCTGACCCTTTACTTGCCCCACTAGGTAAGCAATCAGATTCAATTATGAACAAATATGAAAATTGTAGGAAACTTTTAGAGGAGAAAAATTTAATAATTTCAAGTAATGCAATGACATTAATTACTGCACTGAATTATGGGCATTTGGATGCAGCTATAATTTATAAATCTGATTATATAAATGGTATTAATAACTCTGATTCATTTAGAATATCAGGAGATAATTTTAACGAAACAATTTATTATCTAGTTTTAGAAATGAACAATAATAAGAGCAATAAACTATCTAAAAAAGAAGATTTTATTGACTACTTATTTTCTAATAATACTAAAGAATTGTTTGATGAATTTGGATTTGAAATGGTGACTGATGATTTTGAATGACCTTCAATTAATATTTTTTTCAATTCGTGGAGCTTTAGTAGCTACATTGATTGCTGCTTTAATTGCACTGCCAGTTGCTTATTCTCTTGAATTTAAACGATTTTGGTGGAAGCCTATATTAGAAGTAATATCTATCCTTCCCCTAGGAGTTCCGCCGGTGATTATTGGTTATTTATTATTGGTATTATTGAGCCCAAAATATTTTTTTGGTTCATTTATATATTCAGTAATAGGAAGTAGTTTAGTTTTTACTTGGATAGCAGGTTCTTTGGCATCAGCAATAGTGTCATTTCCTCTAATAGTAAGATCATTTCAATTAGGATTTTCTAGTGTAGATAGCAACCTGATTAATACCGCCAGAAGCTTAGGCTTATCATTCCCTCAAATATTTATTAAAGTAATTTATCCTCTTTCTAAGAAAGGAATTTTTGCTGGATTATTAATCTGCTTTGCAAGGAGTATCTCTGAATTTGGAGCTACTATAGTTGTATCCGGGAATATGCCAGGCAAAACCCAAAATATTTCTACCGCAATATATACTTCGATCTCTTCTTCTGATAACAGTTCGGTAGTAAGGTTATCGATTTATTCTATTTTGATGGCTATATTATCTATAACAGTTCATAATATATTAGTGAATAGAAAATTAAGATGAGTTCAAATTGGGTAGAAAAATTAGAAAAGTTCAACCAAGAATTCTTAGTTTGTGTAGGCATAGATCCAATTCATGAAAAAATTAAGGAATTAAATTTCGATAGCATATATGAATGGTGTAAATTTTTAATACAACAAACTTCAGAAAAAACCAATGTTTATAAGCTCCAAATGGCTTATTTTGAGCAATCTGGAATCGAAGGCCTTGAAGATTTAAAGAAAACAATAGAATATATAAAATCAAATTTTCCTGAGAAAATTATTATTGGGGACGGAAAAAGATCTGATATTGGGTCTACGGCTAATGCTTATGCTGAAGCAATGTATTCATATTGGGAATTTGATGTTGTGACTATCAATCCATATATGGGGTCTGACTCAATAATACCTTTTTCTGAAAAAGAGGGCGCGATAGTTATATGCAAAACTTCAAATCCCGGCTCAAATGAGATACAAAACTTAATAGTTGATGATGGCGAAGAAGTATATAAAAAAGTATTAAGAATGGTTGAAAAAAATAATTCGAAAAATAATTTGGGCTTGGTAGTAGGTGCTACTTTTCCAGGAGAATTAAAAGAAATTAGAGAAAAGAATAATCAGATTCCAATATTAATTCCTGGATTAGGATTTCAAAAAGGAAATTTTAAAGAGACTATAAATTCTGCGAAAGGGAATGGGATAAATATTGTGAACTCTTCAAGAGGGATTAGTTTCCCTAAAGAAAACATTTCTTCCTCAGAAGAATACAAAAATTTCATTACTAAATCTCTAGATAAATTTGGAAGTTCTGTGAGTGAACATGTTTGATGACATAGTTCTTATACTGAATAAACTTGAATTAGGAACAAGCTAATGGAAGAATTAAGCATAGATAGTATTAGAGTTAGTCTTTCAAATTATCAGAGAGTTGTGATTCTAAAATTAAAATCTAAAGAAATGTTTATTCCAATCTGGGTTGGGCCAAGCGAAGCTGATGCAATAGCAATAAAACTTCAGAAAGTTTCTCTTCCTAGACCTTTAACTCATGATTTGGTTATTTCTTTGCTTGATTCCCTTTCTGTATCTGTTGAATACGTATTAATAGAATCCATGAAAGACGAAACATTTTTTGCGAAAATTGCAATTAAAAATAATGATAAAATTATAATGATTGATTCAAGAGCATCTGATGCAATTGCTCTTGCTGTAAGGGTTTCTTGCCCTATATATGCTAATGAGGATGTTGTTGAAAAAGTTTCTGTTACTTTGGATCATAAGAATGAAACTGTTAATAAAAAAAATAAAGTAGATATTGAATCTAAGTTGAGAGACGATAAGAACAAAACTGACCTAAGCCAATTTGTTGATTTTATTGATACTCTTGATTTAGAAAGTTTGGGGGATAATTAGATATCTTTACGAAAAATTGCTCAAATAAATTTCTCTTGTCTTGGAAAATTCAATATGTTAGATTTATGATGGTTCATTTCTTAATAGACAATTTAAAAGAAGTGGATTAATTATGAAAAATAATTTCATAATTTTTGGAAAAATGACTGGCCTTGGATGGTTTGTAGTGCTTATAACCATAGGTCTAGTTTTGCTGGGAAAATGGATAGGGGGTTTTATTGGTTCACCCATTATTTTCGCATCAATTGGAGGATTAATTGGCATAGTGGTTTCTTATTTAGGTATAAGGTCAAGTATTAGGGAAATACTAAGTGACGGAAGAGATAAATGAATAAATCAATAATATTACCTTTCTTTCTTATTTTATTTATTACTTCTATTTTAGGCGGAGCAATTGGAGGGGCCTTCCCTTTTGGAGGATTTTTTCAAAGTCCCATAGCTCATATTCAGCTTCCAGGAGAAATTATTCCTGGGCTTGGATTTACCAACACTTCTTTGACTTTATGGGTTAGCATGGTTGCACTACTAACATTTGTTTTTATTGCCACAAGAAATATGAAGAGTGTCCCAAATGGCAGATTGCAAAATATTGCAGAGGTAATTGTTGAATTTTTTGTAAACCTCGCTCAAACAATATCAGGTGGTGAAAAAGGAAGAAGATTTGTCCCTCTAGTTTTATCAATTTTTTTATGTGTTGTTGTTTCGAATTGGGTAGGGGTTTTACCAGGAGTTGGTACGATTGGAATAGTTGAATCTGCTGAAGTTGTATATTCTCATAAAGAGCATAAAACGGATGCCTGTCACAGTTCAGATCACAGTTCAGATCATTTAAAAGAATATACTTGCAAAGAAGCACTTAAAGAACATTTAGTAGTTTTTAATAAGATTCCTGGATTAGGAATAAGCTATCTTCCACCTGGTAGAGGTGAAGATAAAATTAAAAATGGCGGTGGAGTAGTATTAGTCGAAGATGTAATTAATAACCATAGTAAAATTGAAAGTGGTGAGTTAGAAGGTAAATCTGCAGGAAGACTTCTACCAATTTTGAGAGGGGCAAATACTGACCTAAATACCACTCTGGCAATAGCAATAGTTGCTATGGTTGCAGTTCAATTTTGGGGCATCAGTGCACTAGGGATAAAAAAATATGGTGGTAAATTTTTCAATTTTTCTTCCCCAATAATGCTATTTGTAGGACTACTTGAACTTATAGCTGAACTTGCAAGAGTTGTTAGTTTTACGTTTAGGTTATTCGGTAACATGTTCGCAGGAGAAGTTTTGCTTGTTGCAATGATGTTCTTGTTGCCATTTATTGGTATTATTCCGTTTATGGGACTTGAGTTATTTGTAGGCGTTATTCAAGCATTTATATTTTCTATATTGACTTTGATTTTTGGAATTACAGCAATTTCAGATCATAGTGAACATTAAAAAATTAAAAATGAACAAAAAAATTATAAACAAAACAATAAATTAAAGGAGTAAAATGGGAGATTTTATTTTTGGCGACTTAAGAACATTGTCTGCAGCAATAGCTATTGGTCTTGGAGCATTAGGTCCAGGGCTAGGCATTGGAATGCTTGCAGGTAAAGCTATGGAGGCTTTAGGAAGAAATCCAGAAGCTGAAGGACCAATACAGCAAAATATGATTCTTGCAATTGCCTTTACTGAAGCAATAGCAATTTATGCTTTAGTTATTGCAATTATTATTCTATTCGTTGGTGGTACTACACCTCCAGCTAGCTTTAGTTAGTTAAGAAAGGTTAAAAACAGGAGTATTATGGGTATAAATTTACCAGGTTTAATAACTCAATTAATTAGCTTTGCTATCTTGGTATTTCTTTTATCAAGGTTTCTTTACAAGCCTGTAGTGAAACTTTTAGATGAAAGAGCTGAGAAGATAAAAAAAGGATTAAGTGATGCAGAATCTGCTTCGAAGGGGGCAGAAGAAGCTGCTAGTAAAATTCAAGAAGAGCTTTCTCAAGCAAGATTAGAAGGAAAGAAGTTGGTTGAGGTTGCCAGAGAGGCTTCGAACCAATTAAGAGAGGATGAAAAAGAGAAAATAGCTGCTGAAATTTCTCAAATGATGGAGAAGGCAAAAAAGGAAATCAATAGCGAAAGAGATAGTGCAATTCTTGAATTAAAGAATAGGTTTGGCGAACTTGTTGTGGATGCGGCAGGCAAGGTAATTGAAAAAGAGATAGATGAAAAATCTCATTCTGAATTAATAAATAAAGCTTTAGAAGAAAAGGCACTTTAATTTAAGTAACATTTTATGAAAAACTCTTCGACAACAAATAGATATTCTGACGCAATTTTTGATATTGCTAGGGAAGATAAAGAAGTAGATTCTTGGAAATTATTTTTAGAGGATTTATCCGAAGTTTTCGGTGACTCAAAAATAGTAGAATTTTTTCAAGATCCGAAGATTAGTAATAAAAATAAACTTGAATTGATTAGTAATTCAGAAATTAAAACAAGCACAAGACAGTTAAATTTTTTAAGATTAATTATAGAAAAAGGAAATGCATATCTTCTAGATTCAATACTTACTAGATTTAATAAGCTTGTTGATAGCTTAAATGGAATAAAAAGAGCAGATGTTATTACCGCTTTTAAGCTTGAACAGGAAGAGCTGGATAAAATTAACAAAAAATTAAGTGATTTAGTCGGGTCTAAAGTGGTTGGTGTCAATTTGGTTGACAGGAAAATCTTAGGAGGCTTCATAGCTAAATTTGACGATCAAATGCTGGATATGAGCATTAAAGGAAAATTAGATAGATTAAAGGAATCAATTATTGATTAAGTAGATTTAGGAGAAAAAATGGCTTCGCAAGATATATCTTCAGTGATAAAAAAACAAATTCAAGATTATGGTGATAAATCATCGCTAGTTGATGTTGGGACAGTGGTGGCAGCAGGTGACGGAATTGCTCAGATTCATGGATTATCGAATGTAAAATATAGTGAATTGCTTGAATTTCCTGATGGCACCTTGGGGATGGCTCTTAATTTAGAAGAAGACAGTGTTGGTACAGTAGTATTGGGTGATTATCTAGATATAAAAGAAGGTGATGAAGTAAAAGCAACTGGAAGAATTGTTGAAGTGCCAGTTGGAGAAGAGTTAATAGGGAGAGTAGTTGACCCTCTTGGCAGACCTATAGATGGAAAAGGGTCGATTAAAACTAATTCAACTGCACCAGTTGAAAAGCCAGCTCCTAATGTTGTTAGTAGAAAATCTGTAGATCAGCCAGTTCAGTTTGGAGTTAAAGTTGTAGATGCATTAGTTCCAGTTGGAAGAGGGCAAAGAGAATTAATTATTGGAGATAGGAGCACTGGTAAGACTGCTGTAGCTATAGATTGTATAATAAATCAAAAAGGTGAAGATCTTATATGCATATATGTGGGGATAGGCCAAAAATCTTCTAAAGTTGCAAGCGTAGTTGATACATTACAGAAATATGATGCAATGGACCACACAATTGTCGTTGCTGCGAATGCATCGGACTCCGCTCCGCTTCAATACTTAGCTCCTTATTCAGGTTGCGCAATGGCTGAATATTTTATGGATCAAGGAAAAGATGTTTTGATTGTATATGATGATTTAAGTAAACATGCTTGGGCTTATAGGCAGATGTCTCTTCTGCTTAGAAGACCTGCAGGAAGAGAGGCATATCCAGGAGATGTATTTTATCTTCATTCCAGACTGCTCGAAAGAGCAGCAAGGGTAGAGGAAGAGTATGGGGGAGGCTCAATAACTGCATTACCTGTGATTGAAACTCTTGCTGGTGACGTATCCGCATATGTGCCTACAAATGTGATCTCAATAACTGATGGTCAGATTTATTTAGAATCAGATTTATTTAATTCTGGAGTACGACCAGCTCTTAATACCGGATTGTCTGTAAGCAGGGTAGGAGGGGCGGCGCAAGCAAAAGCTATGAAAAAAGTTTCTGGTAGTTTAAAAATTGAACTAGCTCAATATAGGGAATTAGCAGCTTTTGCTCAATTTGGATCTGATGATTTGGATGATGTTACTAAAAAGCAATTAAGTAGAGGGGCAATAATTGTAGAGTTATTAAAGCAGCCTCAATATGAACCAGTTTCTTTAGAAAATCAAGTTACATTATTGTATTTAGCATCAGAAGGATTGCTGGATGACATTGATGTTTCTGATATAGGAGAGTACGAAAAAACTTGGAATGAATATGCGAATTCTAATGTTTCAGATGCCTTAGATAACATTAAAAAGTCTGGAGACTTGAGCGAAGAAGATATGACTAAAATAAAGAAAGCAGCTGAAGATTTTAATAAAATTTTTAATACATAGATATGCCAAATTTAAGAGAATTAAGAAGTAGAATAAAAAGTGTAGAGAGCACAGCTCGTGTTACCAATGCACTTCAAATGATCGCTGCAGCTAAAATGAAAAAAGCTCAAGACAAGGTTATTGATGGCAGGGCATATGGAGAAAAATTGAATTCCATTCTTTCAAATTTCTATTTAAGCAATCCAGAAATTTTTAATTCCGAAGAAACTACTAAAGATAGTAAAAATTTAGTTATCCTAGTAACTCCTGACAGAGGTCTCTGCGGAGCTTTAGTATCTAATGTTTTAAAATCAGCTTCTAATTATTTTGAGAATAACAATTCTAATAATGAGATTGTAGTGATTGGAAAGAAAGGTAATAGTTATATTTCTAGAACAACTGATAATCAACCCGCGTTTTATCAGGTGTCTGATATGCCTACTTTTGATGAAGTGTCTGATGTGACTAAATTTATTATTGAAAGACATTCCACAGGAGAATTTAGTGAGATAAATATTATTTATTCTGAGTTTATAAGTACTGCTGTACAAAAAGCTAGAATTAAAAAACTTATGCCTATTCAAATTGATGAAAATTCAGAAGAAAAAACTTTCTCTGAATACTTGTATGAGCCCAGTCTTGAAGAAGTATCAAATGCTTTAATTCCTAGATATATAGAAGTTAATATATTTAATGCAATATTAGATTCTACAGCTAGCGAACATTCCGCGAGATTAGTTGCAATGCAGAATGCTACTGATAATGCTAATGAATTAAAGCAAGATCTAACATTAGATTTGAATAAAGCAAGGCAGCAAACAGTTACATCAGAAATATTAGATATTATTGGAGGAGCTTTGGCTTTAGAATAATGAAACTAACTAACAAGAGTGAAAGGAAATAAAATGGTTGATAATGTTGAAGGAAAAGTGGTGCAGGTTATTGGTACTGTAGTAGATGTTGAATTTCCAAATGATAAACTTCCGGCGATTTATAATGCACTAGAAATGGAAGTAGATGGTGAAAAATTAGTATTGGAAGTAGAGCAACATGTAGGAAATAATTGGGCAAGGTGTTTAGCGCTTGGAGCTACAGAAGGAGTTTCTAGAGGACTAACAGTTAGAGATACTGGAGCTGCTGTTTCTGTACCAGTTGGAAAAGCTTCATTAGGAAGAATCTTTAATGTTCTTGGAGATGCATTAGATGATCTAGGCGAAGTTAAAGCTGAAGAAAGGTGGCCTATTCATAGACCAGCTCCAACTTTCGAACAACAAAGTGGAAGCACTGAAGTTCTAGAGACAGGAATAAAAGTATTTGATTTGATTACTCCTTTTTCTAAAGGTGGAAAAGTAGGCGCATATGGTGGAGCGGGTGTAGGAAAGACTGTAATTATTACAGAATTAATTAGAAATATTGCTCAAGAGCATAGTGGAGTTTCTGTTTTTGCAGGAGTGGGAGAAAGATCTAGGGAAGGAAATGATTTATGGCATGAAATGAAGGATTATGGAGTGCTAGATAAGACAGCACTAGTTTTTGGTCAAATGAATGAACCTCCTGGAACAAGAGCTCGTATAGCTTTGACAGGACTGACAATGGCAGAATATTTTAGAGAAGTTGGGAAACAAGATGTATTGTTATTCGTAGATAATGTGTATAGATACACTTTAGCTGGAATGGAAGTTTCTGCTTTATTAGGTAGAATGCCATCGGCAGTAGGATATCAACCAACCCTTGCAACTGAAATGGGAGATTTACAGGAAAGAATTACATCTACAGTTGATGGATCCATTACATCCTTTCAAGCAGTATATGTACCTGCAGATGATTATACTGACCCAGGTATTGTTACTACTTTTGGGCATTTAGATGCATCTATATCTTTAGAGAGATCATTGGCAGCTCAAGCACTTTTTCCTGCAGTAGATCCTCTTGCCTCAAATTCAAGAATAATGGAGCCAGGGATAGTAGGTGAAGATCACTATAATACTGCAAGAGAAGTGCAAGAAGTGTTGCAGAGATTTAAGGATCTGCAGGACGTAATTGCAATTCTTGGTATAGAAGAATTATCAGAAGAAGATCGAGAGATAGTATTTAGAGCAAGAAAAATTCAAAGATTTCTAACCCAACCTTTTCATGTTGGGGAAGTATTTACAGGAATTCCTGGTAAATATGTAAAAGTTGAAGACACTGTTAAAGGTTTTAAAGAAATATTAAGTGGTCAGCATGACGATTTGCCTGAGCAAGCATTTTATATGGTTGGAACAATTGAAGAGGCAGTTGAGAAAGCAAAAACTTTAAAGAGTTAATCATGAGTATAAAACTTGAAATAATAACATCTGAAAAAAATGTTTTTTCAGGAGATGTAGATTATGTCGGAGTTAAAAGTGCCGATGGAGAATTAGGAATATTACCTAAGCATGTTCCTTTAATAACCGAGCTTGTTGAAGGCAAAGTTACTTGGAGACTTAATAGTAAGAATGAAGAGGTTAATATATCTGGTGGATTTCTAGAAGTTGTTAATAATACAGTAACTATACTTGCTGACAGAATAAACTAGCCTGTTATCCTGCTCAGTCTTCTCTGTCTTAAGTGGTAAGTCATAGATTCAATTTCTAATCCTGGATCCAAATTTTTTACTATTACATAATCAGGTATTTTTGGAGTAAAACTAGAAAAATTAATTAGATAATATAAATCATTCGCAATTAATGTGTCTGCTACAAATTGAGTGATATTATTGGGTGTAGCAATTATTCCAATTTTTATATTTCTTGTTTTTATAGTTCTTCTAAGATCTTTGATATTTTGGATTTTTAAATTAGAAATCTTTTTACCTATCATTCTGATATTAGGATCAAATGCTGCAACTATCCTGTATGTTTGAGATTTCTTTTGTTTCATAAATTCCATAGCAGACCTACCTAGTGTGCTACCTCCAATTAATACGGCATTCCAGCTAGCATCTAGACCTAATAATTTTTGCAAACTTTGCTTTAGTATTTTTACGCTATACCCTTTTCCATTAATTCCATTTATACCTAGATATGTTAAATCTTTTCTAATTTGAGATGATTCTATGGGCATATATAATGATAGTTCTTTAGAGCTTGTAATTTTTATTTCTTCTTGTTGGAGTTGAGATAATATTCGCAAATATATTGGCAATCTATCTAAAACAACTCTAGGAATATCTGAACTTAAATATGATTGCTTTATTATGTTTTTGGCCATGAAAACCATATTAAACTATAAAAGTTTAAAATAAAAATTTATGTTGACATGATCTGTATCAAGTTATAATATACCCAATGTTATAAGGAACAGAATATAAGATATATAAATTGGAAAGCGGAGTATACATAATAAGCGTTGCAGCTAGATTGCTTGAAGTTCATCCTCAAACATTAAGAAAATATGAGAAATATGGACTTGTAAGCCCTTCTAGATCTGTAGGTATGCTTAGATTATATTCTGAAGAAGATTTAATTAGGCTCAAGATTATAAAGACCTTAGTTGATGGTTTTGGAGTTAATTTGGCTGGTATAGCTATAATTATGGAATTTGTTGAAGGCCTGGATGAGATTTCAATGATTGTAAATAGTATTAATGAAACTAATATGAGATCCAGAAAAAATATGCTAGATGAAAAATTAAAATCTTTGCTTTCAAAAATTATTATTTAAATGGCTGATAAAAAGAAGGAAAAAAAAGTATCAAAATCAGAAGCTGAAATTATTGATTTGAAAAAGGAAAGAGATGATTTTAAGAATATTGCAGCTAGAGCTCAAGCTGATTTAGTAAATTATAGAAATAGAATGAAGATGGAATTAAGTGAAATAGAAAACAGAGGAAAGAAAACAGTTTCTCTTAAAGTTCTTTCTGTTATTGACGAATTGGATTTAGCACTGGATTCTGTAACAAAAAATGCATCATCAGATTTAATTTTAGAAGGATTAAATAGTATAAGAGAAAAATTTAGAATAATTTTTGAATCTGAAAATATACAAGAAATAACAGAAATAGAAAATTTTGATCCTGTTTATCATGAAGCAGTTTTAACTACAGAAACTGACGAACGTGAACCTGGATCAATAATTAAAATTTTAAGAAAAGGCTACACAATGAATAATGGTGTTATTAGACCAGCACAAGTAGAAATCGCAAATCAGAAAAATGAAGTTAAGGAGAAGAAATAATGACTAAAATAATTGGAATTGATCTTGGAACTACTAACTCTGCAGTTGCAGTAATGGAGGCGGGGGAACCTATAATTTTAGAAAATAAAGAAGGAAAGAGAACCACCCCTTCAGTAGTTGGGGTGAATTCAAAAACTGATGAAAGATTTGTTGGAGAGCTTGCTAGGAGACAAAGTGTTACTAATGCAGAGAATACTATTTATTCAGCAAAAAGATTTATTGGAAGAAGATTTGATGATTCTTCAGTTAAAGAAGATGCATCTAGAATTTCATATAAACTTGAAAAAGCTAAAAATGGAGATGTTGAAGTACTGCTTTCTGGAAAAAAACACTCTACTCCAGAAATTTCTGCAATGGTTCTGCAGAAGTTAAAAGAGGACGCTGAACATAAATTAGGGGACAAAGTTACTCAGGCAGTTATTACTGTTCCTGCATATTTTAGTGACAGTCAAAGAGAAGCTACAAAGGTTGCAGGCAAGATAGCTGGCCTGGAGGTTATGAGAATAATTAATGAACCTACTGCAGCTTCATTAGCATACGGTTTAGACTCCAAAGGTGATAAAACGATTGCAGTTTATGATTTAGGAGGTGGGACATTTGATGTAACTATTCTGCAATTAGGCGAAGGTGTTTTTGAAGTTAAATCAACTAATGGAGACACTCACCTTGGGGGAGATGATTTTGATAATCTCCTTTTAGATCATGTTGCTGAAGAGTTCAAGAAAAATGAAGGAATAGATTTAAAAAAGGATCCTGCAGCTTTGCAGAGATTAAGAGTTGAAGTAGAAAGGGCTAAAATTGAATTATCTACTGTTACCCAAACAGAAATAAATTTACCTTTTATAACAGCTGATGCTAATGGGCCTAAGCATTTAGTTTCAAATATAACCAGAGCCAAGTTAGAAGAAATTACTACAAGCCTTATTGAAAGAACAGTTAAGCCTTGTAAGCAGGCCATAAAGGACTCTGAGATAGACACAAAATCAATCTCGGATATTATTTTGGTTGGTGGAATGACGAGAATGCCAGCAGTAATTAATAAGGTCAAAGAGATATTTGGAAAAGATGCTTCTGCGGGGATTAACCCTGATGAAGTAGTTGCAATGGGAGCGGCTATTCAAGCAGGAGTATTAGAAGGTGATGTGAAGGATGTTTTATTATTAGATGTTACTCCTCTTTCTGTAGGAATTGAAACATTGGGAGGAGTTAGAACTACTCTAATTGAGAGGAATACAACTATCCCAACATCAAAAAGTGAAACATTTACTACTGCAGCTGACAATCAGACAAGTGTTGAAATTCATGTATTGCAAGGTGAAAGAGAGATGGCTACAGATAATGTTTCAATAGGAAGATTTAATCTTGATGGAATAGCTTCAGCTCAAAGGGGAGTTCCTCAAGTTGAAGTAACATTTGATATAGATGCTGATGGAATCCTGAAAGTTTCAGCTAAAGATAAAGGGACTGGAAAGGAACAGCATATAACTATAACTGGTAGATCTGGACTAGATGAAAGTGAAATAGATAAGCTAGTTAACGAAGCGTCTCAATTTGCTGAAGAAGACAAGGCGAAAAAAGAGAAAGTTGATGCAAGAAATAATGGAGAAAGTACTGTCTATGCATCAGAAAAATTACTTAATGAAAATGGAGATAAAATTCCAGAAGATAAGAAATTAGATATAAGTGAATTAAAAGAAAAGTTGAGTTCATTATTATCAAGCGAAGAAGAGAATACGGAAGAGATTATAAATACGACTAATGAACTTCAATCAAAGATGCAGGAAGCTGGTCAGGATATTTATTCCGATACACAAACTCAAGAATCAGATGATAATGATGACTCTCAAAGTAATGATTCAGATACAATAGAAGGAGAATATAAGGAGGCATAATGAAATTTTTCAGAGTAAATAATTTTTATGTTGGTTCTTACGAGGGAGCCCCTGATTCCTATTGGGATTCTTCGTTGGTTGTTCAATCTGGTAAAGGAGTTTTTAGTTTGGGCGTCATGGAATTTCAAGATCTTTATCATATTAACAAACAGGATACAGTGACACATGGCTTTAAGGAAAAAGGCATAAATACATATGTTGAAGGATTAATTGAAGCTGACGTTTTGCCTAGTATAGATATAGGTATGTCTGGAATTGAATTTAATCATGTCCAATCCCCAATTTTCCCAGAAGAAGTATGGGCTGCAGGCGTAACCTATAGCGATAGCATGAGAGAGCGACAAGCTGAAAGTGATACGCCTGATGTATATGCAAAAGTATATAACGCTGACAGGCCAGAAATATTTTTTAAAGGCACTGGAGGAAGAATGCAAGGCCCAGGAGATGAGTTGGGTATTAGAAAGGATTCTGGATGGGATGTCCCTGAATCAGAATTAGCAGTAGTTATTATTAATGGAGATATAGCTGGCTATACCATAGGTAATGACATGAGTAGTAGATCGATTGAAGGAGAAAATCCTTTATATCTTCCTCAAGCAAAGGTTTATAATAAATCATTTTCATTGGGGCCATGCATTATTAGTTCAGAAGGAATAAATCCTCAGAACTTAGAGGTAGGATTAGAGATATCTAGAGACAATAAAATTGTTTTTGAAGGTAAATCTTCTACTTCTCATATGAAAAGAAATGTTCATGAATTAGTAGAATGGCTTAAGAAGAGTAATGACCTTCCAGAAGTCGCAGTTTTAATGACTGGAACAGGAATTATTCCGCCTCAAGATTTTACCTTAAATGAAGGAG
>Ga0315326_10000199_pt1 | contig 27562 bp, 25 predicted proteins | sample M180m32315metaG_FD_203457 | JGI IMG/M metagenome (GOLD analysis project Ga0315326, IMG submission 203457) | Ammonia-oxidizing marine archaeal communities from Monterey Bay, California, United States - M1 80m 32315 | ecosystem: Environmental > Aquatic > Marine > Coastal | place: USA: California... | reverse complement strand
CATTTCGTCAACTAACTCTTTCACTAACTGCCCTATTTCGTCCTCCATTGCGGCCACATGTCGGGGCGCAAAACTCTTCTGTATAAGTTTTCTATACCAGGTGTGTTCAGGGGGATCACTGAAAAGGCATCCCTGAACTGAATACCTTGGCATTTGTCCATAATGACTAGACCATAACTCCACATTCGTGAGCATCTCGGCAACGTCTTCATATTTTGTTGACGTATATAGCGGGTAAGTGAAATCTTCGTATTTATGAACCGGACAAACTTCTCTTAAGTTTCTATAAAATGGAAATGGGTTGTTTAAAGCATCTGGGGAAAAGGGATTGAATTGTTCCTTTTCTTTCATAGCTTTATCGTAGGAGAATTCTTTCTTCAGTGCACGAATTCGAAGGTGTGCAATTATGCTTCTCCACTGAGCAATTTTATTTTTGTTACAACTTGTTCCCAGAGTTCTTCGGGAAGGTCATGTCCCATGTCTTCAAAAATTAGTAATTCTGCTTCTGGTATTGCCTCTGCTGTTGAAATTCCGCAATGAAGCGGAAGCAGCGGGTCAACCGATCCATGAATAACCAACGTAGGTATTTCGAGGCTAGATAGTTTTTCTGTCCTGTCTCCACTCATAGCTATAGCGCCAATCTGAAATCCGATACCTTTGGGGTAGAAGCTTCTCTCATAATTTCGTATAGCCTGGTCCCGAGCGTAATCTTCATCCCAATGTGGCCCTGCTAGAGTTTTTGATGCATCCACATTAGCTTCAATGATTTGGTCTCTGTCATCTTCTGGCGGAGTCAGAAGAGCATTCATTGCCTCCTCAGTCGGAGTGAACTCTTCAGGGTTACCAGTAGCTGACATAATACTAGTTAACGAGAGGGCATTCGAAGGATGCTCTATTGCTATGGTTTGGGCGATCATTCCGCCCATAGAAGCACCAACGATATGAGCAGCTTCAAACCCTAAATTCTTTAACAATGAAACTGAATCTAGAGCCATATCTGACAGAGAGTATTTTTGGACAACTTCCTCGCCGATAGCCGCTCGTACAAGAAGCTCACCAGAATCTTCTGGCTCTCCTTCAGTTTTGCTCGAGAGGCCGCAATCGCGGTTATCGAACGTAATTACGAAAAAGCCTTCGTCAGCAAATTTTTGTACGAAACCTTCCGGCCATCCAATTAATTGGGCACCGAGCCCCATGACAAGAAGGAGAGGCGGATGGCTAGGGTCGCCCAATGTTCTATAACAGATTCTCACTCCGTTAACATCAGCGAAATTATCTAAATTACTCAAAGTATTCCTATTCTCAGATGCTTTATAGTTTAGTAATCTGAATAGATTATTGACATTTGGTAGGGTTAATTTTCTTCTGCTATCGCAGAATCTCTAATTTGCACGAACGCCATTTGCATTTGTGAAAGAGCATCTTTGAGGACAGCTTCATTCTGCCCTAACCGATTCTCAAGAGAACTTAAGATGGCAGCCATAGCATCAATTGCTACCTTTGCTTCGTCAAGTTCGGGTGGCTGACTACTTAAATGAATTGCAGCCAATTCGTAAATTCCCATTACATGATTAGCGATAACTTCTGCAGCTGGTGTCTCCGCAAGTCTTTGTCTTGCTTCTGCAAGTTCTGCTGCCATGGCCTTTGCTTGTTCTTGCTGTTCAGGAGTTAGATCTTCAAATCCGGGAACATCATTTATGTCTTCGCTCTCATGAACCCTCTGCTCATCAACTTGTGGTTGTTCCTTATTTACCTCATGCTCACCATCGGGTGTCCATAAACTCATATCTTCTCCTCTTTCTCTTACTATGACTTTATAGATGACTTTGTCAGAACAGTTATTTTTCCCTGTAATCTAGTTAGTGACCTATGAGATAACTAGGTTGAGAAAGTGCTGTCGAGAGGCAGTCGCCTTACCACTGCAGAAAGTAGAAGTGCGTCGGGTGCAACATCACAACTGTTTAACAGTTTCGGGTGCTGATTTCTCAGCACCCTTGATTTTTCTCAAAGTTCAAAAAAAATCAACTTAAGGAGTTATAACTTGACAAGGAGTTTGACATAGCTGGGAATGAGGAGTCTCGCATCAACGAACAAATCCGTGCCAATGAGGTGCGGTTAGTATCGCCAGATGGGGAACAGATTGGTATAACACCATTGTCTGAGGCTCTGGAACAAGCCCGAGAACTTGACCTAGATCTTGTGGAGGTAGCTGAAAATGCTAACCCCCCCGTTTGCCGGATTATGGACTACGGAAAATACAAGTACGAAGCAGCACAAAGGGCGAAAGATTCCCGGAAGAAAAGCACAAATATCGTAGTTAAGGAACTGAAATATCGACCAAAGATAGCTCGAGGCGACTTTGATACGAAAACGAGCAAAGTACGAAAATTTTTAGAAGATGGCCATAAAGTCAAATTAACCATTATGTTCCGGGGCCGAGAAGTTCAACACCCCGAACTTGGGAGAAGAATTCTTGATGAAGTGTCAGAACAGATGGAAGATATAGCAGTTCAGGAATCTTACCCGCAGCTTGATGGACGGAACATGGTTATGGTTCTCGGCCCAGATAAAAAAGCAATTGAAAATCTTCGAAAAGCAAAAGCTCAAAGAGAAAAAGAAAGCGATAGCGATAGCGAAGCTTAAACTTGTCACAGAATTTTAAAACTATTTCCGAAGGAGATAATAAATATGCCAAAGATGAAAACACACAAAAGTTCAGCTAAGAGGTTTAAGAAAACTGCAAGCGGGAAACTCAAACGAGGACGCATGCACAGGAATCACTTAGCTGAAGCAAAATCCCCAAAACGAAAAAGGCAAGCTAGAGGACCAGCAGAAGTAAGCGCAGCTGATGTGAAAACAGTTCGCAAGAATTTAGGTATTTAACACAACAGATCCGAAAGGTTTCGGACACGAATCAGGAGAAATGACATGGCAAGAACAAAATCCTCTGTTCACAGTAAGAAACGCCGCAGGCAAGTACTAGGAAGAGCTAAAGGCTACTACGGCAATAAGAGTAGAAGCTTCCGAGCAGCGAATGAACAAGTAATGCATAGTGGGAATTACGCTTTCCGCGATCGCCGTGCACGAAAAGGAGAATTCAGGAAGCTCTGGATTCAGAGAATCAATGCAGCCTGTAGGCAAAATGGCACAACGTATAGTCGATTTATTAATGGATTAAAGAGTGCTGAGATTGAAGTAGATAGAAAAAACTTAGCAGACCTTGCCGTTAACGATGCTGCGGCCTTCAGTGCCCTTGTGAAACTAGCTGACGAGGCAGTCGCTGCGAAAGCTAACTAACCACCCATGAGCGGGCTGTCAAAGAACAACGCAAGAATCCGCGAACTCAGGAAAATTATTAAAGACCCGAAACAACGGCTTGAATCCGGAAAGTTTGCTGTTGAGGGACTTGAACTCCTAAGTGAGTCAATTATTACCGGGCATCACCCTGTAGATGTTTTCCTTTCGGAGTCTTCTGACATGAGTGGAGTAATTGAAAAACTTATCTCAGAAACTGATGCAAACCTTTGGCGAATAGAAGATGATTTGCTTTCCTCCATTGCGTCCACGGTTACCCCTCAACCAATAATTGCAACATTGCCGATACTAGACAGGGCAATGGAAGACGTCATAACCAATGAATCAACGTTTCTGCTTGTTGGAATAGGAATAAACGAGCCAGGAAATGCAGGTTCAATGATCCGTAGCGCTGCTTCTGCAGGAGCTCATGGAGTGATTTTCTCAAGCAATTCTGTAGACATCTACAACCCTAAAACCGTGCGATCTTCGGCCGGAGCTCTTTTTCGGATCCCGGTCGTCCGAGGGGTAGAGACCTCTTCTATTCTTAACGCCTTAAAGCAAAAACAGGTCACTCTTGTAGGGCTATCAGGCAAAGGAAGTAAAATTTATACCGAGATCAACTACTCAACCCCATTCGCGATTCTTTTAGGAAATGAAAGCAGAGGGCTAGACCCAACAATATTTCAAGAAATGGATCATCTCGCAGTAATACCAATGGATGCTGGAGTTGAATCTTTAAACGTGGCTACAGCGGCATCTATTGTGTCCTTTGAAGCAAAACGCCAACGCGCTTGAAGGCATCGGAAAATCCTCAACCATTGAAAACGAAAAGTATTTTCATTAAATCCCTGTAAGGTCCCCAAGCAACCTGCGAGAATAGAGTTACCAGAGGAATTGTTCAATGATTGATTTAACTAAATTATCTAAAGATGCAGAAGAAGCTTCATTAGCAGCTTCCACGGTTGATGAACTTGCAAAAGTGCAAAACCAGTTCCTTGGAAAGAAATCAGAACTTGTTGCTGCAAAGAAAGCTCTTGGTTCCATTCCGGAAAGCGAAAGAGCAACTGCTGGAAAAGAAATCAATGAAACACGAGTGAATATCGAATCGATTCTGGACCAGAGGAGAGCGGGGATCGAAGAAGCTGAATGGGAAACACATTTTGCAAATGACGTTACTGATCTGACTGAGGTGTTAAACCCGATTACCCGAGGGCACTTGCATTTGATCACTCAGGCCAGGGATCAATTAGAGGATGTTTTTGTAGGTATGGGTTTCACAGTTGCGGAGGGGCCTGAGGTTGAAACAGCTTGGTATAACTTTGAAGCACTCAATATTCCAGATTGGCACCCAGCTAGGGGAAATTTCGACACAATCTTTGTTGATCTTGGAGAAGATGAAGAAGTTATGCTCCGTTCACACACATCCCCAGTCCAAATTCGGACAATGGAAGAGCAACGCCCCCCAATATATATTGTCGCTCCCGGTCGGACATTCCGAACCGATAGTGCGGATGCGACACACTTACCTGCTTTTAACCAGATAGAGGGCCTCGTCATCGATAAAGGAATCACAATGGGTGACTTGGCAGGGACAATTGACTCATTCGTCCAAGCATTTTTTGGAGAAGAAGTTAAATCACGATTGCGACCCAGTTATTTCCCATTCACTGAACCATCTGCCGAGTTTGATATTTCTAGACCTGATGGCAGTTGGCTTGAACTTGGAGGTTGCGGAATGGTGCACCCCAACGTTCTCGAAAATTGCGGCATTGACCCCGAGGAATGGCAAGGTTTCGCATTTGGATTTGGCATTGACCGACTGGTATCAATGCGGTATCAATTAGATGACATCCGAGAGCTGGTACTTAATGATGCTCGTTTCCTGAGACAGTTCTAGGAGAAAAATGAAAGTTCTATTGTCATGGTTGAGGGAATTTGCCCCAGATATTGAAGGCGACCCTATCGAACTGGGGGAGAAACTAAGCGGCTTGGGTTTAGCTGTTGAATCAATGTCAATAATTGGGGAAGAACTAGACGGAGTCGTCGTCGGGAAAGTTCTTAATTTGAGGCAACATCCAAACGCAGAACGTATACAACTCGTTGATGTAGATTTAGGCGACGGAGAAGAAACCCAGATTTGTTGTGGGGCATTCAATATGTCCATAGGAGATTTAATCCCCGTAGCCACTATAGGAACTACTTTGCCGGGAGGAATAGAGATAGCCCAACGAGAACTCCGAGGAGAGTTATCCAATGGGATGTGCTGCTCCGCAAGCGAAATCGGGATGGGAGAAGACCACGAAGGGATAATGATCATCCCTGACCCAGATATGGTTCTCGAAACTGGAACGCCGTTTCAAAAGGCATTGGGGGTAGATCCTGACATTCTTTGGGACCTAGAAGTCAATGCGAATAGGCCTGATGCTATGAGTGTTGCCGGTGTAGCACGTGACCTTGCAGCAGCATTGCAAATCTCATTTGCTTTCCCAAAGATAGATATTGAAGAGGATAAGGAAACTACGAAAAGTAAAGTGTCGGTCCACATAGAAGATGAATCATTGTGCGGTAGATTCCTGACTCGTGTAGTGAAGGGCATCTCTGTGGGGCCATCTCCGCAATGGCTACAAAATAGACTAGTTCACCTTGGAATGCGGCCCATAAACAACGTGGTGGACATTTCAAATTACGTGATGCTAGAACTTGGACAACCGAACCACACATACGACATGGCGAAAGTCACCGGATCAACTCTTGGAGTCCGCCGTGCGCATAACGGAGAACTTATAACAACTCTTGATGGGACAGAAAGAGAATTAACTGATATCGATGGTGTTATTACAGACGCTGATGATCAACCAATAGGTATCGCAGGAATTATGGGTGGAGAATCTACTGAAATTTCTGAAACGACTAAAGATATCATCGTCGAAGTTGCTTGGTGGGATCCGCCATCAATTTCAAGAAGCGTCAAAAGATTGAATCTTATGAGCGAAGCTTCTATGCGGTTCAGACGAGGAGCTGATTATGGTGACAACATGGAACGCGCTATTAATCGCGTCGCTGAGTTGCTTGAAGAATGCGGAGGGATCTCAACAGCGGGAATAGAAGAATCAAAAGGGGACTTACCAGACCGTTCACCAATTACTGTCCGTCCAGAGAAAATTAACGCACTGCTTGGCACGGATCTAACCGCAGGCACAATGGAATCACACCTTTCATCAATAGGTTTTGAAACAACTCAGAAAAAGAAAAATTTGAATGTGATTGTTCCCACATGGCGTTGGGATACGCAATCTGAAACAGATGTGGCTGAAGAAATTGCCAGAATTTATGGCTATGAAAATATTGCTAGAACAGTGCCACGGGGGGCACAAGCAGGAAAACTTTCGCAATACCAAAAGGACCGAAGACTCGTAAGAAATGTGCTGGTAGGAGCTGGCCTCGATGAAACAATGCCCATGCCTTTCCTAGCTCCGGGTGACTTGAAATTGGCTGGTTTGTCTGAAGAGGCCATTTCACTTTCAAATCCATTGGTTCATGAGGAATCACTTCTTAGGACATCGTTATTGCCTGGCCAAATGAAATTAATCGCATACAATCAATCCCACAGAATTGACGCGTTGAAGTTCTTTGAAATAGGACATGTATTCCTTTCTCCGAAAAAAGGAGATTTGTTACCTGATGAAAGAGAGTACCTTTCTGTCGCTCTCGTAGGTGAGGAAGCCCCTGCAGCAGTCAAGGTCCTCAATCTTCTCGGAAGCGCTCTTGCACTCCCGAATCTGCAACTTAGAGAACAGGAGATAAAGGGACTCCACCCAAAGCGATCATCGAGTGTGATCGTAGCTGGAAAAGAACACGGCCAGATTGGAGAAATTGATCCAAGAACGCTTCAAAAATTCGGTATCGCAGGAAGGGTGGCTTGGATTGAACTGGACCTTGGGAGAGTACTTAACGGGCCTCATGGGAAAAGGAAATACACCAAAGTTTCGAAATACCCTACAAGCGATATTGATTTAGCTTTTGATGTACCTGAAAGTGTACGCTCAGCTGAAATAGAAGGTTGTTTGCGTAAAGCCGGTGGGCGGTTCCTTAAAGATCTCCAACTATTTGATTCCTTTAAGCCGCAATCACTAGGGGAGAAGAGAAGAAATCTTGCGTACCGTCTTCGATTCCAGTCATCTGAAATGACATTAAATGATAATGAAATTAAAGATTTACGCCAAAAATGTATTGATGAAGTGGAAAAGAAAACTCAGGCGAAAATACGCGAATAATGCATAGATATGCAAATAAGTGCATATCTATGCAACTAGGTGGTATTATTACTACATGAAAAATATAGGAATAATAGGCGCGTCTGGTTTTACAGGTGCCGAACTACTTAGATTGCTCACAAGCCATCCTCAAATGAACGTCAAAGTTGCTACAGGCGACACAATGGCTGGCGAACGAGTTTGCGACCTTTATCCAAGTTTGGCAGTGGCTTACCCGGATATGGAATTTAGCGAACTAAAAGTAGACGAATTAACTGGACTAGACGCAATATTCTGTGCTCTACCTCACGGGTTAAGCCAAAAGATCATGCCTGACATTCTTCAGAACTCACAAGTGGTAATTGACCTAGGTTCAGATTTCCGACTCAAAAACCCTAAAGATTACATTGATTGGTATGGCGCAGAACATACCTGTCCTGAGTATCTAGAACAAGCAGTCTATGGATTGCCCGAATTATTCAGGGACAAGATTGCTGGAGCGGAACTTATAGCTGCAACCGGATGCAATGCAGCTGCTTCGCTGTTCGCGCTAGCACCAATGCTAGAAGCAGAGCTCATAGACGCGAATCAAATAGTTATTAATCTCATAACAGGAGTCAGTGGAGCTGGCCGACCACCGAAAGATAATACGACATTCTGCGCAGTTGATGAAAATGTAGTTCCTTATGGCTTGCTAACACATAGGCACACTCCTGAAATAGAGCAAGCTCTTCTTGAATTCACGGGTACAGAAACCACAGTTCTGTTTACACCGCATCTAGCGCCAATGAATCGAGGCATCATAGCAACTTGTTACGGAAATTTAACGAAAGAATGCACTACAGAAGATGCATTAGACCAACTTTCTTCTTTCTACAAAGACGAACCATTTGTTGTCGTTGACGAAAGACCACCCTCAACCAAATCAACTCTCGGGTCAAACACGGTTCACATCACAGCACGAGTGGATCAAAGAACTCAGACGATGATCTCAATAGCCACGCTAGACAACCTTATGAAAGGGGCTTCAGGAATGGCAATCCAAAATGCGAACATCGCCCTCGGTTTAGAAGAAACAATGGGATTGCCGATAGCGGGACTTTACCCTTAGGCAGAACAATGACTATTTCACCCCTAGCCCCAATTGCATTTCCTGATCTTCCCCACGTTGAAGGTGTAGAGATTGCTGTCGCAGAAAGCGGAATGCGTTATCAAGGTCGAACAGATCTCTGTCTAATTACGATGTCAGAAGGGACATCAGTTAGTGGAGCATTCACGAAATCTCTTTGTCCTTCGGCGCCAGTTGACTGGTGCAAGAGAATAATAGACTTAGGTAAAGCAAGGGCGCTTCTCTGCAACGCCGGTAATGCAAATGCTTTCACAGGGCAGCCCGGAGAGATAGTTGCGGAAGCAAGCGCTGCTTGCGTCGCTGAAGAATTTAACGTAGCCCCACAGGAAGTATTGCTAGCTTCAACTGGAGTGATTGGTGAACCCTTCGAAGTGGATGAAATCAATAGAAATATTCCTGACTTGTTCTCAAATCAACAAAAATCGGACTCTAACGAATGGGAAAAAGCTGCAAACGCTATTAAAACGACAGACACTTTTGCGAAGGGGTCATCATGCGTGATTGAGGGAACCGATGCCGTTGTCGTCGGCATAGCTAAAGGCAGTGGAATGATCGCACCTGATATGGCAACAATGTTGGCATTTATCTTTACTGACCTTTCAGCCCCTGCTTCAGACCTCAAACTAGTACTCGACAAGGCGATAGAAAAAAGTTTTAACTCAATAACAGTAGATTCAGATACTTCTACTAGCGACACAGTACTCCTTTTCGCTACTGGCCAATCAAAAGCTAAATCTTCCGACCATTTGGATGCATTTGAGAGAGCAGTCCAGAAAGTCGCACTAGATCTAGCCCACCAAATTGTTCGAGATGGAGAAGGAGCTACAAAATTCGTGGAAGTGAATATAACTGGAGCAACAGATGATCAATCAGCCCGAATAATCGCAAAAAGCATAGCAAATTCGCCACTAGTCAAAACTGCGTTGGCGGCAGAAGACCCGAACTGGGGCAGAATCATCATGGCAGTAGGGAAAGCAGGCGAACGAGCCGACAGAGACCTACTCAAGATATGGATTGGAGATGAATTGATAGCTGAGAATGGTCAACAGTCCCATTCTTATCAAGAAGACAAGGCAGCTTCACATTTGCAGAAAGATGATGTGAACATTCATGTAGATATAGGGATCGGTGATGGAAGCTCCAAGGTCTGGACCTGCGACCTTACTCATAAATACATTGAGATAAATGCCGGGTATAGGTCGTGAGGGCAGCCATGGAAAAAAATAAAGAAAAAGAATTCTTTAGCCCTACGGAACGAGCACAAGTCCTCATAGAAGCTCTCCCATATATACAAGACTTCACAGGAAGTACTGTTCTTATCAAAATAGGGGGAAGCACTCTTGTAGACAAAGATCTTTTCCACCACTTTGCAGAAGATATGGTGCTCCTTCATTCAGTGGGGATAAAACCAGTAGTTGTGCACGGTGGAGGTCCACAAATTGGAGAAAGGCTTGCAGCTATAGGTAAAGAAAGCACGTTTATCGACGGCCTAAGAGTGACCGACAAAGAAACACTCACAATTGTAAAAAAAGTCCTCAAAGAAGAAGTTGGGAAGGAAATAGTAAACGCCATTGTTGACCTCGGAGGGAAAGCAGTCAGCATCAGTGGTGAAGAAAATAAATTAATCCTCGCTGAACAACGTAATGAAAAGCTCGGTTATGTCGGGGATGTCAAGGAAATCTCTACACCTGTCATTGATCAAATTATTTCTGACGGATGCATCCCAGTTATCTCAACAATCGGGAAAGATGAGAAGGGGCAGGGCCTCAACATAAATGCCGATACTGCGGCGGGGGCATTAGCAGGGGCGTTACAAGCCGAAAAGGTTATTTATTTGTCAGATGTACCGGGTTTATTGTTAGATAAAGACGATCCGCAGAGCCTAATATCTGAGATTTCCAATCACGAAATCCTCGCAATGATTGAAACTGGTGGGATCTCCGATGGAATGATACCTAAAGTAACTTCTTGCATTGAAGCGCTCAAACTAGGAGCCCAAAGAGCTCACTTGCTTGATGGGAGGATACATCACGCAGTGCTTCTAGAACTTTTCACAGACAGTGGCATCGGAACGATGATCATTGGAGGGGGAACAGAATGAAACCACATTCAGAAATAATGGATTCCAAAATAAAATTGACTTCGTGTCCCATAATGCCGACATACGGGGCACCCTCCGTTATGTTCGTTCGAGGAAAAGGAACCGAACTTTGGGATAATAGCGGAGAAAGATACCTAGATTTTGTCGGTGGTTTAGCCGTGCAATCTCTTGGTCATGCAAACGAAGAAATCGCTGAAGTCCTTGCTTCCCAAGCTTCCAAGCTAACTCAGGTATCAAACTATTGGGCCACCGAACACGCCCATCATGTCGCTATTGCTTTAGACAAAGCTATTACTGGAAGATTAGAGACTCCTAGCAAAAAAGCTTATGCACCGGCAGGTCAAGTTTTTTTCTGCAATTCAGGTGCCGAGGCAAACGAATTGGCTTTCAAAATAGCACGTAAAACTGCCCCGGCAGGTGTATATGGAATCATCACTACTTTTGACTCATTTCACGGGAGAACTCTGGCAGCTTTAGCAGCTTGCGGGCAACCCCTTAAACATGAACCATTCGCACCAATGCCAGAAGGCTTCTCACACGTTGAGCGTGGTAACTTATCGTCGCTACAGTCATCCACCGACGAAACTACCGCAGCTATACACCTAGAACCGATTCAAGGTGAAGGTGGTGTTTGGCCAAGTAGTAAAGAATTTATCTCAGGGGCAGAGAAACATGCCAGAGATAACAGCTTGCTGTTCATGGTGGATGAGGTTCAATCTGGTTTATGTCGAACAGGGGAATGGTTCGCATACCAGCATTACAATGTCGAACCAGATGTCATCTGTATCGCTAAAGCATTGGGAAATGGTTTCCCTATCGGTGCAGTTTGGGCTAAAAATGAAATCGCTGCAAACTTTCAAGCTGGAGATCACGGAAGCACATACGGAGGAAACCCACTCGGAACTGCGGTGGCGAGAAAGGTCTTAGAGATAATGGACCGTGACAACTATCTAGAAAAGGCCCGCAGAATTGAAGAGATTCTGACAAAGTCACTCCTTGAAATGCCAAATGTTCTCTCAGTTCGCGGAAAGGGAGCCATGCTAGCTGCGGAACTAGATGCCGAAATAAGTAAAGAGGTTGCTATAAAGGCTACTGAGAACGGTCTATTGGTAAATCCGATCACACCTACAGCGCTTCGGTTCACACCCCCCTTAACTACTACAACTCCCCAGATAGAAGAAGCAATGACAATCTTGAAAGGAACCCTCAATGCCACGTCACTTACTTGAAATTGATGACCTTACTTCAGAAGAAATTGGCCTGATCCTAGATCATGCACAAAACCCTGCGAGCCAACAACTGAGAGGGAAAGGAACAGCTCTACTATTTGAAAAACCATCTAACAGAACCAGAAACTCAATGGAAATGGCGGTTGTGCAACTCGGGGGACATCCAGTCACGATCCGACCTGATGAAGTTGGACTTGGAAAGCGAGAAAGCACAGGCGATATAGCGCGAACACTCTCTTGCTATCACAGCGTTATCGGAGCACGGGTGTTCGATCATGCAACTGTAAAAGAGTTAGCGGACTACGCAACAGTTCCTGTGATAAATATGCTGTCTGATGCAGCGCACCCTCTTCAAGCACTTGCAGATCTGTTGACTATTAAACAAGAGTTCGGAGAACTAGAGGGAATCAAAGTCGCCTATATCGGGGATTCAAATAATGTTGCAAGGTCACTTGCGATCGCGTCTGGAATGGTCGGCATGGATTTCGGAGTTGCTTCACCCGAAGGCTATGAATTCTCTGACAGTGATACCGCAAGAATCCAAAAAACAGGTATCGAGATTCTTCAAACACGAGATCCGAACGAAGCGGTAGAAGGAGCTGATGTTATCTATACAGATGTATGGACTTCGATGGGGCAAGAAAAAGAAAGAAAAGGAAGGCTTAAAGACTTCTCGCAATTCACTGTCACAGCTGATCTTCTACAAAAAGCAAATAGTAAGAATATTTTCATGCATTGTCTTCCCGCCCATCCAGGAGAAGAAGCAACTCGGGAAGTACTTGATGGACGAAATAGCAGAATCTGGAAACAAGCGGAAAATCGAATGCATTCCGCACGCGGTTTATTGATGTTTCTGTTACCTGAAGGAACTGAGTGACGATGGCCTCAAAAAGACAAAGACAACATGTAGTTACCCAATTACTTGCAGATAATTTTGTGAGTTCACAAGAGCAACTAATCGCTCTTTTGAAAACAGAAGGAATAGAGGCAACGCAAGCAACTGTTTCTAGAGATCTAGATGAACTCGGATCAGTTACTGTCAGAGTAAGCGGTGGAACAATGGTTTACGCTATTCCAGAATTGCCGAGCGATCACCACGTACATGAAGATCACCTAAGGAGAGTGCTCGGAGAATGGGTGGTTGCAGTAGAAGTTTCTCGAAATATAGTAATGTTGAAAACACCACCTGGGTCAGCCCATGTAGTTGCATCAGCACTTGACCGAGCAGGCTTGGAAACTGTACTCGGGACAGTTGCTGGAGATGACACAGTAATGGTAGTAGCAAGTGAGAGTTGTGAAGGGTCTGTGCTGGCAGAGTCATTAAGTCAATTATCAGGATTGGAATAAGATGAAGAAAGATACGCAAATACAAAAAGTCGTCCTCGCATATTCAGGCGGGTTGGACACTTCCATTATTTTGAAGTGGCTTCAAGAAACATACCAATGTGAAGTAATCACCTTCACCGCTGACATCGGGCAAGGAGAAGAAGTAGAACCTGCACGAGCGAAAGCTCAGTCAATGGGCATCCCAGACAAAGACATATTCATTGAAGATCTCCAAGAAGAATTTGTTGCCGAATTTGTTTTCCCAATGTTCAGGGCGAACGCAATCTACGAAGGGGAGTATCTTCTCGGAACATCAATAGCGAGGCCATTGATTGCTAAACGACTAGTAGAAATCGCTATTGAAACTAACGCTGATGCAATTAGCCATGGAGCTACAGGAAAAGGAAATGACCAAGTACGGTTTGAATTAGGAGCTTATGCGCTCAATCCGGACATCAAGGTTATAGCCCCTTGGAGAGAATGGTCTTTAGGTTCAAGAGAATCACTCATGGCATACGCAGAGAAACATAGTATTCCAGTGGAAATGAAAAGAGGTAAAGAATCCCCATTCTCTATGGATGCAAACCTTCTCCATATCTCCTATGAAGGGGGCCCATTGGAGGATCCCTGGAACCAACCCCCTGAAGAAATGTGGCGCTGGTCAGTAAGCCCAGAAGCAGCTCCGAACGAAGCAACATTTGTGGAACTTACGTACGCAAAAGGTGACATTACAGCTATAGATGGGGAAGAAATGAGCCCAGCAGAAATACTAAGAGAACTTAACAAACTAGCCGGAGCTAATGGAATCGGACGATTAGATATCGTCGAAAATCGTTTCGTAGGAATGAAATCCAGAGGAGCGTATGAAACCCCAGGTGGAACAGTGATGCTCAAAGCACATCGAGCTATTGAAAGTTTGACTTTAGACAGAGAAGTCGCACATCTAAAAGACGAGTTAATGCCTAGGTATGCAAGCCTTATCTATAACGGTTTCTGGTGGAGTCCTGAAAGGACAATGCTTCAAACCGCTATTGACCATAGTCAAATCCATGTCAATGGTGAGGTCAGGCTTAAACTCTTTAAAGGCAATGTAGAAGTCATAGGGCGAAAGAGTGCAGATTCACTCTTCGATGAAAAGGTAGCGACATTTGAAGAAGATGATGGAGCATATGACCAATCAGAAGCTGAGGGGTTCATAAAACTAAACGCGCTGAGATTACGAACGTTAGCATCCAAAAGAACCAGAAAAGAATGATGACATGAAATTTGGAAAAAAGAACACTGCGGAAGAAGCTGGGAAAATAGCTCAACCGTTATGGCACGGAAGGATCAAAGAAACTTCCGCTGATGCGTTACAGAACCTCAATACAAGTATTTCTTTTGATATCCGTTTGTATAAGGAAGATATATTTGCTTCAAAAATACATGCGCAGATGCTAAAAGACATAAAGATTTTCTCTAATGAAGAATTAGCGGAAGTCATTAGCGCCCTCAGCATAGTTGAATCAGAAATAGAGGCAGGGACTATCAAGATCCTGCCTACAGATGAGGACATTCACACACTGGTTGAACGAAGGGTTACTGAAATAACAGAAGCTGGCGGGCGATTACACACCGGTAGAAGCAGAAATGATCAAGTAGCTACAGATTTACGATTGTGGACAAAAAAAACGATTACCGAAATATTAAACTCTCTTATTGGATTCCAAGAAATGCTGTTGAGAAAAGCTACTTCAGTTGGTTCTACAATGATGCCTGGATATACGCATCTGCAACAAGCACAACCTGTTCCACTCGCACACCACTTACTGGCGCACGGATGGGCATTATCTAGAGATGTTGAAAGGTTCCTAGAAGCAAGAGCCAGACTGGATGTATCCCCATTGGGGGCTGGAGCATTGGCAGGATCATCATTGCCACTAGATGTTTTGGCGGTAGCCGATGGTTTAGATTTCTCTTCAGTTTTTGATAACAGCCTCGATGCCGTTTCAGACCGCGACTTTGTAGCGGACACACTTTATGCGCTCACGATACTTGGGATACACCTCTCAAGGATGGGAGAAGAAACTATTCTTTGGGCATCAAGCGAATTTAATTATGTTGAACTTGATGGTTCGTATTCAACTGGATCATCAATGATGCCTCAGAAAAAAAACCCTGATATAGCAGAACTCGCTAGAGGGAAATCCGGGCGTTTGATAGGTGACTTGACTGGTTTCCTAAGCACCCTGAAGGGAGTTCCACTTGCATACAACAAAGACCTCCAAGAAGATAAGGAAGCGTTATTTGATGCAGTGGATACTATTTTAAACCTGCTTCCCGCAATGCAAGGGATGGTTGAAACGGCAACATTTAACACTAAAAGAATGAATGAAGAAGCCTCTTCTCCTTATATGGCAACTACCGACCTTGCAGAATTGATGGTACAAAATGGGATACCTTTCCGTGAAGCCCACTCAATTGTTGCTGGTCTAGTCCAAGAATCACTTGAAAACGGTAAAGACTTTGAAGACCTTGTTACAAGCCACCCGTTACTTGGTTCTGAAGGTGCGAGCCTACTCCAGTTGGACTCAATTGCATCCAATAAGAAAACACACGGAGCCGGTGGGACCGGCCAATTGGAACAACAAATTACAAACTTTAAAGAGAGCATCGCTAAGAATAAAGAAAAACTATGAGCTACCATCACAAAGTTAGAGTCCGATACGTTGATTGTGATATGCAAGGGATCGTTTACAATGCTCATTATCTAACCTTCGTAGATGACGCGTTTGATTGTTGGCTACGCGAAATTGATATGAATTTCGAAGAAAAATTTGGGAGCGAGGTCATGCTCAAAAAGGCTTCAATCATTTGGGAAAAACCTGCCAAATTTGCAAATACTTTAAATATCGAATGCAAAGTTACGCGCTGGGGCAAGACTAGTTTCGATGGATTTTTTATAGGGACAGTCAATGCAGAAAAAACCTTTGAAGCAACAGTCACCTATGTCTGCGTTGATCACGAAAATTATCAACCTATTCCTATCCCTAATTATCTCAAAGAACATCTAGCAGGAAACTAGGGACTAGTTCGTCAAACTATGGGAAATCCAAGACGTATAGACATGAAATCCGGTCAACCTCAATCTTTGACAGTTGCACAGTCTGAAATCAAATCTGTACTATCGACTAGCCAAGCCTCTAACACAGCACGAGAAAAAATACTTGATTTCATCCAAGGCCACCCTGACGCCCTGCACCGTTCTTGTATAGCTGGCCATTTAACTGGATCAGCAGCGATCCTAGATCATACGGGAGACAGATTGCTCGTAATGTTGCATAAGAAATTGCAAATCTGGCTGCAACCAGGAGGTCACGCTGATGGGGACGGACTTCTCTCCCGGGTCGCTCTTAGAGAAGCAATTGAAGAAACAGGAATTGAAGGATTAGAGCTTTTCGGCCCCGGAATTGACTGTGACGTTCACGTAATACCATCAAGAGGTGTGGATCCGGAACATCTTCATCTAGATACTCGATACTTAATCCGAGCTCCAGAAGGAAGCAAGTTTAGAAAAAACCATGAAAGCATAGAACTCCGATGGGTTACTCAAAAAGAACTTCTCTCTTTAACGGAAGAGGAAAGTACCCTTCGTCTAGCAAGAGTCGCTACGCAGATAGCGAAAAAATGCTTCACAACCTAGCTTCTGAAAAACTAGCGAAAGGCTCAATCTAATTAGGGGATAAGACTCCTGCCACAAGTGCTATAACAAATGATCAAATACAAGTAGGATATGAATGCATACCTCACAGAATGGTTACCAATAGAAACTATGGAAAACTGCCGCCTCCGAGCACTCACAAAACTCGTAATATTGCCCTTTGTTTTGTTAATAATCGCTTCTTGCGGAAGTAACGGCTCCACTGATAACGCGACAAAAGAATCTACAACTACGACTGAAGGTACTTCCGTCGTTTCGGATGAACAATCATCAACTACCGGAGTTGAACAATCTACGGCCCCAGCAGTCGAAGGAACTCCAACAACGAATCAAATAAGTTTCCAAAACGACATAATGCCCATTATCGAATCCTCTTGCGCTCGTTGCCACACTGGGATTGGACCCGGTACTCCGCATGCATTGTTCGAAACAGTCGCAGACGTTTCTGCAAATGCTTTTGCAGTCGCCGCAGTAGTAGAAGCTGGGGTCATGCCCCCATGGCCAGCATCGGATTTAAGTGTCGGATTTCGTCACGATTGGAGCTTAAGTCAGGAAGATAAAGACTTAGTTACTGAATGGACAAGATCCGGGGGTGCTGTAGACATTGACCCAGCGACAAAAGTTATTGCATCAGAAGGCGTCAATCATCTCGTTGCATATGACCAAGAATTGTTTCCTGATGGTAGTTACGACGGAGAAAAAGGGCAGACTGACGAATACCGTTGTTTCATTTACGATCCCGAATTGACAGAGAAAAAATATCTAACCGGATATGAATTCGTTCCAGATCAACTACAGGTGGTACATCACATGGTGGGTTACCGTGTGCCCAGCGATCTCCTTACAGCAGCAAGGCAGAAAAATTATTCAGATGGGCAGGGAGGATGGAGTTGCTTTGGTGGAACCGGACTAGGTGGAGATCAAATTGGAACCCTGAACCAGATGATTACCGTATGGGGTCCTGGAGGAGGTGCTGTCCAATATGAAGAAGGGCTGGGTTTACTCATGGAACCTGGCGACTTTTTCGTACTGCAGGTCCACTACCATTTTGATGTTGAAGCTCCCGCAGATAATTCAACCTTCCGCACCAAATGGAGTTCTGATGAAACCACTGAGCCTGTAGAACTTATCCAATATTTCGCGCCTGCGGAAATACCATGTTCCATAAACGAGAATGGTCCATTATGCGACAGGAATGCAAGCATCAGAGACCGACTCGACAGTTATGACGGAGATGGCGTGCAGGCCAATATGGTCCTCAATTTGTGCGGATACACCCCTGAAGATTTCGCGCACATGACTGATGGAATCGCCTCATCAACTTGTGACCAGAACGCAAGATTAAATGGAACTATTGTGTCCGTTCTCGGCCACCAACACAATATAGGAACTTCTTTCAGAATGACTCTGAATCCAGATACTCCTGAAGAAAAAATTCTTTTAGATATCCCCAAATGGGATTTCGAATGGCAATTTGCTTACTACCCAACAGAGCAAATCCAAATCAAGGAGAATGACGTCATTCGTCTTGATTGCACGTGGGATCGATCTCTTCGGCCATCTAACCTAGAACCCAGATATGTCGTTTGGGCTGATGGAAGTGACGATGAAATGTGCTTTGCTATTATCATGGGTAACAGAACGAATTAAACAAGAAGAACAATACAGATGATTCCTAAAATAATTAGCGCCGATGACCATGTAATAGAGCCTCCGAATGTTTGGCAAGACCGGATGCCCGCCAAACACAAAGAAAAGGCACCAAAAATAGTTATTGCACCGCAAGGAGAAATGACTCTAAACGATGGTGTATGGGTTGAAACTCCTGGAGTAGGAGAAAAAATGGCAGCATGGTGGCATTTCGAAAACAAGCGCTACCAGATCAAACAAATGGTTGCCTGCCCAGGAATACCGCCGGAAGAAGTCACCATGGAAGGCGTTACCTACGATGACATCGCAGATGGCTGCTATGACCCTAAAGCAAGGCTCGGTGACATGGATATTAATCATGTTGAAGCTTCACTTTGTTTCCCGAACTATCCAAGATTTTGCGGGCAGCTCTTCTCAGAAGCTGATGATCTAGAACTTGGATTACTTTGTGTGCAGGCGTACAACGACTGGATGATTGACGAATGGTGCGGAGATAGTCAAGGTCGCCTTATCCCATTGTGTATAGTCCCACTTTGGGATCCGAAACTAGCTGCGGACGAAATCTATCGTGTCGCTCAAAGGGGCTGTCGAGCTGTTGCTTGGTCCGAATTACCTGCTTGGTTAGGGCGGCCAGGGCTTCATGGCGACCACTGGAACCCATTCTTTAAAGCATGCGAAGAAACAGGAACTGTCATTTGTATGCATATAGGTTCAGGAACGAAAACGGTTCAAACATCACCGGAAGCTCCTACTGTCGTCACAGCTAATCTAATTGTCTGCAATAGTGCTGCTTCCATGATTGATTGGATATTCTCTGGAAAGTTTGACGAATTCCCAAATCTTAAGCTCCTCTACGCTGAGAGCCAGATTGGATGGATCCCTTATTTCGTTGAAAGAGCTGATGACACTTGGCAAACGCATCAATGGGCTCAAGGTGAAAACAGGATTCCCAACCCGCCCTCCTACTACTACAAGAAACATGTGTATAGCTGTTTCTTTAAAGACACAGTAGGTATTCGTCTTCTAGACAAAATAGGGGAAGATAATGTCCTGTTTGAAACAGATTACCCTCATCAAGATGGGACTTTCCCCAAAACACTTTCAATAGCTGAAGAATTGTTCGGGCATCTAGAACAAGAAACCATTAATAAGATCGCTAGAGGAAATGCCATTAAACTCTTTGATTTAGATTTCGCATGAGCAAAGGATAATTACATGTCTGATGAACTGCAGCCAACAGAACAACACGTTGAACAAATCTGGGACACGCCATCAAGGCCGGAAATCGTTGAACTAACCAAAACACATGTACAAGCAATGGAAATGACTGATGATGACCTTGTTTGGGTCCAAGCTGGCATGCACCACGTCCTCCTAACTACTATCGGGAGAAAATCAGGTAAAGAACATAAAGTCGCTCTTCCAACTTGGAAAGATGAAAATGGGGTACGGGTAGTAGTCGCTTCATTCGCCGGTGCTGACAAAAGTCCTTCATGGTTTATTAATCTTCGCGATAGGGAAGCTAACCCCAAAATCTTATGCCAGGTCCAAGATGGGAAATTTTGGTCCGAGCCTGAAATCCTTGAAGGGGAGGAACGTAACATGGTTTGGAGGCAACTATGCACAGACAGGGCATGGTACGAGAACTATCAAAGTAGAACGGACCGACAGATTCCACTAGTTCGCTTACCAGAAACGCAGGCTGTTGAAGACTAGGCCTCTAAATAGTCTTTCATTCCTTCTAACACTTTTGTCATATTAGAGGCAATCGAATTTAGTCGGTTATTGATAATCCGATCCTCTTTTTCGGGTTGCTGTTCAATTAAACGTGTTAACCCTGAAGGCCCTGGACCGAGCACAGCCTTATGGCGGACTCGTGTCATACTCCCTAAACTTTCAAGCTCAAATCTCCAACGCGCCCCAGGTGACGATGGATCTCCTGTGCACCAACCGAAGGCTTGATTTTCCTCGTAAACGTCAATAGTGCACTGTGCCGACCATTCCCCAATATGCTCGTTACTGTTTTTCCCAGTAAAGGTAGAACCTAAACCTAAAAGAGCGGAACTGTCATCCCAATCTGCCGAAACAAACTCTTCAGAGAACCTTCCAGGAAAGTTGATGTCTGTCGCAACCTCCCAAGCTCTCTCCACAGAACATTCGACGTCAACCTCAACTGAGATTCCGGGCCCATCTTCAAAAGAAAGCGGGTCAGTGGGCCCTTCAAGGAAAGTCCGCCCATACGAGTTGAAATAAGTTATCTCTCTAGCTGGAGACCTCTTTGCTTTTGAGAATTCAGTTCCCTTACTCCAAGCAACAGGAAACATTGCAATCTCAGTTATTCCACTCGGTATCCCCAAAACAGCTTTGAGCTCGTCTTGTTCGCTAAGGATCGCAGTCGTCCAAGCAGTACCCAAACCTCGGGCACGAAGAGCAAGGCAAAAACTCCAAGCACTTTGAATAACTGAGTCAAAAAGTCCGGGACGCCCCGAATTATCATGAATTCCAATTATTGCAGGGATAACAATTGCTGGAGATTTCGCTAAATTCTCAGCCAAATGGGCAGCTGATGCCATCATTCTCTCATTAGGGTGTCCAGTTCCGGTTAAGGAATCCCGAGCTTTAATCATCCATTTTCCAGCTGAGGCGAGATAAAGGTCAGCAATTTTTTCTTTCTGTGCTTTCTCAGTTATTACTATCCATCTTCGACTTCCTAAATTTCCACCCGTAGGGCCTTGTTCAGCTATATCTATGCAATCCAAAATTATTTGCATATCAACTTCACGATCAAAATCAAGTCTTAAACGTACGGAGCGAGTCGTTGAAAGGACGTAATCAATTGAAGGAATATCAATCTCCATCCACATGTTTTAGCATCATCTGACCCTTGGCAGGAATCAGAGCGACATTTCACGGCATACTGGAAACGTGTTTTCATTGCCAATAGAAAGAATTTTTGAACCAGAATTAACCGAAATTAATCGGTTACCGATCCGCGTTCCTCTCTCACCTTACGACAGTATTGAGAATGCAAGAAGAGGAAAACCAACATCAAAACGAATGTGTTTAGATGGCCAATGGAATTTCCAATTGGTACCATCTCCATCGGAAGCTCCGAAAGAATGGGTCAAAAAAGATTTTGATGATAGTTCTTGGGAGTCAATAAAAGTACCTGGAGCTTGGACTAGGCAAGGTAAAGCAGACCTGCCTCACTACACAAATATTGTCATGCCATGGGAAGGCCTTGAACCTCCTGAAATACCTGAGATTAACCCCACTGGCTTGTATCGAACTCGCTTCGATATGCCTCACGGTTGGAACGGAACGAGAATTACGATCCAAATAGAAAGCGCCGAAAGCACACTTCTCCTGTGGTGTAACGGATCATTTGTCGGCTTAGGGAAAGACAGTCGTCTTCCAAGCGAATTCGATTTAACAGAATTCTTACAAGAGCAAGGGAACTCAATATCGCTCATGGTTCCACGTTGGAGCGACGGGACATGGATCGAAGACCAAGATCATTGGTTCCACGGGGGTATTCACCGATCGGTTTTTCTTGAATCAAGAGAATCAATCCATATTCGAGATCTTCACGTTCACGCTGATTACGAAAGAGAAGAAGGAATACTTTCCGCAACATGTTTTATTTCTCAACCCTGCGAAGGTTGGTCAATTGCAGCCAGACTAGAAACACTCAATGGGGATTTAATTCAAGAAATAAACGACATCACCATTACGTCAAAGAATGCAGGGTCGCCTCTAGAGGAATTGCTTGAGGCATATCAATACAGTGGGCTTCAAAGCAAAATTTTATTCAATTCACTTGATGTCACTCCATGGTCAAGTGAGAAACCAATGTTGCATTTACTGCTTGTCTCTCTGATCGATTCGAGTGGGAAATGCCGTGAAGTCGTTCGAGAGAAGGTCGGTTTCCGTAAAATAGAAATTTGCTCCAACGAACTACGAATTAATGGGAAACCTATCATTCTTCATGGCGTTAACAGGCACGACCATCACCCTGTCACTGGAAAAACGCTCACTAAAGAAGAAATGAAATCTGAATTACTCACAATGAAACGAAATAACATCAATGCGATCAGAACAGCGCATTACCCAAACGATCACCGCCTCCTTGAATTATGTGACGAGTTGGGCCTCTACGTCGTTGATGAAGCGAATTGTGAATCCCATGCTCGGTTACGCTCCCTAGCCTTAGACCCTAGATACCACCACGCCATTGAGGAACGCACTAAACGTATGGTCGGTAGAGATCGGAACCACCCCTCCATTATCGGATGGTCTTTAGGAAATGAATCTGGATTCGGGCCAGCGCATGTCTCAACTGCCGGCTGGGTGCGAAAAAGTGATCCAACACGATTTATACAATATGAAGGAGCTTTAGAACATAGATTTTCACTTAATGAAAAAAATGGTTTTAAAAACAGTTGCTCAGCTCCTAGCAATTTAGAGCGATTCACAACTGACATTGTCTGCCCCATGTATACCCCTATTGACGTCCTTAGGGACTGGGCTAGATGGGCGGAAGAGAACGAAGGTGATGACCGTCCGTTGATATTGTGTGAATACTCGCATGCAATGGGTAATTCAAATGGGTCTTTGGAAGAGTATGTCCAAACATTCCACGAGTACAACGCCTTAGCAGGCGGTTTCATCTGGGACTGGAAAGACCAAGGACTATTAGAAACAGATAGCCATGGACGGACATACTGGGCATACGGCGGTCATTTCGGAGATACGCCCAACGATGCAAATTTTTGTATAAATGGTTTAACAGCTCCGGATGGAACGCCACATCCAGCCCTGTATGAATATGCCTGGGCGGCAAGACCAGTCGTTGTAGAAAAAATAGATCAGAGGCAAGTATCAGTAACCAACAGGAGAAATTTCTCAGATACGAGTGACTTGTGTTGTGAATGGGAACTCCAAACTAATGGAGAAACAGTTGAAACAGGGGAGTGGGAAATGGCCATTTCGCCCGGCCACAGTAAAGAAATCGCAATTCCACGATTCTCGCGCCGCAAACACAAAGGAGAGATCTTTTTGCAGTTGAAATGGCGCTTGAAGAAAACAAACCCTTGGGCACCTGAAGGACACATCGTTGCCTGGGACCAAATTCAACTCAAAGAGAAAAAAACTATTCTCATGCTCCGAACACAGAAGAACCAACGATTAAGAGGTATGAACGGCAATAAAGTTGAGAGTGGACCTTTTGTTCTTACACTTCCTTCAACTGACGATAAAGGGTCAATTTCATTCAACGGAACACAAATTTTCACATCATTCCCCACAGCTTCATTTTGGCGACCACCAACAGATAATGATGGGGTCAAACAAGGATGGATGTCCGAGATTTCTGGAGTTAGGCGCTCATGGATCAAAAAGGGACTTCACGCACTAAAGGTGCTTTATCAACAAACAAGAACTCATGTTTCCGAAGACAACGTTTGGATAGTCATGGAGTCAGAACATGTCGGAACTAATGCAAAAGCTTTGCATAAAAGCACAGTACGAATATGTGGGTCGAAAATCTATTTCGATGAATCAATTCACATTCCAGAGGATTGGTCAGACATCCCTAGGGTCGGTATTCGCTTTGAAATGCCGAAGCAATATAGGACCCTGGAATGGTTTGGTTGTGGCCCGCATGAATCATATCCAGACAGGTATAAATCACAGATGATTCAGAAATGGGAATCATCTGTTGAAAATCAATCCCACCCTTACGTGGTTCCTCAGGAAACTGGGGCCCATCAACATACGAGATGGTTCAGGCTTTCTGATCAACACAACAATCACATCAAATTCGACCTCTTAGACACAGGATCATTTTCAGCAAAACTACATCATGATGCTGACCTAACTTTGGCAACAAAAATTTCAGAACTAAATGAGCGTGACACTATAGAAGTCCATATTGATACTGCATTGAGAGGGTTAGGAACTGGTGCATGTGGTCCAGATACCCTTGAGCAGTATTTGATCAAACCGGGTTTGTATCAATGGGGCTGGGTTCTTTCGCCAATAAGTTCCTCAGATTAAACATCTAAAGGAACTAGACATTCACGCATCTTATTGGCCTTAGCGAATTCGTCAACGGGATCCGTGACCCACCGTTTCCCTTTCTTTGTAACGGTAAATGCTTCATCAATACCATTTCGAAAATTTGTAGCGTATGCATCGCGGTCACTTAGGTAAATCTCGTAATCCCCTAACCATAATCTAACTAGCTCCCCATCCCTACTTGCCTCGTCAGGAGCTATGGCAAGAAGAGCAACGAGCAAGTCTCGATAGATTGCAGTACCAGCATCAATTTGGTCAGCTCTATCTTCAGGCGAAGCAGCCATCATCGCTAAAGGTAAATCACCCAAATCCGCTAAAGCGTCAGCACAAAAAGCTTTAGCGCTCATAGCGAAATCGGGACTATCAAGTTTGTCCGGATGACCGTTCGGGGCGAGAGGTGATAGAGCCCAGATCCAAAAACCAGCAATAGAGACTAAAAGTAATGCTGAAATTACTCTCCCCGTTGTCCATCGCTTATATATATGTTCATCCGAAGAATTACTTTCCGAAGATTTTTCGTTATTACTCACTTCTTTAGAATGGACCGAGCATTAGCTTCTTGCCAAACACCATTGAAAAAAAAGTAGATTTTGCATGAATAAATCGCCGAAGTCCTACCCAAAGAGGTCTAATGTCATTGCATGGGTAAATCTCAGTTCATTGATGAATTAGAACAAAGAGGCTTAGTGCAAGACACAACAGACCTTCCTTCATTGGAGTCACGTCTTGAAGAGAAGCCAATCACCCTCTACCACGGAATAGATCCATCAGCTTCAAGTCTCCATATCGGTAATTTCGTAGGAGTATTGATGCTAAGACGGTTTCAAGATGCCGGACATAGGCCGATCGTCTTAATAGGGGGCTCTACCGGAATGATTGGGGACCCAGGTGGAAGGTCCGAGGAGCGAAATCTGCTCGATGAAGAAACCTTGGCAGGGAATCTGGAAGGTATCCGAAGCCAATTGGAGAAATTAGTTGATCTAGACAACGCAGAATTAGTAAATAATTTCGAATGGACGAAGGACGTCAACGTCCTAGATTTTTTTCGAGATATAGGAAAACACGCAACCGTGAATCAGATGGTTGCCAGAGACTCCGTCAAGACAAGAATGGAAGGGAAGCATGGAATCTCTTATACAGAATTTTCATACATGCTGCTCCAAGCATTTGACTTCTGGTGGCTTCACCAAAACCACGACTGCGAATTACAAATTGGCGGATCAGACCAATGGGGCAACATAGCGCAAGGGGTGGACTTAATAAGGCGGAGAAGTAGCGCAATCGCTCATGGTCTGACATGGCCACTGATAACTCGAAGTGATGGTCAGAAATACGGGAAGTCAGTCGATGGAGCGGTTTGGCTTGACCGCGAAATGACATTGCCATATGAGTTCCATCAATACTGGCTTCGAGTTGATGATCGAGATCTAGAAAGATTCCTGCTTCAATTAACTCTTCTAGAAGTAAACGAGATACGTGAAATAATGAAAGAGCATGAATTAGCGCCAGAAAATCGTTTGGGCCAAGGGCTGCTTGCTGATGAGATAACGAAGCTAGTACATGGCGAAACTGCAGTAACTGAGTCACGTTTAGCAGCTGAAGCACTATTTGGTACGGAAGACCTAACAGTCAACATGTTTGAAGCCTTACACGGAGTGGTACAGGAAACACCTATTAGTAGGGAAATAGTTACCTCAGATGAAGGACTAATCGAAGCGCTTTCACTTAGCGGATTAGTGGGTTCTAAAGGCGAAGGACGCAGACTACTTAAGCAAGGCGGGGTCTCCCTCAATCGCGAAAAAACATCATCATCTTTCATTGACGAGTCAAAAATCGTAGGTGGGAAATACCTTCTTCTCCAGAAAGGGAAGAAGCAAAGAAACATTCTTATCGTCACCGAATAGGAACGAAGATAGGCATTTCTTTCTAGTTGTAAATCTCCAAGAGAAGATTAAAATAAAAACCTACAGAAGACGTTGAACTTTGCACATAATGTGGGTACATTCAGTCTTCGCCCTTATTTATTGCATTAGTTGCAACATTTGAAAGAAAGGGTGTCCGGCTCCGACTATGTCGTCCGGAAGCGGTTGCAGAAATTTTTGCAAAAGCTGCTCTTTGAAAACGGAAGAGAGGACGAAAAAGCCAGTGCGGGAGGCGCACAGGTCTTTCTTGAGACCTACGCGCCAACCTTCAATTCCACCACCTTTTAACAAAGGTGGTACCCGCACAAAATATATAAATATGAAAGACAACGTGTTCTCATTTATGAGACACATGTTTTGTGCCAGTCAGGTGACGAGGAAGCCCCTCCGACCCTGGCTCTCCATTCGCACTCCCTGTCAAGAACTTCATTCGTGAAGTGCAGGGAATTGCAATTGATTTCAAAGATTGATTTAGGTCAGTCTGAGATTTTGACGGAGAGTTTGATCCTGGCTCAGGACGAACGCTGGCGGCGTGCTTAATACATGCAAGTCGAACGCTCTCGACCTTCGGGTCACATGAGAGAGTGGCGAACGGGTGCGTAACACGTGAGAAACCTGCCCCAAAGACGGGAATAGCCCGAGGAAACTCGGATTAATACCCGATACCTTCACACAGCCGCATGGTTGAGTGAAGAAAGTTCAGGCGCTTTGGGAGGGTCTCGCGGCCTATCAGCTTGTTGGTGAGGTAACGGCTCACCAAGGCATCGACGGGTAGCTGGTCTGAGAGGACGATCAGCCACACTGGGACTGAGACACGGCCCAGACTCCTACGGGAGGCAGCAGTAGGGAATCTTGCGCAATGGGCGAAAGCCTGACG
>Ga0315326_10000197_pt1 | contig 27754 bp, 24 predicted proteins | sample M180m32315metaG_FD_203457 | JGI IMG/M metagenome (GOLD analysis project Ga0315326, IMG submission 203457) | Ammonia-oxidizing marine archaeal communities from Monterey Bay, California, United States - M1 80m 32315 | ecosystem: Environmental > Aquatic > Marine > Coastal | place: USA: California... | reverse complement strand
TCAGAATCTTCTTCTTCACTAACTTCAGGAGAATCAGGCTCTACAGATGATGCCTCTTCTTCAGAATCTTCTTCTTCACTAACTTCAGGAGAATCAGGCACTACAGATGATGCCTCTTCTTCAGAATCTTCTTCTTCACTAACTTCAGGAGAATCAGGCACTACAGATGATGCCTCTTCTTCAGAATCTTCTTCTTCATTAGTGATTTCTTTTGCTTCTACTGGTTCAGATGTTTCCTCTTTTTCCACATCTACCTCTGGAGTCTGATCTTTAGTTTCTTTCAAAGCATAAACAATTGGCTCAAGGGGTTTTCCTGTAAATTCTTCCCATGCTCCGGTGATACGAAGCAATTTCTCTACTCGCTCTGTAGGTTTCGCTCCATTTCTCAACCAGTGCAAAGCTCTTTCATTATCAATATTAATTACAGAGGGTTCTTGTCTAGGTTCATAGGTTCCTAGTATTTCTATAAATCGTCCATTTCGAGGTGACCGGCTATCAGCTGCCACAACTCGGTATGTAGGTTGTTTACGTTTCCCCATTCGTACAAGGCGGAGTTTAACTGCCACGTTTTCTTCTTTCTGAGATTCGGCCCATAGGGCTATCACTTCTTGGATAAGTTCGTATCCTATTTGGTTTTTACACGGATACACACCTATTAAATTTTTACTTTTCGGTCGTCACACAGTGTGCCGAGAAAAACCGTCGGTTCAATGATCTTTGAGATATTTCTTTAAATTGATTTTTTTCTTCAGTTTGAGAATGTTCCGAATTCACTTAAGTCAAACTCTCCGGTAGTCCCAGAATCTAAGTCGTCTAGCTGACTTTTCTGTTTTACTCTTGAACTGGGTTTACTTTTCTTTCTTTTGTTTGACCCTTTTCTCTTATTCTTTTTACGGGGTTTAACTGACCCTTTCATCATTCGTTTTATCTCTTTAAATTGCTTCAATAATAAACTGACTTCTTGAACGCTAGTTCCAGACCCTTTAGCTATTCTACTTCGGCGTGAGCCATCAATAATTGCCGGAGAGTTCCTCTCTTCAGAAGTCATTGATGTAATGATTGCTTCCATCCGGACTAACCGGCTTTCATCCACGTCAGAAGGGTCTGCGCCTGGTGGGAGATCAGGCATCATCCCGACGATATTTTCCAATGGACCCATTTTCTTAAGTTGTTGCATTTGATCAAGAAAATCTTCAAGCGTGAATTGCCCACTGATAAGTTTCTGAGTTGCTCGCTTCGTTTCTTCTTCATCAAATGCATCTTCAGCTTTCTCTATTAGGGTTAACACATCCCCCATTCCAAGAATGCGACTTGCTAGTCGATCCGGATGAAACTGTTCGAAGTCATCTATGTTCTCCCCTACGGAGGCAAATGCTATTGGTTTACCGACAACAGATTTCGCTGATAGCGCTGCGCCCCCGCGGGCATCTCCATCTAGTTTGGTTAAGATCATTGCATCTAGCGAGAGTTGATTGTGGAAAGATTCTGCAATGTTGACTGCATCTTGCCCAGTCATTGCGTCCACTACTAAGAATGTGTAATGCGGTTCTATTGCATCAGAGATTTCTCTGATTTCTTGCATCATTTTCTCATCAATAGTTAAACGCCCCGCTGTGTCGCAGATAACGACATCCCGACCTGTTTGTCGCGCCTGTTCAATTCCTTGGGATGCCACCGCTACCGGATCATCATTTTGAGAAAATACTGGAACATTTATAGTCTCAGCTAATGTTCGCAGCTGTTCAACTGCTGCTGGCCTTTGAAGGTCAGCCCCAACAAGCAAAGGGTTTCTGCCTTGAGATTTAAACCACTTTGCTAGTTTGACGGCATTGGTGGTTTTCCCAACCCCTTGCAAACCTGCTAGCAGAACAATCGTCGGGGGCTTTTCCGCAAATGAAATTGTTAGAGATTCTCCTCCTAGAATACTGATAAGTTCTTCGTTAACCGACTTAATTACTTGCTGAGCTGGGTTCAAAGCTTTATGGATTTCTGCTTCTAAACATCTAGATAAGACGTTTTCTTGGAAGTCTTTTGCGACTTCTAGATTTACATCTGCTTCTAACAACGCTATTCGGACTTCATCTAGAACATCATTTATTTGAGATTCAGATAACCGCCCTTTGCTTTTGAGTCGTCCGAAGATATCTCCTAGTCGGTCAGTTAGGGTGTCAAACATGATTCTCTCTAATCGGGACGGTTTGGCTGTGTTCTAATACTACGAAGTTAGTTCTCTAGTTGAAAATCAAATAGAGCTTCCACGAAATCATCTGGATCAAATTGGATGAGATCCTGTGAGCTCTCACCTATCCCTACGAATTTTACTGGTATTCCTATTTCTTCTTGAATAGCGAAAATTATTCCACCTCGCGATGACCCATCAAGTTTCGTTAAGATAATTCCTGTAACGTCAACAGCGGCGGCAAATTTCTTCGCTTGTTCTAACCCATTTTGTCCAGTAGTCGCATCTAGGGTTAGTAAGATTTCAGTAACTGTTCCTGAGCCTTTACTGGCTACTCGTTCAATTTTGGATAGCTCCTCCATCAAGTTTGTTTTCGTATGTAGCCTTCCTGCAGTATCTGCTAAGACAAGTGGAATTGACGCTGAATGAGCATGTTGGATTGCATCGAAAATGACTGAACTAGGGTCAGCCCCTTCTCCACCTCGTATCAAAATGGAGTTGCATTCTTCGGCCCATTTCTCTAATTGCTCTGCTGCTGCAGCACGGAACGTATCCCCGGCAGCCATAACAACTTGTGTGCCCAATGATTTTTGCCAAAAAGCTAGTTTCCCAATGGAAGTCGTTTTACCAACTCCATTTACGCCAACAAAGATCCATACAGCTGGATTGCCCTTAGCATTTAAGTCCCTCTCCGAAGCAGATAAGACCTTCTTTAAATTCTCTTTCAAGCTTGTTACGAGCTCTTGAGATGATGTTAATTTTTGTTTTTTGGATTGGTCTTTCAGTTCAGCAATTAGCGATGTTGATGTTTTCACTCCGACATCAGCTTGGATAAGAATCTCTTCTGCTTCTTTCCAAAAATCAGGACCCAAGTCTCTATTTTTTTGCAGTTTTGAGAACAACGAAAATCTATTTCTAGTTTTTGAAATCTCTTTTGAGATACGCGACATCACGTGATCCCGCTTAAGGTCTCTATGCTCATTAAATAGAATCCCTCAATGTTCCTAGAATCATGCCGTTCCTAGAGTCACAACAAAAGTTAACTGTTCACCGTTTCTGACAACTCTTATCTCTACAGTTGTTCCAGGAGAACTTAATCTAATCCGAGCAGCCAGTTCAGACATTCCAAGAATAGGCGAACTGTCAATACCAATAATCAAGTCACCTGCCTCTAGACCGCTTTCATAAGCAGGGCTTTCTGGTACAACATCAATAATCAGTGCACCAGCCCTTCCAATTGTTGGGTTTTGACCACTGATTCCAAGAAACCCATTTTCAAGAGATTCACCGTTAGCTATTCTTTCAGTGACAAGAAATATCGTGTCAGTCGGAATTGCGAAACCAACTCCAAGATTTCCCTCTACTGTTCCATCTGTTCTGATCAACGTATTCATCCCTACAACGCGTCCTTGCCTGTCAACTAGGGCGCCTCCAGAATTACCGGGATTTATAGGAGCATCAGTTTGTATCATTTCTACGATTGTTCTGGAACCATCCTCAATATTGAAACTCGGTACTGCACGGTTAATAGCTGAAACAATCCCAGCAGTAACACTTTGCTCTAGGCCAAAAGGGCTCCCAATTGCAACGGCTAGTTGACCTACCCTAACGGATTCCAGTGAAGCAAAAGTCGCCTGTTTAAAAACGAAATTTCCTTGCACCTGAACAATAGCGATATCAACATTTGGGTCAGAGCCGAGGACTACTCCTGTTGAACGTGTCCCGTCAGCTAGCTGAATTTCAACCGACCCTACTCCCCGCACAACATGTGCATTTGTTACGACCATTCCGCCCTCATCGTAAATGATGCCACTTCCTGTCCCCGTTGCAGTATCAATTCGTACTACAGAAGGAGCCACAGCTTCAGCTACTGCAGCGACAGGCTCATCTACTTCAGCAATCGCTTCAGTAGGTGATTGAACCGTCAAAGAAGATGCTTCTATCTCCAAAGAGTTACTGATTTCCGGCTCAGTCGTTTCGCTTTTGATATTGATACCGACGAGAAGTCCGACCCCAAGCAGTATAAAACAAACCATCAAAAGCAGAGCAAAGGTTGTCCTTCTCTTATTTCCCCAACCGCCTTTCACTGGTCTATCAGGTTCTGGAATAACCTGATCTGATGGCCAAAATGGGTATGACGTTTCGCTTCTTCCTATTAGGGAATTATTCCTTCCCGACTGTTTCCATTGATCCATTGCTGACTCTCAAGCTTCATTCATGATTTGCCGTTAATTATTCTAGCTTGAAAGCGATTAAGAGTCGCTGTAGCGAAAGTTAGGCTTTCGGCATGTTGGAGTTTATGATGCGAATAATCGGCTACACGTGGTTTGTTTGAACATCTGCCATCTCAAATAAAGGATTTGTGCGTGTTTCATCCGAGTTAGATTTTTCGCTCACAATTTTTGAGGAACCCCCTGGCTTCATGGTTACTCCATACAAACAGTCAGCTGTTTCCATCGTTCGTTTCTGATGGCTTACAACAATTAATTGGGCTTCATCTCTGAATTCTTTAACTAATTGGAGAAACCTTTGGAGGTTCACGTCGTCTAGGGCAGCCTCAACTTCATCCATAACATAGAAAGGTGAGGGCCTGCTTCGGAAAATTGAAAAGAGGAAAGCTAAAGAAGTAAGAGACCGCTCTCCCCCTGAAAGTAATGAGAGTTTCTTGATGTTTTTCCCAGAAGGCTTAGCCTCTATTTCTATTCCTGTCTCAAGGAGGTTATTCGGTTCTGTTAGCTTTAGAGAACCTTCACCGCCAGGGAAAAGCGAGGAGAATAGGTTTTCAAAGTTCGTACTTATGTCAGCAAAGGCTGCTGAGAATATTGCGACAATTTCTTGATCAATTGCCTTTATTACTTTGTTGAGGTCACGTCGAGAATCTCGAACATCTTGCAACTGGGTTTGCAGAAACTCAAAGCGAGTGTTGAGCTCTTCGTACTCTTCAAGTGCAAGAGGGTTGATTGGGCCCATGATTTTAAGTTCTCTCTCTAATTCTCGCACGCGGCCTTTTGCAGTTACGCCTTCCAAAGGAGGGCAAACTGTTGAAACAGCGGTTCCTGGTTCACAGTCCAGTTCTCGTCTTACTGAATCGGTTAGCGCCTCTAATTTAAGCGTAAATTCTGATTCTTTAAGATCGGAGCGGTGTAGCTCTTCACGCAGTTGAGATAATTTGTCTTCATTTTTGTTTCTCTGTGTCCTGTATGTCTCAAGTTCGCTGACAGCTTTTTGTGCTGAGTTTGACTGTTCTTGGCGCAGTCGCCGAAGTTCTTTAAGATCAGATTCCACAATTGCAGATTTCTCTTCAACAATTCTTCTTAAGAATTCTGCCAAACGCAATCTTTTCTCCAAGGTTAGCCTCCGTGATTCAGCCTCTTCACGCTGATCGTTGTATCCACGAAGGCGATTTTCAATTTCTAGCAACCTTCCTTTAAGGAACTTTTCCCTCTCGTGGATTGAAGCTAGGCGCACATCTATTGCAGTTCTCTTTGCGCCTATTTGTTCCGCTAGTTTATCTATTTCATGCCTGCGCTTTTCAGCTGTTTGTGTCCTTTCCAAGGCTTCCTTCTCATGTGTTTCTAATTCTGGCAGGTCGTCTACAAGGCGAGTTTGAGCGGAAATTTGATCTTCAATGTTTCCCTGAAGGGCGATTTCTTGTTTCTCTAACCCGTCTATCTCTACGCTTATAGCGCGGATGTCGCTTTCAGATCTAGATTTAGCCTCCCTAATTTCATCAAAGTCTCGTTGAGCTTGAAGCATTGCTGTTTCAGCGACTGCGCGATCTTTTTTGCACTGCTCAAGATTACGTTGGCACCTTCCAAGTTCCTCTTCACAACGCCGAACAGTTTCAAACGCATTTTGGGATCGTTCTAAAGCTTCCTCTAAAGCACTTCCAGTTGCTCCAGAACCAGAAATACCTACCCTCCATCCGAGTGGACTGAAATGGTCTCCTCCCATAGTAACAAAGGTATTCGCGGGAGAGAGTAACGATTTTTCTACCCCCATTGACCAATCCGATACGACTTGAATCCCACTGAGGAATTTATCAAGAAGCGCTTCAATCTCGGGGATCTCAGAGTGGACATGTTCTCTCAAAGGATTTTTTGAATTATTCGGTGATGGGCTTGAGGGGGCAACAATAACCCCACCGGCGTTCCCTGAATCTTGAATTTTTTCTAGAGTTTTTCTAGCGGTTTCAATATCATTCACTACAACCGAAGTCGCCACATTTCCGATAGCTGCTTCAAAAGCTGCCTCCCAACCATCATCAATGTGTATTAATTCAAGAAGAGAACCGTAGACACCATCTATCTCGGAAACTTCATCTATGCCACTTAATTTTCGAGCTTCATCTAAAGCAAGTGATAACGCATCTGCTCGAGCTACCCAGGATTTACTTTCAAGTTGTGCTTCTGCAAGTTTTGATTGAGCAGTGTTACATATTCCAAGTAGTTCTTCTACCCTTTCACCTAGTTCCCTGTGAGTAGTCTCTGCTTTATTTTTAGAATCGCTAGTTTCTGCAAGCTGTAGATCAAGACCTCTGTTGAGAGCGCGGCCATTTTTCTCTGCTTCTTTCTGTTCTTGCAGATGGGCGCTTAGCTCTATGATTGTCCGTTGAAGATTCTCTAACGTTGTGTTTATAACAGCTAATTGCCCGCGTGACTCAGCTGCTGCTGTTCCGTGCTTTTGGGCTTCGGGGGCAAATTCGCCCTGAAAGTCCGAACGTTGAATCGCCAGTTCTTTCTCAGCTTGGACTACTTCTTTAGTTACTGGTTCAAGTTCCACTTTAGATGCGGCTGATTCTTCGAGTTCTTTACGCAGTCTGGCAGTTTCAGCTTCCAGTGTCTCTACGACGCCTTGATCGACTTGCATATCTATTTGTCTATGAATACTCGCTATTCGTTCTGCAAGAAGTGCCTTTAATCCTTTGGCGCGTTCACGTAGCCCTTCAGTAGATGCAAGTTGATCGGCAGCATCGTCAATTCCTGTAGTGGCCAGTTGTTCTTCAGATTGCTCAATTTGGCTATCTAAACTAGTTAGCATAGATCTCAGTTCACGTTCCGTCCTATGGAGTTGTGTCTTCCCTCCTTGAACCGCTTTAAGCCCTTCGCGTAAAGATGTGATTTCTTTTCCAACGAGATGACGGCGAAGAGCAGTTAGTTCATCAAATAAAGATCCGTGTCTCCTTGCAGCATCTGCTTGTCGTTCCAGAGGTTTGAGTTGCCGCCTCACTTCCCTAAGGAGGTCTTGAAGTCTAGTGAGGTTCTCTTCTGTTGCTTTTAGTCGACGTTCAGATTTCTCTCTTCGTTTTCTATATTTCAGAACTCCAGCTGCTTCTTCAATAATTGATCTTCTATCTTCTGGTTTGGCATTCAGAACGGCATCGATTTGCCCTTGGGAGACGATTACATGCTGATGGCGGCCAACCCCTGAGTCGCTAAGCAATTCTTGGATGTCAAGAAGTCGGCATGGGACGTTATTCATAGCATATTCGCTATCACCATCTCGAAACAGAGTCCGGCTTATGGTGATCTCGTTAAAGTCAAGTGGTATGACTTTAGCTGAGTTGTCAATAGTTAGGGAGACTTCGGCACGACCTAACGCTGACCTCTTTGTAGTTCCAGCGAAGATAACGTCATCCATCTTTTGAGAACGGACGGCTCCTGGTGCTTGGGCTCCGAGTACCCACGCTATGGCATCAACGACATTTGATTTTCCGCTCCCGTTCGGACCCACGACAACTGTGACTCCGGGTTCAAATTCTAGTGTGGTAGATTCAGCGAAAGACTTGAATCCTTTAAGGGTCATTGATTTCAAGAACACAGCGAAAAACTAGTCGCTCTGGAGAGAAATTACACGTTTGTAGTTTAATTTTTTGGTTTTTAGACCTGGCTCTGTTCGCAGTAGTAGGTCCAAATGCCACCAAATTTTGATCTTGCGATTGGTTTTCGAGATCGCGGGCTTAGCTCTCCGTGTTTCTGATAGACCGAATGGTGGTCTTGGTAAGCCCCTGGTTCTCCATTGGCATCAACATATGGACTGCCGGAAATCGTTGATCCTCTATATTTCACAGCGTCATATACGGTCTGGACTATTGCCTGCCAAAGCCTCCGTACTTCGTTCGTGGTCAATGAGTCCGATATGCGGTCGTATTTCAATCCAGCTTCAAATAATATCTCATCTGCATACATAGGGCCGATACCAAGAACAAACGATTCATCTATAAGCAGTGTCTTGAGCTTGGCTTTTCTCGCATGAAGGTAGTGGGCGAAATCACCCCATGTAATTTGTTGAGAGTGCTCAATTGGGTCAATTCCATAATCATACAGATCGGGCCGGTCTTCTAAGATAGCTTCAGTTTCATGCATGGAAACAGTTACTTCAGCATCGTGATCCAAAAGTCGCAGCTGTCCTGTCTGGGTGAAAGTTATAACGAAATGGGTTTTGGAGTGCCTTTCCGTTTTGTTCGGAACCCGAAGTAACTGGCCACCATGACCTAGCCCTACGAGAAGACTTCTCCCGTTTGAGAAATCAAATTGAAGTAACTTTCCGATGCGTCCGACACTTTCAATTTTTGTTTGGTCTAGCTCTTTCTCAATTAAGGCTTTTGACTTCGTGCCACCGACAGTCTTTGTCTTGAGGACTTCAACTGATTTAACTTTTTTTCCGACGCAATCTCGTTCCAGATCTCTTCGAATAGTTTCAATTTCGGGGAGTTCAATCATTCTTTCCTTATAGGCGTTGACGTGGTTCGCATTTTACAGGTTTCTTTTGCATCTCATTCATTAGCGAACCTTTTCAAGGCTTCCCCAGCGGCCGATTGTTCCGCTTCCTTTTTGCTTCTACCCTGGCCTTCACCTGCAATTTCATCATTAATCAGAACTTGCGCGTAAAACCGTTTTTCATGAGCGGGCCCTTCTGTGGTGATTCTGTAATTTGGTGATGATGAGAACTTTTGTTCAAAGATGACCTTTAATCGACTCTTAAAATCTTCATTGTTTCTCGTTGAGTATTCCTCAATTTTTGTCTCAAGTACGTGCAGTACAAATTTTTGTGCTTCAGACCACCCCCCATCTAAATAGATAGCTCCTATTACTGCTTCAACAGCATTCTCAAGTAATGCTGGTGACACTGATGTGTATTCAAGTTTGTTTCCAAGCTTAAGGTAAGAACCGATACTCAGTTTTTCTGCGACTTCGGCAAGAGATTTTTTTTCCACTAAAACCGATCGCAAAAGGGACAATTGGCCTTCGGTTAAATCTGTATAGGTTTTATATATATGTTCAGTGACAATAAGCCCTAAGACAGAGTCACCCAAAAATTCTAGCTTTTCGTTTGGCTGAAATCCTTCATTTTCTGCAGTCCAAGATTTATGAGTAAGCGCAATTTCAAGTAAGACAGGATTTGCAAATTTGTAGTTAATTTTTTTCTGGAGTTCTCGTAGCTTTTCTTTTTCCAAGGAAGCTTTCAATCCAATCTTGTGTGAACATAATCCACAGCGTCTCGAACACTTTTCAGGTCCTCTAGATCTTCATCATCAATTCTAAAATCAATAGAGCGCTCAGATAATTCTTCTTCAATTGCTTCGACAAGTTCAATCAGAGCAAGTGAGTCGGCATCAAGATCATCTGCGAAAGAGTCCCCTTCATTTATTGAGTTAGGTTCTATTTCTAATATTTCAGCTAATCGGTCTTTCACGAGTCGAAGTAGCTCTTCTCTTCCAAGCGGTTCTTGTTCCATATGAGTTTCTGCTGGCATGATACCTGTCTTTCTATCGCAGGAATTGAGTTTAAGCGATTCTAGCTGTTTGTGCTTGGAGGGAATTCGAAAAGGTCACTTGGCAGAAAAAATGGACTGCAAGTTCTTTACATGGTCGTCAATAACTAATTCATGTGCCGTTTGTACCGCGTTGAGGATTGCTTTCGCTGAAGAAGATCCATGACTAACCATTGCTATACCTTTAACACCAAGCAGAACTGCTCCACCCACTGAATCTGGATCAAGTTTTTCATATAATGGCAATAATGCTGGAGCTAGAAGTTCGGCCCCTCTTTCAGCTTCGGGTGAAGCGGAAAAGGCACCTAGCAATGCTGTAACTATTGCCTTTGCTGTACCTTCAAGTGTCTTTAACGCTACGTTACCCGTAAACCCATCTGTAACAACTACATCAGCCACACCACTCATTAGGTCACGACCTTCAACGTTCCCGATAAATTGCGCTGAGCTTCGTTCCTGCCAGTCTTGCTTATCAAGTAAGGCAAATGTCTCTTTCACTAAAGGATTGCCCTTACCGGCTTCCTCGCCTATTGACAGAATGCCAACTTTTGGCTTATCTATGTGGAACCTATCACGTGCGTAGACGGCACCCATTTCCGCGAATTGAAGCAGCCATTCTGGTTGACATTCTGAATTAGCACCTGAGTCGAGAAGGACAACTGGGTGGCCATCATCAAGAACAGGGATCGGAGTAGCTATTGCCGGCCTAGAGACTCCTTTCAGTCTCCCCATTCGAAGTAGCGCAGAAGCCATTGTCGCCCCTGTGTTCCCTGCGCTTATCATTGCAGAAGCTTCCCCATCTCTTACTGTCTCCGCTGCACGAACCAATGATGAGTCTTTTTTTCTTCTAACGCTTTGCCCAGGATCATCATCCATTTCAATAACTTCGCTAGCTTCTACGGTAGGGATACCTTCAATCCCTTCAAGGGCTTGTGGAGTTCCTACAAGCAAGACTGGTATTCCTAAATCATGGGCTAGTTGAGCACCTTTTATAATTTCTCCAGGTGCATTATCTCCCCCCATAGCGTCAATGGCTATTGGCAGATGTTTTGTAGGCATTTTTCCTTAGTTCTCAGTCAACCTCTATAACGGCACGACCGTTATACCAGCCACAATTACCACAAACATGATGTGGCCGCCGAGCTGCATTGCATCGTGGACAAGAATTGGTGCTTGTTGCGTGAAGTTTCCATGCAGAGTTACGGCGACTTCTGCTTTTCGCTTTTGATGTTTTCTTCTTTGGTACTGCCATCTTCAATCCAAATAATTAGTTAGTTAGCAAGTTGGAACCTGCGCAGGGTTGATCCTACCGAAGGAGAGAGGATCTTGCACCCTCTCAGGCGGTGTGATTCTGATCATCATCAAACTTCAATACATCCAAAGCTGCCCATCTGGGATCTTTCTTATCAATATGCTTACTATCGCTTGTTTGATTCTGCGAAATATCAATAGGAAATTCGGTGCCTGTAGGTCCTTCGCATATTTCTGAACATAGTGGGGCTAAAGGTAAACTTAAAAGCGTTTGCTCTGTAAGCATCGGTTTTAGGTCCAACTTTTCTCCAGAAGGGAATTCAAAAGTCTCTCCTTCAGCAGCATTGTGTTCAAAGATTTCTTGAATGAGCATCTGAGTTATTCCTTTAGCTTCCTCTAAACACCTTCTACACGGTCCTACCCAATGAATATCTATGCTTCCACTTACAGCAATCTTTTCAGTTAAAGCTTCAACGTTGAGTACCCCGACAAGCTCTTCAGCTGATGAGTAACTCGTTACTATTTCCGAAGGGTTCCATTGACATTCAACCTGTTCGGAGGATCCTGTATTTCGAAAGAGGCTGGGGAGATCAATTACCAGATCCGTTGAGGCTGAGTTGGCTTTATTCAAATTCGTCCTGATCGTAGAGCTCAGGAGTGCTTTGGGTCTCCTCTTGATCTTGACTATGAGCCTCTTTAAGTTCTGACAGTGGGTCTCCTTGCAATTTAGACCGACCATCAGCGACGATTTTTTGCGTTTTCTTCAAGACAGCTTCAAAACTCGCAAGTCGCTGGTCACAGAAATCTTCAGTTTCCAATTGGAGACGTCGAGCTTCTGATTGAGCATCCTCAACAATTCGTCGAGCCCGAACCTCTGCAGCTTTCACCACTTCAGACTTTTGCACCATCTGGCCTGCGCGAGCGCGTGCAAGGTCAATCAACTCGTCGCCCTCTCTTTGCGTTCTTGCGAGGAAATCCTCACGTTGTTTGAGCAACCATCTCGCTGCCCGAATCTCATCAGGCAAACGGAGTGAGATATCATTCAAAACAGAAACCACTTCGTCTTTATTTATCATTGAAGATGAAGAAAGAGGAACTGGGCGCGCTGCGTCAACTACGTTAATAAGTCCTTGGATTAATCTCTCTACTTCTGGTGCTTCATATGGTTCCACTGACTCAAAGGAATGTTCTGTCTCATCGTGTTCACTCATCGTTTAGCCTCCCGATCAGTAAACTAGCAACGCTTTCAGGAACTAGCGCTGATACGTCGCCTCCCAGAGTTGCGATTTCTCGAATGAACCTACTTGAGATATGTGAATGCGCTGGTTCAGATGGTATAAAAATTGTCTCAACCCCAGCCACAGTTTTGTTTGTTTGAGCCATCTGCATTTCTATCTCAAAATCACCAGTGGACCGCAATCCCTTAACAATCACTGTTGCTTCAAGATCAACTGCAGCGTTAACGACCAGACCTGATGAATTCGCCGTAGAAACATTAGATAAGTGGGAGAAACTTGATTTGAGCAGATCTTCTCTTGCCTCAAGAGAGAGAAAGCTTTTTTTCTCAGGGTTTTGCATTGTCACGACTACAACTTCATCAAAAATGCTTGAAGCAATTTCGACAATATTGAGGTGCCCAAGATGTAGCGGATCGAATGATCCCGGATACATTGCTTTTGTCATTTCGCTAACCTATTTCTGTTTGAGTGGCCTACCAGATGTTTCAGGTTTTTGCTTTCTCTTTACCATTGTAGGAAATTCAACGCCTGCACCCAACAATTAACGAGATACTATGCATCTAAAGGGGAAACGAGCCTGATTTCCTAGCGATTAGCACATTTGACTGACCATAATTTTGTTCCTTAATAATGTCCCAGGACTTATTTACTGCAATTTTTTGCGATGTTTCAATTACTACTACTTTTGACTTAATTTGGGATAACAATTCATTCCAAAGCCCAAATTCGTAGGGAGGATCCAAGATTGCGACATCGAAATCTTTCTTTTCCTTTAAATACATTATTGCATCCTGGTACCTTACTTCTGCCTTATTATTGAACTCCAGCATTTCCAGATTATGTGTAATCGTATTTACAGACAGTTCATTATTGTCAACAAAAACTACTGAATTAGCCCCTCTTGATAGAGCTTCTAAACCTAAAGATCCTGTTCCGGCGAAAAGGTCAAGGTAGCGAAGATCTTCAACTAATCCATAACTATGCAACGAATTAAAAATCGCTTCTCTGACTCGATCCTTTGTCGGTCGAATTTTACTATTTGACGGGACGGTGAGCTTTCGCCCACGGGCTGTACCAGCTACGATTCGCATGATGCGCTACATTACCGTCAGACTGGCTTAGTGGCAATGGATCTACCAGATGAAATTATTTGCGTTGATTGTGGTGGTCGATGTTATTTAGGAAGTGCGAAACCAGAGTCGGGGTGGGAAGAAGGCATGGTGGTCTTCTATCGGTGTAAGGATTGTTGGGATAGGTGGGACATTGTTCTTGGCGCAGATGGCATTTAACACTCTATTGGCCTAGGCCTGCGCCACATGCATGTAAGTTGTGCTTGCCCATCTGCCAGAATCAATTCTTTACGTATCTCAAAACCCAGACGGTAATAAAAGGACACATTTCTTGGGTTGCTAGATTCAAGGTACGCTCCTAGACCTGTTGCGTCACAGGTATCCAGCACCGGAACGAGCAGAGCAGCTCCCTTCCCTTTCCCTTGCATGCTTGGGAGAGTCCCAACAGCCTGAAGATACCAATGGGGTTCATCTGGGTGTTCTAAACTCACCTCGTGCAAAGCTTGAAGGACAGTTGGAAGACGATTACCTACTAAAGGTTCGATGAAATTCACGAATGTATTTAGGCCCTCATCATCGCTGTTTTTCGCTGTTTCAAATTTTGGTTTTTCCCAGATAGAGGCAGTTGTTCTCCCTTCATCAATGTCGAATTGCGAATTGTCATTTTTTAAACTGGCATGGGCAATGTATTCCCACCATCTCTCAACATTATTTTGGTGTTCTTCCCCAGGGAAAAGCCATTGCATGAAAGGGTCACCTGCGAATGCTGACCCGAGAATTCTTGAGACCTCATCTAATTTATGCATTTTGCTAGTCCCTCATCTTTCATGATCTAAAGAGATACTCCACTTCTTCATCTTTGAAAAAAAGCTTAATCTCTTCAGCAAGGAGAGAAATATCGGAAAGATTTTTTTCTGAAGTCAATAAACTAAACGCTGCATCTCGAGCATGTTGAACCCATTCTTTATCCCTTCGAAGTGACGCTATTTTCAAATCGTTTTTTCCTTTTTGAGAGACTCCCATAATTGTGCCTTCTCCCCTAATTTCAAGATCTATTTCCGCTAGCTCAAATCCATCTGTTGTATCAACGAGCGCTTGCAATCTCTCTGTTGTTTCCTCAGATTCTACATCGCTGACTAAATAGCATTTCGATTCTGCTGTTCCACGACCCACTCGACCTCGGAGCTGGTGTAATTGGGCTATGCCAAATCTTTCAGCACCTAAGATCACCATGACTGTTGCGTTCGGGACATCAACCCCCACCTCAATAACTGTGGTTGAGACCAAAACATCAATGTCCCCTTTACGGAAAAGTTCCATCACCTGTTGTTTTTCGATTGTAGATAGCCGCCCGTGCAACAACCCAAGTCGAAGATCTTGGAGATCTCCCTCTTTAAGGCGTTCATAGGTTTTCTCCACTGAGACAGTTTGCATTTTTTCATTTTCTTCAATGAGTGGACAAACGATAAAGGCCTGATGCCCGAGTGAAATTTGTTGTCGCAATTCAGCCCACAACGTTGGGTTATCTGTGACTCTTTCCGTTCCAATGGGTGACCTCCCTAAAGGAAGCTCGTCAAGTACGGATACGTCTAGATCTCCGTAAACAGTCATCGCGGCTGTTCTTGGGATCGGCGTTGCCGTCATCACCAAAACATCCGGGACTGCCATATTCTTTCCTTTTGCTCGTAAGGCTGCTCTTTGGTCTACTCCAAATCTGTGCTGTTCATCTATCACAGATAAGCCGAGATCACAGAAATTTATTGATTCCTGAATTAGAGAATGAGTTCCCACGATTATGTCAATACTTCCTGAAGCAAGTCCTTCTCGGATAGCTTTCCCATCTTGAGCTTTTGTTTGACTAGTTAATAGAGCAACCTTTATATTTCGTTCACCCAACAGATTACCAGGATCTTCAACCATGAATTCGGCGAGCATTTTTGAAATTCCTAAATAATGTTGTTCAGCTAGTACTTCGGTAGGAGCCATGATCGCTCCCTGTTTCCTTCCCTCAACAACTGAGAGCAGTCCAGCTACGGCAACCAGTGTCTTTCCTGAGCCGACGTCGCCTTGCAAAAGTCTGTGCATTGGGTAGCTGGAACGAAGGTCCACTAGGATTTCATCAATCACTCTCCGCTGAGCACTTGTTGGTTCAAAAGGTAGAGAGTCAAAAAGTTTCGCTACATAATTTCCTGAGAATTTATGAGTTATCCCCTCTTGCGAGGATTCTAATTGCAGTTTTCTTGCAACGAGTAACAGTTGGATGCGAAAGAGTTCGTCAAAAACAAGTCGGCGTCTAGCTTGCATAACATCTGTTATTCCATTTGGATTATGGATCTTTTGAAAAGCGGCATCTCTGCTGACAAGACCATACTTATCTATCACCGATTGGGGTAGAGGTTCTGCGAACCCTCGAACATTAGATTTTTCTAAGGCATCATTAACCCAAGTAGAAAACTCCCATGTTGTTAAACCAGCTTTACCTGACTGCGGATACACAGGGACGAACCTTCCAGTTTTATCCCCTACTAAGTCAACAACTGGATTGACCATACTGTTTTGTCCCCGAAATCGTTCTAGCTTTCCAAAGATAATTACTTCAGTACCTATCCCAAGTTGACGTTCCCTCCATGGTTGGTTGAAAAAGGTCAATGCTAAGTTTCCTGTGCCATCCGAAACAGTCGCTGAAACCATTTGTCTCTTATTGCGTGTTCTTCTTTTCTGAACATCGAGGACTTCTACTAAGACCATCCCCTCCTCACCTACTTGAAGAGATTCTATTTTTGCTTCGTTCGTTCGATCTATGTACCTGCGGGGGTAATGGGTCAGGATGTCAAGGACTGACACTACATCTATCGATAAAAGTGCTTTTTCTTTTGTAGGCCCAACCCCCCGCAACCTAGTAAGAGGAAGCTTTGAAAGGTTCTCTAAGGTAAGCGGTAAGACATCATCAGTCATTTTTATTTCTTGTTTCATAGGGAAGTATTGCTCTATAGCGCGAAAGTATTTTTACTAGGGCAGTTGTTGGAATCAACGCTGCCCCATAGTTATTCAATTCCCAGGTAGTAAGGGTAGAGAGGTTGCCCTCCTTGATGAATTTCAACTTCAACTTGAGGAAACTGAATTGTTAACCATTTCTCAATTGCATTGGTCGTCTCTTCAGAGCTTCCCTCTCCGGTAATAATTGTCACTATCTCGTGCTCTTCTTGAACAAGATTTTCGAGCAATTTTTGCGTAGAGGTGACTAAAGAGTCAGAGGAAACAACGACTCCGGAGCGATTAAGGCCAATCCATTCCCCTTCTTTGACCGGTCCAGCATCTGTTTCACTATCTCGGACGGCTTTAGTGACTTCCCCAGTAACAACTAATGCTGCCATATTAGCCATAGCTTTGGCATTCGTTTCCGAGTTTGCCTTGGGGTCAAAGGCCAGCAGGGAGGAAAACCCTTCAGGGATGCTTTTCGTAGGGACGACATTTACATTTTTTTCTACTTGCGTATTTACCTGTTCTGAGACAGGAATAATATTTTTGTTATTTGGGAGGATGATTATTTCATTCGCGTTGACTTGCTCTACTGCATCCAAAAGATCTCTTACAGAAGGGTTCATTGACTGACCTCCGCGGATTATGGCATGAACCCCCATTGATGCAAATATTTTGTGCACTCCCTCTCCAGCCACTACTGCGATTACGGCTGATGTTTCTGTTTCGGGGTTTGGAAGAGTGATTTCAGTTCCACCGCCGATTTCTATGTGGTCTTCGTTATGGGAAAGTTCTTCAAGGAGGTCGGTGATACGGATTTTATGAGGCCTTCCTATTTTTATCCCTGCTTCGATTGAGGCGCCTATGTCATTTGAATGGATGTGGCAGTTCCAGATTCCATCTCCACCCACTATGACGATTGAGTCACCTATCTTTGACCAATCAGCTTTGAAGCTATCTATTTTCTCATCATCTGCATCTAGAAAGAACATGACTTCGTAACGAAGTTCACTAATATCTACTGTGTCCTCGTTATCCTCATCATGCGATTTTTTTATGTTTTCAATTCTGGCTGTGACCTTCAAGGGTGGCTCAATTGGAGTTTCATCCACGACGAAAAGAAAAGATTGAATTAGTAAGAGATAACCAGCGCCCCCTGCATCTACAACACCTGCGTCTTTGAGGACAGGGAGTAAGTCCGGAGTTCTATCGAGAGAGTCGCCCCCTTCCTTAACTAGTGCTTTGAGGAAATCAACTAACGATAAATTGCCTTCTATTATTTTTTCTGCTTTCTCAGCAATTTCACGAGCAACCGTAAGGATCGTTCCTTCAACGGGTTTAAGCACAGAACCGTATGCTGCCGTTGAAGCGTGTCGAAATGCGCGTGTTAGGGCCTCATGATTAATCGAATCTTCTTCCGAAAGGCTATCTGCTAGACCTCTAAGGATCTGCGAAAGGATGACACCAGAATTTCCGCGCGCTCCCATCAAGCTTCCATGACGAATCGCATCCCATTGAGCACTGGGGGTGCTACCTGATTCTTCAATTTCCTTAACTACTGAACGAAGAGTAAATGACATATTTGTTCCAGTGTCACCATCTGGAACGGGGTAGACGTTAAGTGCATTTAGACTTTCGCAGTGCAGAGAAAGTGCATCATTAAAAATCAGAATGACTTGTTTGATTTGTTCATTAGAAAGTTCGTTAAGTTGCCCCACGATTGTTGATGGTACTAATTAGATTGCTTTAAAGACGACATGATATTGATTTTGGTTAATTTCGTTAAAAATCGCAAAAGCTATCACAGTTCGCATCTGCCGCTTGAAGTCCGTTATTGTTTTATAAATTCAATGAGTTGAGGAGATGCCTTGCAGGGAGTTATAAAATCTTACGATCCTGGGACAAAAGACGGAGTCGTCATGTCTGAGCGGAACTTCACTGAATATGAGCTATCCCCAGATGCTCTTCAAGGGTCAATATTTCGGATGCTTCGTCAAGGGCAAAGAGTTATTTTTGAATTAGATGAAACTGGAATGGCTACAAATCTTCGTTTGGGTTCGGAAGTAGACATGGGCACTCCGGATTTCCTTCAATAATTTCTGACAACGAGGTCAAATTACTATGACAGATCACCCCCCACGTAATATCGAAGAAGCTCTCAAAAACCAGTTTGGGATTAACGGCGTTGCATTACATTATGGATTATCTCAAGATGAGCTCTTTCATGCTGCTATCGCGAATGATCGAGGGCGGGTAAGCATTGACGGAAACCAAACTGAACAGAAGGCTTATGCAACTGTTTTAGGAGTTAATGGCCCTCTCGTCTATTACAGTGATCCCTCATGTACTGGGCGGCCCGTTACTGACACGTTCGCTGTTGCGAGGCCCGAAGTCGAAAACACTGTTTGGTGGAAAGATGGTTTCGCGAAATTTGACCCAGATGCATTTGATCAGCTACTTCCAAGAGTTGTTGACTACCTAAATACCAAACAAGGTGATTTATACGTTACTGATGTCTTCTGCGGCTGGGACCCTGAATTTGCTGAGCCGTATAGGTTCGTAGGCGAGTATGCAACACACGCTTATTTCTGCAACATCATGTTCCCAAAGAACGTTCGTGATGACAGTGACCGGGCTGAAGCTGGTTGGACTATTATAAATGTCCCTTCCTTTATCGCAGAACCTGAACGAGATGGAACAAATTCAAGTCGGGCAGTCATCATGGACATCGTCAATCGGGTTGCTCTAGTAGTAGGCCCAGCAGATTATTGCGGAGTTAATAAGAAGACGATGTTCACAGTTATGAATTTTGTTCTTCCTGATAAAGGCCAACTTTCCATGCATTGTTCAGCAAACGTTGGCTCCGATGACGATAGCGCAATACTTTTCGGGCTTTCGGGAACAGGAAAAACAACTCTTTCCGCTGACCCTGATCGTCTCTTAATCGGAGATGACGAACATGTATGGACCGATACAGGGGTATCGAACTTTGAAGATGGGTGTTATGCAAAATTAATTGACCTTAATAAAGAAGATGAACCTGTAATTGCTGCTGCTTTAAGCATGAAAGGAACGCTCATTGAAAATGTTCCGAAGCTTCCAGGAAAGCAGATCGCAGAGACCGACCCACAAGAATTTGATCTTACAGATGGTTCACGTACTGAGAATACTCGCTTCGCTTATCCGTTAACTTGCAATCCTGGGGTTGCTGATGGGGCTAAAGGGCCCCACCCTAAGACAATTGTTCTATTGACTGCAGATGCTTTTGGTGTTCTTCCTCCGGTTTCTATTCTTAATCCTGATGAGGTGATGTATCATTTCGTCACTGGGTTCACTTCAAAACTTGCTGGGACCGAAGTAGGGGTTACAGAGCCACAAGCTACTTTCTCAGCTTGTTTCGGTGATCCTTTTATGTCACAGAAGCCTCATGTTTATGCTGGTCTTCTGGCGAAACGTATGGGCGATTTCGATACTAGGTGCATTCTTTTGAATACAGGCTGGACAGGCGGCCCTTATGGAACCGGTAGCCGTATGTCTCTAAAACATACTCGATCTCTTTTAAATGCAGCTCTTGCAGGCGAATTTGATGACATTGATTTGGAGACTCAACCGATCCTTAATTTACGTATGCCCACTACATGTTCCAATGTCCCAGATGAAATACTGAACCCCAGAAGAACTTGGAACAATCCGGAAGATTACGATCAACAAGCTACTAAGCTGCGTGAAATGTTTCGAGAGAACTACCTAAAGAAGGGCTTTGCCGAACTTGGTATTGCAGCAGCTATGTGATTCTTTGTAAGGTCTCTTCGTGAGGCAGTTACAAGATATTGACACCCCTTCTTTGGTTCTTGATCTAAAGACCTTCTATGAGAACCTTGAAATCATGTCAGAGTGCCGGCCGGGGTTAAGCCTTCGCCCTCATGTCAAAGCTTTCAAATCTTCCATGATTGCTGGGATTCTCAAAACATATGGGCATGAATCTTTCTGTTGCGCAACTATCCGAGAAATTGAAGGATTAGTAGAAGCTGGACACAAAGAAGATATTCTCCTAGCAAACGAGACACTTGATGCTTCAAGGTTGAGTTCATTAGTAGCTAACGGAGCTAGAATTACAGTGGCCGTTGACTCCGAAGCTACCATCATCGCTGCTGCTGAAGGAGGCATCCAAGAGATCCTTATAGACGTTAATGTCGGACTCCCAAGATGCGGATGTGACATCTCTGAAGTAGAGACACTTTCCTCCTTTGCGAAAAAACATGGATTAAAGATTCGTGGAGTAATGGGTTATGAGGGTCATCTTATGTTCATGCAAGACAAGAAGGAGCGTTCAAGAAAAGTGAATGAGGCTATGGAGATACTCCGTGATGCGCATTTAATTGTTGGAGGTGACGTTATTTCTGCAGGAGGTACCGGAACATTTGATATCAATACTCTTGCCACTGAAATTCAAGCTGGTTCGTACCTTTTTATGGATACTCGATACGCGAAAATTGAACTTCCATTTAAAGAAAGTCTTTCAGTCGCATCAAAAGTTATTTCTGTCGATAAAGCCGGTCGGTGGGCTGTTTCTAATGCAGGTGTCAAATCGATGGGAATGGATTATGGGAAGCCCTCCGTGCAGGATGGAGTTGTTGGGATTTGCTCTGACGAGCACACAACGTTATTCCCTTCCGAAGGGGATGACGCTGTGAGATGGGAAATTGGTGATGTTGTCCTTTTGAAACCATCTCATGTGGATCCCACTATCGCCAAACATCCAAGGATGCTATGTGTCGATGGTGGCTACGTCGTTGAGGAATGGCCTATCGATCTTAGGGATTGGTGATTCTTGCAACCTATTGATCTTTTAACATTTGGGAATTTATTTTGAAGCAGAGGTGGACGAATTGGGGCAAAAATCAATCAGCTGTTACCAAAGGGATAATTTCGCCATCATCTGAGGACGAAATTATTAACCTTATTGGAAGGGGCGTTGCGAATCGTTGGAAAATCCGTCCAGTGGGTTCTAGCCATAGCTTTAGCCCGATTTGTGTAACTGATGGGCTGATTATCCAGCTCAATGCCTTTAATCAGATTCTCAATGTTGACCGTGAACAGCTTCAAATTACTGTCGGAGCTGGGATAACGCTCGCTAACTTGAATACCGAATTAGAAAATCTTGGAATGGCCTTACCTAATCTCGGCGATATTGATTCCCAAACTTTAGCGGGTGCGATAGCTACTGGAACACATGGAACGGGGCGTAAATATTCTTCAATTAGTGCTGCAGTAATTGGATTGCGAATTGCCACGGGTGATGGCTCAATTATTGAGACCTCAATTTCACAAAATCCTGACATTCTTAAATCAGCTAGGGTTGGATTGGGCGCATTAGGCATAGTGATTTCTGTGACATTGCAATGCGTAGACTCTTTTAATCTTAAAGGCGTTGAGTTAACTACTTCGTTGGGTGACGTATTGGAAAGATTCGATGAAGAAGATATGCGGTCAGATTTTGTTGAATTCTATTGGTACCCACGTACTGAAATTGCAGAGCTAAAAATTAACAACAGGACTAACGATCCACCAAATACTGGCGGTCGGGTAGCTAGATTCCTGAACGATGAAGTTATCAGAAATGTCGCATTTGATTGTCTTAATCGCTATTGGAAATACTTTCCTCAATACGCTCCAGGTACTTTTAATCGAACGTTGAAGGTTGGGAGTGATCAAACTCGGGTTGCCCCTAGTTACAAAATATTTTGTTCAAAACGAAGGGTGAAGTTTCTAGAGATGGAGTACGCGATTCCCAGAGAGTGTCTCCTTGAAGCCTTTCACGGGGTTCGCAAAATAACTGAATCGCTTGACAGTCCCGTCACTTTCCCAATTGAGGTTCGTTCGTTAGGAGCTGATGATATACCTCTATCTCCTTCTTTCGGAAGAGCGACTGGATTCATTGCTGTTCATGTCTACAAAACCGGCGATCATGGAAAATATTTTGACCAAGTCGAGAACTTGATGCGTGAATACAATGGTCGTCCCCATTGGGGGAAAATGCATAATCTATCTTTTGAAGATCTATCTCTTCTATATCCGGAATGGGAGGAATTCATGCTTATACGTAGGCGCCTAGATCCGGATGGCCACTTCTCAAATGCATACCTTGAAAGAGTATTAGGGTATTAATAACCGTCTGGGTGAAGTTTTTGCCAATTCCAATGATCTATGCACATATTCTCAATTGTATGTTCGGCTCTCCACCCCAATTCATTAAATGCCTTTGAGGGGTCAGCTAGAGCAACTGGTGAATCTCCTTCTCTTCTCCCAACAACTTCTTTCGGTATTTTCGTTCCGGTAACCCTCTCCACAAATTGAATTAATTCCCTTACTGATGTGCCAACCCCTGTTCCCAAATTCCAAGTATGGACACCACTGGTTTGTTGCAAAAATCGCAATGCAGCTATATGCCCTCTAGCGAGATCCATCACATGAATGAAGTCTCTGATACAAGTACCATCTGGGGTGTCGTAGTTATCGCCATAAATAAAAAGCTTGTCTAACTTACCTATTCCTACTTGCATGAGAAGTGGCATTAGATTATTTGGTTTCCCGGATGGAGCTTCTCCAATATGCCCTGAGGGGTGTGCCCCAACAGGGTTAAAATAGCGTAGAAGGCCAATACTCCATTGGTTATTTATATTTGCGAGATCTGCGAGAGTTTGTTCTATCAGGAGTTTTGTTTGCCCATATGGGTTATTCGGGCCAGTTTTTGAGGCTTCACCGTACGGAGGAGTTTCGCTGGGGTCGTACACTGTTGCCGAAGATGAGAACACGAGTGTTCGTACTCCAGCAGTTCGCATTTGTTCAACTATGTTTAAGGTAGTCCCGATATTTTCGTCATAATAAACTTCTGGGGTTCGGACTGATTCTTCAACAGATTTAAGTCCAGCGAAGTGAAATACAGCTTCTATCTCATATTTTTGAAATATGGTAGATAACGCTAGAGAGTCCCGTGCATCAGCCTGAATAACGATAGGGCGTTTCCCGCAGATCCTTTCGATCCCATCAATTGAATGGTGGGATGAATTAGAAAAGTTATCTAAAACAACTACTTCTTTACCTGATTCAAGAAGTGTCAGAACGGTATGGCTTCCTAAATACCCTGCCCCACCGGTTACCAATACACGATCATTCATAATGCAAGTGTGCCATTTGAACAGGTATTACCGTGGTTTTTTATCATTTCGGTTTAGCTTCCTAGGAAAAGCGCTCTGATACCCAATCCCATAATAAAAAAACTACCTAACCCATACATTATAAATCTATGCTGACCTATTGAGTTTTTGTAACCATAGAGTAAGGCGACGGCGATAATCATTGAGAATCCATAGAGATAATGGAAATCTCTAGGTTCCAAATCATCTGCTGCCTGTAAAGACACCCCCATAATTGCCTGCACAAAAATTAGTGACTGGGCTATGGTTATGCAGAACCAAAAGGGTTTAGGATTCAAAATAGTTTTCTTATCTAGAAGAACCCCCCAGATACCAGCAATCGCGTTGACGAAGATAAGCACGAAAGCAAAGATTGTGTGTGCATCACGGAGCGCCGCTCCTAGTACCACCTATTTCTGCTCCTTTGAAGCTACCGATACGCTGTAATGCCAGAGTTCTGCAGACAACCCTAAAGGCTTTTTGCTTTCTCCAGAATTTGGCCGGTGTGCATGCGCTGCTTGTCCCGATTCTCGCCATTTCTCAAATGAGGCGTCATCAGCCCAGCGTGTTACCACTAGCCATTGATTCCTGTCATCTTCTGGTTTGAAGAGTTCGAACCCTTCGAAACCTTCGGCATCATCTACAGCTCCCGCTCTAGCTGCGAAACGTTTAGCTACTTCTTCCCCTAATTCTTTAGGGACTGTTATTGCGTTTATTTTCACTACTGTCATGTGTCAATAATGGCAGGAAACCTAGCTCAATGGAGATTTAAGCGAACAATAGGCAATTTTTATGACCGGATACCATCAAATGGTTTATTTGACGACATCGCTGGATTTAAGAGAATCAATTTCCTCCGCTGAGAATCCAAGTCGCGAAAGGACTTCGTCGGTCTGCTGGCCCGGGTGTGGTGGTGGAGACGATATTGCTCCTGGTGTTCTGCTAAATCGGGGTGCTGGTGCTGGTTGCATTACTCCTGCAATTTTTACGAATGTCTCACGTTCTTGATTATGAGGGTGTTCGTAGGCTTCTTGAGTAGATAAGACTGGGGCGAAGCAAACGTCGGTTCCTTCCATTAATTTCACCCATTCTTCTCTAGTTTTTGTTTGTATTTTTTGTGCTATTTTTTCTTTCATTAATGCCCAGTTATTGCGGTCCATTTGATTGGGCGTCTCTTCATTTTCCAATTCTGTGATCCTCATTAATTCAGAATAGAATTGAGGTTCAATGGAACCTAGTGATATGTATTCTCCGTCCGCGCATTCGTATACGTCATAGAAAGGTGCCCCAGTATCGAGCATGTTAGTTCCTCGTTCTCCCCAGATTCCCATAGCTGAAAAGGAGTGGACCATTGTTGCTAACAAAGCCGAGCCATCGGTCATGGCGGCATCAACAACTTGACCTTTCCCGCTAAGGCTTGTTTCAACAAGTGCAGCACAAATACCTAAAGCCAATAGCATTCCCCCTCCCCCGAAATCGCCAATTAAATTGACAGGAGGTACTGGGCCTTGACCTTCTCGTCCGATAAGCCCCAGAACTCCAGATAGGGCTATGTAGTTAATATCGTGTCCAGCCATTTTGGAATAACTTCCATACTGGCCCCAACCGGTCATTCTTCCGTAAATTAACTTGGGGTTCCGCTCTAAGCAGATTTCTGGACCTATTCCTAGGCGCTCAGCAACACCTGGTCGAAACCCTTCGATAAGAGCGTCAGCACTGTCTACTAGCCTTAGGATCGTCTCAACCCCTTCACCTTTCTTAAGATCAACAGCTATTGAATCACGTCCGCGGTTAAGAAGGTCCATACTTGGGGTTTCTGGGTATTCATCAGGTACAGCTGAAGCCCTATCTACCCTTATGACCTCAGCTCCAAGGTCTGCCAACACCATTGCGCAGAAAGGGCCTGGGCCGATTCCAGCGATTTCGATTATTCTTTTACCTTGTAATGGCCCCATTGTTTTCTCCTTCTGAAAAAATTTGCCTTCATTAATTAGGTTTAATCTAGGCACATTTTCGTTGATTTAATGATTTCATAGCGTTTCGATAACGTGATTAATTTCTTTTTGTACGAGTGTTGGTTGTGGGAATTGTTGGAACTCTTTTTTTGCTAGTTCTCCAGAGCATTCAATAGAAATTTTCCCATAAGCTAAGAGGCGGCCTAGCCATGATTGTTGGGATGAAACGGTATTGATACGTATCAAAGGGACTTCAAAACTATTTGTTTGAAAGAGTCCTGTCCTATGAATAACTCTTTCTGTCGTTAATGTCAGACTCTCAGAGTTCCAATGCAAATAGGAACGTAATGCCTTGATGGCAGCGTACGCTCCCATTCCGATCATCAATATTTCAAGTGTTCTTATTTCAATTTCTGCGGTTATCCAAATCCAGATTCCTAAAGTGGCTATAAGAGTTGCTATGGGTCTGACCAGTCTTCCCCAATGTGGACGAAGGTCTAAAATAATTCCTTCATTTTCGTTTAAAAGTTTCTTTGGGAAAGCCATATGTCTAACGCTAGCTCAATTTGGAATCTGGAGGATATTGATGTCTTAATGTTTTTGTGGCCGGATTGAGGCTCTAGGGGGTAACCTCTCTCCGTGGATGATCTTGAGAAAAGCTTAACGGAAGACCAATTTGCGGCTGTTCGTTCAGATGCGAAGCAACTACGTATTCTCGCTGGAGCGGGAACTGGCAAGACTCGGGTCTTAACCCGCCGTATTGCTTACCAATCAAAGGCTTTGAGGATTGATGCCGAACATAGCCTGTGTCTTACCTTTAGCAAAAGAGCAGCAAATGAACTCCGGCAACGCTTAAAAGGGTTGGGGTTAGGGAATCATGTGACCGCCGGAACATTTCACGCTGTAGCATACGCTCAATTGCAAGCTCGATGGAAGGATTTGGGCGTCAATACTGAACCTGTGCTTCTTCCCAATCGGGAGAAGTTCCTCTTTCCACTTCTCCCTGAAAGCTTGAGTTCATCTGAACGGTCTTTTATTCTCAACGAGATTAATTGGTGTACTGCACAAAGAGTTCCTGCTTCTGAATATGTTGCACTAGCAGAGAAAACTGGTCGCCGGGATCTGGTGCAGTTTTCTTCAGTCGGAGAATTTTATCGCAAGTTTGTTACCGCTAAAAAACAAAAAAATTGTATTGATTTTGATGACATCCTTGAGCTAGCCATTCAGTTTCTTTCCGAAGACACAAATTATGCAGATGCTCGTCATTGGAAATTTCAAGATTTATTTGTTGATGAGTTTCAGGATGTGAACCCATTGCAATTCGCACTTCTTCGTTCTTGGGTAGGGAGTAAAAGTTCGTTATGCGTTGTCGGGGATCCGAATCAGTCTATTTACTCCTGGAATGGCGCTGATTCGACTTATCTGAATAATTTCGTTGATTATTTTCCTGGGGTCGAGACAGTTCACCTGAAAAGGAACTTTCGATCAACTCCTGAAATTCTCTCGGCTGCAGCACTTCTCCTTCCACACAAATCTCAATTAATCCCTAGTAAACAGCATGGGGCGCTTCCTACTTTGCGTGCTGAAGATAATGAGGTAGCTGAGGCTGAAAGTATTGCTAAGAAAATATTAAGTATTAATTCAGGTGATGTTCAGTGGAGTGATCAGGCTGTTCTTGTTCGCACACACAGCCAAATAGCTTTGATTGAAGAAGCATTAGCAGAAAAAGGAATACCCTTTCTTGTGCATACTGGTTCCCCTGCCGGGGATTATGATAAGGGCAACGACCGCGTTCGTGTCCTTACTTTCCATGCTGCTAAAGGTCTTGAATGGAAAGTCGTTCATATTGGTGGACTTGAAGAGGGATTAGTCCCAATCGCTCATGCTGTTAGCCAAGAAGAAAGAGATGAGGAACGGCGCCTTATGTATGTTGCTTTAACCCGTGCAGAAGTTGGACTTCATCTTTCATGGGCTAGAAAGCGTCGTTTCGGGAGCAGAAGAGAGAGGAATCCTTCAATCTTCTTGAAGGAAATATCTGCTGCCTTGACCGCTTCCCCAGCTCCTGCGCGCGCTCAAACAAAACTAGAGTTAGCAAATAAGATTCATGAGTTTC